>Ga0079224_100015902_pt1 | contig 10550 bp, 10 predicted proteins | sample Stecom2015_FD_80414 | JGI IMG/M metagenome (GOLD analysis project Ga0079224, IMG submission 80414) | Agricultural soil microbial communities from Utah to study Nitrogen management - Steer compost 2015 | ecosystem: Environmental > Terrestrial > Soil > Agricultural land | place: USA: Utah...
CCGGCGCGTCCCGTCAGGTGGGCTGCCAGGGCGTGCCGGTGTGGTCGACGATGTCGTCGGCCGCCACCTGGCGCAGCTTGCGGGCCAGGTCGGACAGTGCGCGCGACACCGCCAACTCGTCCCCGATCTCGGGGACGTCGACGTCGGCGGGGTGCTTGCGCGCCATGCCGTGGCCGCGCAGGTTCGCCCACTCGCCGGCGGACAGCTCGGCCTCGGCCAGGGTCCGCACGGAACCGTCCTCGCTCTCCTCCGACACCACGATGTCGACGTTCATCCGCTTCGTGGTGTGCGGGGGACGCGGCCCGCCCGTGCCGCTGTCCTCCCCCCGGCCCGCCACGGCGGGTTCGACGTGGGCGTCCGGCCCCGGGTAGACCAGGGTCTCGTGCCCGTCGTCGAGCCACCGTACCCGGTACGGTGGTGCTCCGTCCGCGCCCCGGATCTCGACCACCACTCCCTCTCGGGAGGGCAGGCTGTCCCGCGGGCGTTCGATGACCAGTCGGTCTCCGATCTGAGCTCTCATCGGCCCTCCCCCCAACGTGCCGATACGCTCTCACCTTCCACAATCGCAAAAACCGACTCCGGCGACAAGCCGGTATTTCAGGAAAAATCCCTGCTCAGCAGGGGTGGGTCAGTGCGACCGGGAGGCGCGCAGCAGGCGGTCGCGGACCGCCAGACCGATCCCCGCCGGCTCGGGGGGCACCGCGACGACCACGTCGGCGCCCGCCGCGTCGACGTCGCGCAGCCGCTGGTACAGCACCCGGGCGTAGTCGCGGGCCGAAGCCACCGGCGGCAGCGCCACCACCTCCGGGGGCAGGCCCTCGGGCAGGGTCTCGGCGAGCACGGCCACCCGGTGGCCCTTCTCGACCCACCGCGCGACCGTCTCGGCGGCGTCGGGGGCCTCGGCCAGCACCACCCGGGCACGGGGGGCGTAGTGCGCGGCGAGCATGCCCGGCGCGCGGGCCGGGCCGACGGGGGTGGCGGTCACGGGCAGACCGGTCACGGCGGCGACGTCGGCGGCGGTGACGGCGCCGGTGCGCAGCACCGCGAGGCGGTCGCCGTCGACCTCGACGATGGTCGACTCCACGCCGACCGTGCACGGCCCGCCGTCCACCACCAGGTCGACCCGCCCGCCCAGGTCGGCGGCGACGTGCGCGGCCGTGGTGGGGCTGACCCGGCCGAACCGGTTGGCGGAGGGCGCGGCGACCCCGCCGCCGAACCGCTCCAGCAGGGCCCGCGCGACCGGCTGGTCGGGCACGCGCAGCCCCACCGTGGGGCGTCCGCCGGTCACCGCGTCGGGCACCCGGTCGGACCGGGGCAGGACGAGGGTCAGCGGTCCGGGCCAGAAGGCGTCCGCCAGCGCCCGGGCGGCCCCGGGGAAGGACGCGGCCCAGGCACGGGCGGCCGAGGCCGAGGCCACGTGCACGATCAGGGGATGGTCGGCGGGACGCCCCTTGGCGGCGAAGACGCGCGCCACCGCGTCCGGATTCGCGGCGTCGGCGCCCAGTCCGTAGACGGTCTCGGTGGGAAAGGCGACGAGTCCGCCGCCGCGCAGCACGCGCACGGCCTCGTCCAGCGCCTCTGGTGACACGGCACGCACGGGGGGCCGCCGTGCCGCGCGGTCGTCGCCCATCGTTCCTCCTCGCCTCGGCAGTCGCCCCGCGACCGGGACCGCTCACCATGCTAGGGCCGCCGCGCACGCGGAGCCGCCGCGCGCGGGCGAGTGACCGGACCGTCGCGGGGAAGGGGAGCACCCTGCCCGGTGTTGCCGGAGAGGACGGCCGCGGCGGTGCGGCCCTCCGGGAAGGAGAGACCATGGACGTCGAGGTGACCGACGCCCCTGAGCGGGGGCGGTACGAGATCCGGGTCGACGGTGGGGAGGTCGCCGGTTACGCCGACTACCGGACCACCACCGACGGGCTGGTCGTCTTCACCCACACCGAGGTGGACCCCTCCTACAAGGGCAGGGGGGTGGGCGGCCGCCTGGTCCGGGGGGCGCTGGACGACGTGCGCGCCCGGGGCGCGCGGGTGCTGCCGGTGTGCCCCTTCGTCAGGAAGTGGCTCGAAGGCCACCCCGACTACGCCGACCTGGTCGACCAGGTCGAGGAGAGCCGGGTCACCGACTGAGGGGCCCGGACGGGGCCGGGGCCGCCCCGCGCGGCTGCGCGGGACGGCCCCGGGGTGGAGGGCGGTCCGCGGCGGGGGAGCACTGCGCCACCGCGGACCGCCGGTCAGGGGACAGACCGTTCAGGCTCAGGGAGACCCGAACAGTTCGTCGTGGGCGGCGAACGCCGTGGCGATCTCCACCTGCGACCAGAAGCGGTGACGCTCCACGATCGGGGGGTCGACGTTCTGCGGGTCGTTCAGGTGCGCCTCGATCTGCGGCCACAGCGGGTCGTCGTAGTAGAACGACCGGATGGACAGGAAGGTCGCGCCCGGCTCGATGACGTCGCCGTTGGGCATGGTGCCGGACCAGCCCGGAGGCACGTACAGGCCCTCCGAACCGTCCCACGGGTCGTCCAGGCGGTCCCAGCTCGGCTGCTCGGGAGTGGCGATGCCGATGCTGTCCCGGTGCGCGAGCAGGGCGTCCAGCAGACCCTCACCGGTGGCCAGGGCGTCGGCGTCGCCCGAGCGCTCGGCGTAGTACAGCAGGGTCTTGGCCAGGGCCGCGGCCACGCCGACGTCCTGGCTGTAGGAGACGACATCGACGTGCAGGTTCGGGTTGCCGGTGTAGGTGCCGGTCCAGGTGTCGGGCTGGCCCGTCCACTGCAGGTCGGAGGGGACCTGGAAGTCCTGGCCGCCGCCGTCGGCGTCCACGTCGGTGTGGGCGATGGCCCACGGCACCCACTTGTCGAGGATGGCCTCGGCGCGGGAGTCGCCGGTCACCTGGTAGAGCTGGGCGACGCGCTCCATGTTCCACACCTGGAAGCCGAACCAGTTGTTGGACGGCGGGTCGTTCCACACCGGCTGCCAGTCGTAGTACATGCCGTAGAACTGCGGCAGGCCGGCCGGCGGGGAGCTGTAGTCGCCCTTCCAGCTGTTGGTGGCGCCACCGGCGATACCGCCCTCGGTGGACTGCAGCCACTGGAGGAACTCCAGCTGGCGGTCGAAGCTGGTCTCCCAGTCGTCGACGCCGGTCGGGGAGGCGGGCTGCAGCTCGGGCACCTGCGACAGGGCGTAGGCGGCGAGCACGTTCTGGTAGCCCTGGTGGGAGGCGCTGGAGCCGATGCGCCAGGCCCACGGGGAGTCGGGGTCGAGCGAGCCGCCCCAGGAGTAGTACCAGGACAGCAGGTAGTGCGCGCTGTTCTTGCCGCTGCCGGCCGCGCAGGAGGACGCGCCGACGCAGTCGCCGATCTTCTTGAAGTACTTGTCGAACATCGAGTACCGCAGGTAGTCGCCCATCATGGACGCCTTGTCCAGCAGGCCCGCGATCTCGGCCTCCTTGCCCTGCTCCTCGGCCCACTGGTGCGCCCAGAACATCACCTGGACGGCGCGCGCGTCGGCGTCGGGGGCGTTGGTGTAGCGCCACTGCTCGGCGTAGCCCTGGTCGTCGGTGAACAGGTCCAGGTAGCCGTTGGGGCCGCCGTGCGTGAAGTCGTCGCACGAGGGGTGCGGGATGGTCTCCCACACCGACTCGCGCGAGCCGCGCTGGTAGGTGTTGATGTAGGCGGGGGCGTTGTCGGTGCCGTCGCCGCAGAACCCGAAGCCGTAGACGTTGTCCACGTCCAGCAGCCAGTGCATGCCGTAGATCTCGTCGGTGCCGTAGGTGCTGCGCAGCTCGTTGGCGATCGGGTCCTGGCCGACCGGGACCCCGTTGTTGAGCGCCGACGGGTAGCCGTCCGAGTTCGGCTGCTCGGGGATGTAGGTCGCCGGGGAGTTCGGGTCGTAGGCGCTGTTGGTGGGCTGGTCGGCGGTGCCGGGGATGATGAAGGTCTCCATCGACTCCCAGGCGTCGTGCAGCGGTTCCCAGTCACCGGTGACCCGACCGTAGTAGGCCTCCAGCCACAGGTAGTAGCTGAACGCCTCGGAGGTGGTCTGGTGGCCGTGGTCGGGAGCCTCGACGATCATGGTCTCCACCGAGTGGTAGGGGACCAGGAGCCCGTTGAACTCGCGGAAGTAGCCGCTGGAGGGGTCCTTGATCTTCTCGTACTGCTCCAGGAAGGCCTGGTCGTAGGAGCTGGTGTTCGGGTCGATCTCGCGGACCGTCACCTCGGTGGGGTCGTGGCCCGGGGCGCTGACGGTGAAGACCGCCTCGCCCAGGCTGCCGCCGTTGTCGGCGGAGGAGATCGTCACCGTCTGCGGGTCGTCCCAGTTGCTGGTGGTGAACTGGAGCGAGGAGCCGCCGGAGACGGTCAGGTCGGAGCTGCCGGAGGTGCGCGCCACGGTGGCCGTGACGTTGCCCGAGGGCTGGTTGGACAGGCGCACCTCGAACTCGGCGGTCCCGCCCTGGGGCACCCGGACGGTGCCCGGGGAGGCGATCACGGCGGCCGAGTCCAGCACCCGTACGGCGACGGGGGAGGAGACGGTGTGCGCCCCGTCGTCGTCGTAGGCGATCGCGGTCACCGAGTAGGAGCCGGCGGTGGCGTTGTTCCAGGTGAAGCTGTAGGGGGAGGTCGTGTCGGAGCCGAGCACGGTGTTGCCGGCGGCGAACTCCACCCGGTCGATGGAACCGTCGGGGTCGGAGGCGGTGGCGGTCAACTCGATCGGTTCGTTGACCAGGAAGGTCGAGTTGTTCGCCGGGGCGGTCAGGGTGACCTCGGGCGGCAGGTTGGCGGGCTCCGCGCCGTTGCAGGTGACACCGTTGACGGTGAAGCTCTGCGGGGCCTCGTTGGAGCCGCTGTAGGTACCCTGGAACCCGAAGGAGGCGCTGCTGCCCGGAGCGATGGTGGTGTTCCAGGCGGGGTGGGTCACGGTGACGTTGGCGCCGCTCTGGTTGAACGTGCCGTTCCAGCCGTTGGTGATCTGCTGGTTGCCGGGGAAGGTCCAGCCCACCGTCCAGTTCGGGATGGGGTCGCTGCCCTCGTTGACCACCGTGACCTCGGCGACGAACCCGCTGCCCCAGTCGTTGGAGTCGTCGTAGTTCACGGAGCAGGCGACGGCCGCGTGGGCGACGCCGGGGGAGAGCACGGCGGCGGCCATCGCCGCCGCGAGCGCCCCCGAGGCCAGCGTGCGCCGGCGCCGGGGAGACAGTAACGATCTCATGGTCGGAAACAACCTCCGGATGTCCCGGTCCCTGGGCCGCCGTACCGGTCTTCGGCACGCCGAGAACCGGCGAGGCCGCGTTGTGGGACCGCGTCGTCACGAGAATTTCGGTATGTGAAAGGGAAATGCCGCGGGCTTCGGGACGGTGTCGCCTTCGCTCGGCGGCGCCGTGTTGAGGTGGGGACGGGAAGACCGGCGGTACCGGTTCTCCGGTGATCTCCTCTCTCGCCGGAACCATTGGCATGGGAGCGCTCCCACGACTGCGGCTGGACATTGGTGGACGCGGTCCCGGGGTGGTGGGGGCTCGCCCCGGGGTGCGTCTGTGGCCTGGATCACGGGAGCGCTCCCAGCAGGAGGGTAACGCTCTGGAAGTGCGGTGTAAACCCCCTGTAAAGAGAGAATCTGGCGAAGCGTGAGAGGTCGACCACTCAGGGTCGCGTCTTCCCTGTTCGCAAGCCTCCGCCGCAACAGCCGCGCGGCGGCCGCCACTAGAGTGACCCCGCGGAACCGAGACGTAGGGAGCGGAGTGGACGCGGAGACGGTCATCGGCGGCACGTTCCTCACGGCGCGGCTGCGGTGGCGCCACGAGGACGGCCGGAACCTGGCCGCCGTGCTGTGGCAGCCCGGCCCCGGATGGCGGATGGCGGCCTCCGGAGTGCTGGGCGGCGGGCTCGGACCGCGCGACTACGTCATCAACACCCAGGTCGACGGCGACTACCGGCGCACCGACCCGGCACGGCATCTCGCCGAACTCGCCGCCCGCTTCGGCGCGACCGGCACGGGCGTGGGCCTGCTCACCGCCGCCGACGTGAGCGGAGCGTGCTTCGCCGCCGACCAGGGAGCCGAAGCCCTGGTCACCGTCGGACTGGGCCGCCCCACCTGGGCGGCGGCCGACCCCGCGCTCGACGAGGCGCGCCTGCCCGTGGAGGACGGCCGTTCCGGCACGATCAACACCGTGGTCGCGGTCCCCGCGCCGATGTCGGACGCGGCCCTGGTCAACCTGGTCGCCACCGCCACCGAAGCCAAGGTCCAGGCCCTGCTGGAGAACGGGTACGCCTGCACCGGGACGGCCTCCGACGCGGTCTGCGTGGCCGCGCTCGTGGCCGACACCCCGGAGGAGGAGCGGGAGCCCTTCGGAGGGGTCCGCTCCCGCTGGGGCGGCCGGGTGGCCCGCGCCGTCCACGCGGCGGTGGCCCGGGGCGCCCGCGCCGAAGTGGTCCGCCTCGGCAACGGCGACGACCGGGCCGACGGGACGCGGCGGATCACTCTCCGTCGATGATGTCGGGCACGTAGTACTCGTCCACCGGCACCGGACCCCGGTAGCCCTGGCACATGCACTGCCGGTAGGTGTGGCTGCGCTCCCCGGTCCACCGCCCCGGAATCACCACCTGGGCCTGGCAGGTCTTGGTCTTCTGGTCGTGGAAGACCAGGTGGTGGCCGCACCCGCAGATCGGCTGGGGGGTACGCGGAGCCTGGTTGAGAGCGGGCTGGGGCTGGTTCACACGGGCACGCCGGTTGGGCAGGAGACGTCCGACCAGCACCCCTCCCAGGGCGAGCATCGCGCCGACCACCAGACTCACGGGATCCATGGCGATGTGTCCTCCAATCGCGGGTCTCCCCCCATTCTGACCCATCCGCCCGGTGACGGACCCCCGCGAGGACAGTTTCCGCGCCCGGCCCGCCCTACCGCTCCGCCGAGCCGCGGACCCGCGCGCGCAGCCGCTTCAGCGTCGCCACGTCCCGGGCGTGCGGCTCCTCGGGACCGGGGGTCTCCAGCACGACCGGCACCCCCGCCGAGACCGGGTGCGCGAACAGTTCCGCGAACGGGTCGGCGCCGATGTGGCCCGCCCCGATGCCCGCGTGCCGGTCGCGGCGGCTCCCGCAGGGCGCCGCCGAGTCGTTGGCGTGCACCAGCCGCAGCCGGTCGGCGCCCACGACCTCCCCGAACCGGTCCAGCATCGCCCGCATCCCGGCCGGCGTGGAGATGTCGTGGCCCGCACCGTACATGTGCGCGGTGTCCAGGCACACCCCGGCCTTGGGGTGGCGGTCCACGGCGTCCAGATACTCGGCGACGTCGTCCACGGTGGCGCACAGCACCTGCCCCTGCCCGGCCATCGGCTCCACCAGCACCGGGGGCGCGTCCTGGTCCAGTCCCTCCAGGATCGGCAGCAGGCGCGCCCGCATCCGCGCCAGTCCCGCCTCCCGGCCGCCGCGCACCGCCGACCCGGTGTGCACCACCACGCCGCGCGCGCCGATCTGCGCGCCGCGCCGCAGCGTGTGCTCCAGGCAGGCCACGGACCGGGCGGCCACCTCCTCGTCGGGGGACCCCAGGTTGATCAGGTAGCAGGCGTGGACGAAGACGGGCAGGTCGGTGCGGGCGCGCAGCAGCGCGTCCTGCTCCGGGTCGCCGGGCGGACACGCCCAGCCGCGCGGGTTGGTGACGAAGACCTGGACGACCTCGGCCCCGATCGCGTCGGCGTAGGGAAGACCGCGCCTGGCCAGACCTCCCGAGACCGGGACGTGCGCCCCGACGGGAGAGGAGGGTGGGACAGCCATGCCCGGACAGCCTAGTGCCCGCCCGGCAGGCCGCGGCGGTCGGGGCCGACCGCCGCGGCCCTCATTCCCGGCCGCCGTCGGCGAGCGCCTCCACGCACACCGCGACGCTGAGCACCAGGGCCACGTCCCCTCCGGCGTCGGAGCGGTGCGTGTTGACGTCCACCGCGTAGGTGTCGCGCAGCCGGAACCACGTGCGGGAGACGATCGCGATCGGCCCGTGCTCGTCGCTGATCGTGTACTCCTTGCCGAGGAAGTCCCCGGTGACCGTCCACTCGCCCCCCGACGCGAGTTCCACGACCAGCTTCTCCCTGATCGGGTCGAACACGCGTTCCCGCACCTTCGCCACGGGCTCGCCGTCGCGGGAGATCGTCATCGTGTCGCGGACCGCCAGCAGCTTCTCGCGGATGCGGTAGAGCTCGTTGCCGTCCGCGTCCTGCAGTTCGAAGGTTTTGCGGAGCCGCAGCGCCTTGCCGTCGATGTGGAAGACGCGGTTGCCCTCCTCGTCCTCCACCCAGTAGTCCTCGCCGATGTCGAAGATGCGTTCGCGAACCAGGAACTTCACCGCAGACCTCGTCTCTGCTCGGTGGGCCGACACAGCGACGTTACCGGGAGTGAGGGACCGGTGCGACCGCTGCCGGGACGGCGGCGCCGACCTGCTCCCGGACCTTCACCGCACCGGGATCGCGGAGGCGTTACGCTGCCCTGCGTGAGCCCTTCACCGTTGACACTGCACGAGGTGACCTCCGCCTTCGAGTCGGTCTACGACCCGGCCTGGGCCGCGTCCTGGGACGCGGTCGGCCTGGTGTGCGGGGACCCCGAACAGCCCGTCCGCAGGATCCTGTTCGCGGTGGACCCGGTCGCCGAGGTCGTCGCCGAGGCCGAGCGGTGGGGCGCCGACCTGGTGATCACCCACCACCCGCTGCTGCTGCGCGGAGTCACCAGTGTGGCCGCCACCAGCCCCAAGGGGCGTCTGGTGCACCGCCTCATCCGCTCCGGCACCGCCCTGTACACCGCACACACCAATGCCGACACCGCCGCTCCGGGCGTCTCCGACGCGTTGGCGGCCGCCGTCGGGCTGGACGGTCCGCTGCGGCCGCTGGACCCCGACCCCACCGACCCCGCGGGCCGCCGCGGCATCGGGCGGATCGGTGAACTCGCCGAACCGGTGACGGTGCGCGACTTCGCCGCCCAGGCGGCGCGCGGCCTGCCCGCCACCGCCACCGGGCTGCGCGTGGCCGGAGACCTGGACCGCACGGTGCGCACGGTGGCGGTCTCCGGGGGAGCGGGCGACTCCCTGCTGGGCGCGGCCCGCGCCGCGGGAGTGGACCTGTTCCTCACCGCCGACCTGCGCCACCACCCGGCGTCGGAGTTCGCCGAACACGGCGACATCGCGCTGGTCGACGCCGCCCACTGGGCCACCGAGTGGCCCTGGCTCGCCGACGGGGCGGACCGGCTCCGCGACGCGCTGGGCCAGGCGCGGGCTAACGTGGAGATCCGCGTGTCCACGATCGTCACCGACGCCTGGCAGCAGTCGTTCGGTGCCGCCGTCCCCGACTGACCGGGGCCGGCGCCGACACCGTCGTCTTCGAGAACAGAACAGAGGACCATTGAGAGCAGAACCCGCCCACCAGGTCCGCCTGCTCGACCTCCAGGAGGTCGACACCGAACTGGACCGGCTCAACCACCGGATGCGCGCACTGCCGGAGCACGCACAGCTCCAGCAGCTGGACGCCCGGCTGACGCAGTTGCGCGACCGGTTGGCGGTCGTCGAGACGGAACTGCGCGACCTCGACCGGGAGCAGCGCAAGGCCGAACGCGACGTCGAGCAGGTGCGCATGCGCGCCGAACGCGACACCCAGCGGCTGGAGGCCGGCCACGTCTCCTCGCCCAGGGAGCTGGAGAGCCTGCAGTCGGAGATCGCCTCGCTGGCGCGCCGCCAGAGCGAACTGGAGGACATCGTCCTGGAGGTGATGGAGCGCCAGGAGAACGCCGAGGAGCGCCGCGCCGCACTCGCACGGGAGGTGGCCGAGGCCGAAGCCGAGCGGGAGGCCGCCGACAACCGCCGTTCCGAGGCGGTGCTGCAGCTCAGGGACGAACTCGACTCCGCCACCCGGCGGCGCGCCCGGATCGCTGAGGAGATCCCCGACGACCTGCTCGACCTCTACCGGAGACTGCGGGAGCAGAACGCGGGCATCGGGGCGGCGGCGCTGCGCTACGGCCGCTGCGAGGGCTGCAAGCTGGAGTTGAGCACGGCCGAACTGCGGGAGATGCGCACCGCCCCGCCGGACGAGGTGACGCGCTGCGAGAACTGCCGCCGCATCCTGGTGCGCGTCGCGGACTCCGGACTGTGACCGCGGCGGAACGAGGGAGGCAGGGATGAGCCGCAGGCTCGTCGTCGAGGCGGACGGCGGATCGCGGGGCAACCCCGGTCCGGCGGGCTACGGTGCGCTGGTCCGCGACGCCGGGACCGGTGAACTCCTGGCGGAGGTCGCCGAACCGATCGGGGAGGCCACCAACAACGTCGCCGAGTACCGGGGCCTCATCGCGGGACTGGAGGCGGCGGCCGGCATCGACCCGGCCGCCTCCGTGGAGGTCCGCATGGACTCCAAGCTCGTGGTCGAGCAGATGTCCGGCCGCTGGAAGATCAAGCACCCGGCCATGCAGCCGCTGGCCCGCCGGGCACGGGAGCTCGCCGCGTCGCTGGGGCAGGTGTCCTACCGGTGGGTGCCGCGGGCGCAGAACGCGCACGCCGACCGGCTCGCCAACGAGGCGATGGACGGCGCGGCACGCGACCG
>Ga0079224_100015903_pt1 | contig 10550 bp, 6 predicted proteins | sample Stecom2015_FD_80414 | JGI IMG/M metagenome (GOLD analysis project Ga0079224, IMG submission 80414) | Agricultural soil microbial communities from Utah to study Nitrogen management - Steer compost 2015 | ecosystem: Environmental > Terrestrial > Soil > Agricultural land | place: USA: Utah...
AAGAGCATATAAATCGCCCAAATAGCGTATGTCGCTGATGTTGTGCGGGCCGGTTTCGACGGTTGGTGCCAGAGCAGCAGCGATAACCGTTGCGGACGAGTCTGCATTATGGATATTCTGATACGCAGTCTGGAGCAGGGCGGTGTAATGAGCCGGACGCGGTTCCATGCCACCCCACGCATCGGTCAAGTTTGGCTCGTCCCAGATTTGATAGTAGTCAATTACACCGCCATAACGTTCGGCGAACGCGCGCGCAAAACGGCCAAAATCTGCGGGATCATCTGGCGGGGCAGTCTCCGAGCCATCTGCGCGCGCCCACTGCGGGGAATTCATCAGGACAGCAACCAGTTCCAGGTCAGGATACGCGCTTACAGCATCCACAACCTGATCCCACACTTCCCAACTGTAGACACCAGGGGCTGCTTCGATAGCATCCCAAGGGAAAAACTGACGCACCCAGACAATATGGGCATCCTGCATCCACTCAAGCTGGCGGTGCAGCGTCAGTTCGTCGTACTGCGCTAATTCAGCGTTTACACCCAGATAGGGCACGCGGAAGGGAAGGTCAGAATTGTAAGTTGCATCAACATAACCACGCAGTTGAAAATCCCGATCTGCCGCAGTCGCCAGAACCGCCGTGATACTGCCGGATAAGGCGACAAGTGAGACCGCAAACAGGATGAAGCGCCGTATCATAGCGTCCAGACAGGGTTGGAAGCGCCGCCATCCAGGGTTAACTGATGGGCTACCTGAGTCTCGACATCAACAATCCACAAATTGCCCTGATAGATAAAGGCGATTTGCCGTGCGTCAGGACTCCAGGCAAGCTTTTGCTGAGCGTTCAGGCCGGGTTGACCATCAGGCGGGAAGACCTTGCGCGCGTTGCTGCCATCCCGATCAGCGACGATCAGGTCATAATCCGCCTGTGGATTGATGCTGTTGGTGATGTCTCTGGCATGGAGATAAGCCAGACGCCCGGCCACAAAGGCGCTGTTTGGGGGTGTAAACAGGGGAGAGTAACGAGGCAGAGACCATATGCCCGTGTTTTTGAACACCTCAGCCTGAAAACTGCCTTCACTATCGGTAATTGCAACATGGAAAACCGGGCTGGATTCCGGGGATTCGTTGCTGAGCGGCGGGCCATGCACCGTTGTCAGCAAAAGCTGATTATCTGGCGACCAGGATAACGTTGGCCGCCACGACCAATCGCCACGCGTGTTGAACAGGGGAAACTGGAGCAGGGGCTGGAACTCGCCGCTTTCGAGATCAACCGTCCCAACGGCGTCGGCTCGTGACCAGGCGAGCAGTGCGCCGTCATGGGACCATTCGTATACCGTTCCCCACCAACCATACAACCCGCCGGACGAAGGCTGCAAAAGCTCGGTAATGCTAAGCGCATCGCCGGTCTGCGGATCGATACGCATCAGCCACAGATCGTTGAATGCCTGCCAGCCGGGGGCTGTCTGGCGCGCCTCGCCAGTGGTGTAGCTGATGAAGTTCTCTCGACCCGGAACCCACGTAGCCCATAATACATTCTCTGGCATCAACTGTATCGGTTCCGCGTCACGGCTGGTGTCTGTCAGCATCCAGAGTTGATTGAGAAAACTATCCCGGTCGCCGCTGCCGGTGTTGCGGGTGAAGATAAGCTGGCGGCCATTGGGCGATAGGCTGAATACCCGGCTGTCGAGGTCGCTGGTTGTAGTCAGCGGCCGCTTGGTGCTGCTGCTTCCGCTCATTATCCAGGCATTCCGGTTGTTGATATACGCCAGTGTCCCCACAATGGGCACAGGGTCAAGCTGTCCGGTTGGCCCCACATAAATGACTTCTGCCTGGGGTTCGGACAGTACCACACGGCTGATTTCGACCGGATTACGGCGCACACCATCTTCAATCAGGACCCGATAACAAATCTCTTCGGCACCATTCAGTCCGGCCTGGCCCAATAACTCCTCGCCTGGAGCAAGCCCTTCATTGAGCACACGACGGGTCTGATAAGGGATTTCCTGTTCCTGACATTCCGTTTGCTCGCTTACACGGACAACCGTTACACGCATTCCGTCGCGTATCTGGATAAATTGCTCCGGTTCCACCCGGTCAAGTTCACCCAGCTCGATTTCGGCGTCCTGCAAGAACTCGCCCACCGTTACCGGAAATGAGTATTCATAGGTTCGCTCGCGGCCATCAGCAGCCAGTGTTACCAGAAATGTGGTTTGTTCTTCAGCCTGCTCGCACGCCGCCAGCAGCCATGAGGTTAACAGAACCAGTATCAACAGGTGTTTAATCATACGCTCGTTTCAATATCTTGATTCTTAAGCAGGCAAGGCTCCGGTGAAAAGCCGGAGCCTCTTTACAGCCTCTTTACCGTGTATCGCTATCAGGCAGACGCATCCGGGAAGACCTGACTGCGAAGCAGGTCAAGGATCGTCAGGATGCCGTGATTACGTGCGTTGATGCCGTAATTACTGATCGCGTCCGATCCCAGCCTGCCTGGCCCTGGCGGCGCTGTCGTCGGTGTGCGATTATCGCCTTCCAGGCCACTGTTAGGCAGTTGATCGTAAGCGCGCCAGAGATTGTAAAGCGGAACCTCGGTGTTGTAAGTCGATTCGATATTTTGTACCGCTTCGATTATCGCCTCATTAATAGCCCGCACCTGATCTGCGTTGGCAGGATTGGGCTGCACTGTCGAAACAACCGGGATGACCCCGTTGCTGAGAACTGTCAGCAATGTCTGCTCCATCGCTGCGCGGAAAACATCAGGATCAGTCGTTCCAACGTCATTCAGGCCGATGCTGATAAGGGCCACTGACGGTTGTATCAACCGCAGTTCACATTCCAGCGGCGTTTCACCAGGATTGCAGTTGCCACCGCTTCTGTTGGGGTCGAGCAAATCCTGAATGCGCCAGCCTGCACCTGTTGCGGCGCTGCTGCGATCAAAGCTGCTGCGCCCGTCACCCAGGTCGATCTGATTGTACCAGTTGATAATGTTCTGCAATTCAGGCGCATTGGTATCCAGTCCCGGATCAGCAAATGGATCGAGATAGCCGGATTGTAACGCCATATCGTCACCGATTACAGCAAAGACCGCCGCACGTTTACCCTGCGCCGCGCCATGATCGAACACAGCGCGCAGACGATTACGCACTTCCTGAGAAGCAATTTCGGGCAGAATGGGCGTTTGCTCAACGATGCTGGGTTCCGGCTGGGCTGGCTCGACCACGGTGTAGGGCTGCTGGATGGTGTTCTCCCCACCCGGTCCGAACGCCCGCAGGCTGACGATATACTCCCTGGCCTCGTTGTAGACATGCGTCGGGTTGGCCTCGGTGCTGGTCGTGCCATCGCCGAAGTCCCACTCGTAGCCGCTCACGTCGCCGCTGGTGGTGTTGGTGAACTGCACGCTCTGGCCCACCGTCCCGCTGGCTGGCTCAACCGTGAACCCCGGCTGCGGCGGAGCGATAACCACAGCTTCGCTGACGGAAATGGTTGTCTCAGCAGAAACCTCACGCCCGTCGATTCCGGTCACAGTTAAGCGTACGGTATAGGTACCCGGTTCGGTGTAGATATGCTGCGGATTGGGATCGACACTGACACCGCCATCCCCGAACTCCCAGAAGTACGCTGCAATATTGTTCGGGTCGCCTGTTGAAACGAAGTTTACGATCAGGGGAGCTTCACCGCTGGATGGATTGGCGTTAAAGCTGGCGTCAGCCGGGGGAATCGGAGCGCCGACGTTGATTACCATTTCGGCGGTGCTGCTGCCGCCCGGACCGGTAACAGTCAGGGTTACCGTGTACTCGCCCGGCTGCTCAAAAAGATGCAGCGGATCACGGGCATCACTGACCGGACTGCCATCACCAAAGTCCCACTCGAATGACAGGTTTTCCCCAATCGTCTGATTGATGAACTGTACTTCCAGCGGGGCAGGGCCGCTTGTCGGTTGAGCATTGAAGACGGCAACCGGCGGCTCATCTGGTTGGGTAACGATGACTGTAGCACGCGCCTCGTCCGTACCACCGGGACCGCTGACACTCAGAATAACTTCGTATTCACCTGCGTCCTCATATCGGTGCTGTGGATCGCGCTCATTGCTGGTGGGGCTGCCATCACCAAAATCCCAGGTGAAAGTCAGTTCCTCACCTTGCGACAGATTGATAAATTGCACATCCAGCGGTGCAGGCCCACTGGCTGGCGAAAACTCAAACGCGGCCTCCGGCGGTTGAATTGGCTCAACTGCGCTGATCTCGACCGTTTCTGTATCTGAACCACCTGGCCCCTCGACCAGAAGCTGAACAGTATAGGTCCCGGCAGCAGTGAACGTGTGCTGGACTGAAACCCCTGACCCGGTTTGACCATCACCAAAATCCCAGGAATACGAGTCGATTGGCCCGGTCGAACCTGACGCGTCGAAGTTAATGGTAAGCGGCACCTCGCCAGATGTCCGGTCAGTTGAAATGACGGCGATGGGGGCATCTGGTGGCTGAACCACATTGATCTGGATTCTGGCCTCGGATTGGCCGCCCGGCCCAACAACGAGAAGTTTTACTTCATACACTCCGGCCTTCTCAAAGGTGTGGGTAACGATCTGGCCGCTGCCCAGGCTGCCGTCGCCAAAGTCCCAGTTGTAACTGTCGATCTGGCCGGAGGAGTCCGTAGCATCAAACTGTACTGTCAGGGGCGCTTCGCCTTCTGTCGCGCTGGCAACGAGCGCCGCGATTGGTTCGGGTATAGTTGGGTTCTGCACCGTGATCTGGCGGGTCACAGATGATGAACCACCCGGCCCGCTGACTGTCAGGATGACGTTATAGGTTCCCACATCCTGGAACGTATGCGATGGATTGACTTCTGTACTTGTCGTGCCGTCACCAAAATTCCAGATGCGCTGTGTAATATCCCCCTGCGACTGATCGGTAAATTGCACAGTGAGCGGGGCAGGGCCGCTGGTCTTGTCCTGTGTGAAACCGGCCACAGGCGGTGTCGTACTCTGGACAGTGATTTGTCTGGAGACATTGGAAGAGCCGCCCGGTCCGCGTACTGTCAGTGTCACGGTAAAAACGCCAGGATTGCGGAAGGTATGCGTCGGGCTGTGTTCAGAACTGCTGCCACCATCGCCAAAATCCCAGCTATAGCTGGTAATATTGCCGCTGGATTGGTTAAAGAAGCGAACTACCAATGGGGCCTGCCCGCTAACCCGGTCCTGGCTGAACGCTGCGATTGGCCGCGGTATTGTGGTGACGGTTGGTACTGAGGTCGGCACATTGTTCTGGACACGGATGCTGTTGACAACTGTCGCCAGACTGGTGCCATCTCGCAGGAACACCTTGAGCCTCAGTTGATACTGACCATCCTGCACACCGGTTGTGTTCCAGATTCCCAGTAGCCCATTTATGACCGGGTTCTGGACAACACCGCTGGCGAGGAACCACAGATCGCCGGGGTTCGGGTCTGGTCCCCATTCAAGTTGATATTGCAAGAAGTTGGGATGTGATGCTGCGCCAATTATTTGCACGTTGCCCGCCACTACATTGCCGGGAATCGGAGAAAGAATAACAATATTGACCGGCTGAGGGCTGGGGGTTGGGAAGAAAATTGTGGTTGGCGGCAAAATGGCAATCGCTGTAGGGCGTTGAGCGACTTGTGTCGGGATCGGTAGTGATGTCACTGTAACTGGCGTGGGGGCTGAATCCACCAGTGTCCGAGTTGGGAGCATCGTACTGGTTGGCACGTCGGTTAGCTCAAGCTGCTCCTGTGGGGCGCTGGTCAGATTACACGCCGCTGCCAGGACGGCGATGAGCACCACCAGGGCCGCAACCCGGATATTCCTTCCAGAATCAATAAACATCACAATCAACCTTCCTCAAGTAGAAGCGCGCCTATACTACTATTATAATGTTTAGCAGGTAGACCAACCTGACGTTCCCTGCACGCTATCTCAATCATTATGGTACTTGTGGCAAAAATAAGCCAGTGCTACACTGAAAATTATGAAGGTGCTCATTGTTGACGATGAACAGGCTATCCGCGACGCCCTCGCTCGTAAGCTCCGGAGGGAAGGGTTTGAAGTGGTTGTCTGTTCGAATGGTCTCGACGGCCTGCGGGCATTTCATGCGGAACGCCCTGATCTTGTAATCCTCGATATTGTTATGCCGGGTGGTATGGATGGTCTGACAACCTGCCAGCGGATTCGGGAAGTTGCCGATACGCCGGTTATGATGCTTTCAGCCCAGGCGATTACGGAAGAGGATATTATTTACGGCCTGAACGCAGGGGCGGACGAGTACCTTATCAAACCGATTCGGTTAAATGAATTTGTCGCCCGGGTTCAGGCGATTTTGCGCCGTGTTCAGCTTTCCACATCGGAGCCGGAACAGGGCTATAATGACGGCTACCTCAATATCGATCTTCACCGCCGCCATGTCTACGTCAACAACCGGAAGATCCACCTCACCCCTACCGAATTCAAGCTGCTGGCGGTATTGATGGAGAATGCCGGACGGGTTGTGGCGCAGCGTGATCTGCTGGAGCAGGTGTGGGGGCGCGAATACATTGACGACATCTATTATCCGCGCGTTTATATCAGCCAGCTCCGGCGCAAAATCGAACCAGACGCAGCAAATCCAACGTACATCCTGACCGAACATCGCGTGGGTTATCGCTTCGAGAAGCAGCAGCCAATCATACCCAAACCCGAATAATCTGGGTGCTATGCTGCCACTGACTTCCCTTACACTGCTCCTCAATGGGTTGACACTGGCACTGTCGCTCAGCTTTCTGCTGATTACGCTGTGGCAGGATACTCGCAAGGAACTGAGCCAGTTCTTTGCGATTTTTCTGTTTATGGTGACGCTCTGGAACGGTGGCTCGCTCTTGTTGCAGGCTGCCTCGTTGATCAGCGGCGCGCCGGAACTGCATACGATTGCCATCGGTTTGCTGGAATTTGGATTTGCCGGTTCCAGCGCAGCGATCTACGCACTGACAGCAGTGATCGTCGGTGTGCATACGAAACGATTCCGCATACTGGCGTTCATCAGCTTGCTGGTCGTGCTTGGGTATCAACTCGTTCTCATTTTCACCAATGTGCCGGTACAACTTGAGCGGCTGGAAAGTGGGACATTCGCGTATCAGTTGCAGCCGCTGTCAACACTGTTCTACCTGACATTCGACACAACCGCATTTTATCTGGCGTGGCAGCACCGTCGGAAGATTCGTTCGCGGGCGCTTCTTCTGGGCGTGCTTCTATTTGTGTCCGGCCAGGCTCTCAGTTTGCTCAACCCGGAATTACAGGTGCTGTCTTTTTCGATCAACGTGAGTTCTGTATCTGCTCTCGTTATCAGCTTTGCCATCTTGCGCCAGGAGATTATTACACCCCTTGCCGAGCGGGTGCGCCAGATCGAAGCCATGCACCGGGTCAGTCTGGCAGTTACCAGCCAGATTTCTTTGGACACGGTGCTCACTGAGATAGCAACACAGGCGGCCGGCTGGCTCGATACCGATGGTTCGGGGATTTTTCTGAACGATGGAAAGCTGCTTCGGCTGGCGGCGGTGTTTAACCTGCCCAAGCAGTTTGTTAATCTGCAGATCGCGCTGGGGAAGGGGATCGCCGGGACCGTTGTTCAATCCGGCCAGTCCATTCTCGTCGAGAATTACCGCCGTGACTGGAAAGGCGACCCCGACCTTCCGCTGGCGCAGGAGACATTTGGCTCGGTGATCTGTGTGCCGCTTGTTTACGGTGGTCGGGCGATTGGGGCGCTAATGGTGATCGCCAGCCAGCAGGGACGTTTGTTTGGTCCGGACGATGTATATCTTCTGGAGCTTCTGGGATCGCAGGCGGCGGTTGCCATTGCTCACAGCCAGTTGTTTGCTGACCAGCAGGCGCTGGTGCATCAGGTCGATGCAGCACGGAGTCAGCTTGAAGCGGTGCTCATCAGCACCCAAAACCCGGTTATCGCGGTTGACCGCCAGTTTAGATTAATCTTTGCTAATCCTGCGGCGAAAGCGTTGTTCTCCAGCGCCGAAGGGAGTATCATCCCTGAACTGGTGTCCCGGCAGGCATTGCCCGCAGACTATCGGCAGGCGCTTCTTGATCTGCGCCGCGAGAATACCCATGTTTATGAGGTATCGCTTAATGGTAAGGTCTACCAGTGCCATCTGGCACGTTTGGGCCAGCCTCGTGCAGCGGGGTGGGTCGCAATCCTGAATGATGTCACCCAGCTTAAGGAACTGGATCGGCTCAAAAGCGAGATGGTACGCATGACCAGCCACGATCTGAAAAATCCTTTGCAGGCTGCGATGGCAAACCTCGAACTGCTGAGTGACGATCTTGAGGCTATTGGCAATGCGGAGATAAAAGCCTCACTGATGGCGATTGACAAACAACTGGAGCGGATGAACCGCATAATTGGGGGCATACTGGACTTGGAACGTGTGAAATCCGGCGTTCCGGCATTTGAGGTGTGTTACACCAGCCGGGTTGTGCAAAACACGGTCGATGAACTGCTGCTGTTGGCGCAGGACAAGCAGATCACACTCCACGCCGTTGTGGATGACGATGTGCCGGATTTCCTGGGTGACTCCGAGCAGTTTGAACGCGCGCTGATTAATCTGGTCGAGAACGCCATCAAGTTTACGCCATCAGGTGGTGAGGTCTCAATCAAGGTGCGCAAAAGTGAGAATGAAGTGGTGTTCGAGATCAGCGATACCGGCATCGGCATACCCGAAGCAATCCACGAAAAAATCTTTGAGCGGTTCTTCCGAGGCCGCCAGAAAGGCGCAGATCATATTACAGGCTCTGGCCTGGGCCTCAGTCTGGTCAAGACAATTGTCGATAATCATAAGGGGCGAATCTGGTTGGAAAGCAAGGAAGGAGTGGGTACAACGTTTTATGTTTCACTACCGGCACTAAGCGCAGAACGCGTTTTTACCTGACTATTGGCTGAGTTGATATAGGGAACCGATGAAGAAACAGACACTTGTCCTTACCCTGAGCTGGCTTTTCCTGTTTTGCGGTTTTGCGCTGGCTCAGGATGATATTACGCCGACACCTGCACCATCAAAAACCCCCACACCTGCATCTGAAGAGCAAATTGAAGAAACCAATCAGCAGTCTCGTCCCACACTTGTAGAACCCTGGACACAGGCTGATCTATCCATCCTGACCGGCAACGTACAGCGCCCGAATGGTATCGTCTGGTTCAATAACCATCTATATGTTGCCTGCAACGGCGATTCAACCCTGTATGAACTGGACGACAGAAGTGGAGCAACACGGACATACATCTGGGGTGTGCGAAACGCTCATACGCTCCATGCGGAACGTACTGATAGCGGAGAACTCAATCTGTGGGTTCCGGACTTTCAGGCTAATCGCCTGCTGCGGGTGGATCGCAATGGTGTCCAGACGGTGAGTACCGAACTCGCAGGCCCCTGGGGGATAGAATATCTTAATGAGACCGATTTTCTGGTGACAAACCTGCAGGCCAACTCGGTTGTCGTGGCGAATCGCGGTGGTGAAATTCGAGAAATTGTTACGGGGTTGCGTTCGCCAACCGGGATCGTGGCCGACGACGAGTATATCTACATCGCCAATACGGGCAGCGCCCGCAGGGCTATTGAATGGATCAGCAAAAGCGATGCGCTTGATAGCGAAACAAGTACAGCCGATACCCGGCCTCTGGTTTCGGGGTTACAGAACACGACGGGAATGGTGCTTGCGCAAGATGGATATCTTTATTTTGCCTTTGCGCTGGGAACACGCGGCGTTGTTGGCCGTGTAGACCCGGCAGAGTGCCGCAGCAACAGCGGTTGTACAAACGACCAGGTGGAGATTGTTCTCTATTCCGAATTGGCTGCGCCGCTGGCAGGTCTGGAAATCTCACCGGATATGCGGCTGTTTGTTCACACCATCTTCAGCCCGGATATTTACTGGCTTCAGCTTGATCGACCTGAACCACCGCAGAACAACGACAATTAGCTGTCTATCGTAACCCGTCTTTCAATGTAGCGTACCAATAGCGAACCCACAATCGTCATCGACAGGTAGATCAGGGCTACTGTGGTGTAGGTTTCAAGATACCGGAACGATGCGCCGGATAAAACTTTGGCAAGCTGTGTCAGGTCATTGACGCCGAGAATCGCGACCAGTGACGAGTCCTTAATCATCGCGACAAAATCATTGCCGAGGGGAGGCAGCACACGGCGAATCGCCTGTGGCAGCACGACGTAACTCAGCGTCTGCAGATAATTCATCCCCAGCGAGCGCGCTGCTTCAATCTGGCCTTTTTCAATTGACTGAATACCGGCGCGAAATGCAGTAGGATGCTGCTGAACTACAGATTGAGACGTTCGCCCCCCAGAAACGAATCGCGCGAATGAACATGCCTCATTTTCTTGCTGCGCGATTGGCTTTTGAATGCGGCCTCGGCTCTTAATGCGCTGCTCGGGTCGGGAAAACGCCAGCCCGCCAGAAGTTTCACGGGCCTGCGGGCAGCCGTCTAAGCCGCGCCATTTCCCGCCTTGGGCGGCCTGGTACGGCGGTCACAGTCCGTCGTGATACCCTG
>Ga0079224_100015904_pt1 | contig 10549 bp, 2 predicted proteins | sample Stecom2015_FD_80414 | JGI IMG/M metagenome (GOLD analysis project Ga0079224, IMG submission 80414) | Agricultural soil microbial communities from Utah to study Nitrogen management - Steer compost 2015 | ecosystem: Environmental > Terrestrial > Soil > Agricultural land | place: USA: Utah...
CCCCGCCACCAGGCCCAGGGAAGTCTCGCCCGCCAATCCAAAAGGATAGCCATTGGAACCCAGGTTGTAGGTCGAAAGCCATTGGAAACTGGGCACCTGGTCATTGCCGATTTCCCCATAAGAACCGCGGATTTTCAGCAGGTCAACAAAATTGAAGTTATCCTTTATGAAATTTTCCTCGGAAAGGTTCCAGGCAACGGATCCACCGGGAAAGAAACCCCACCTGCGGCCTTTGGGAAAATTGGAGGAACCATCGTAGCGAAAATTGAAATCGATAAGGTATTTTTCATCGAAATTATAACTCACACGGCCAAAAACGTTTTGTCTCGAACTTTCCGATGCGGAACCGTCAGCCCTCATACCTACCAGACTTCCGGCAAAAAGCTGGTCCAGGGCGGGAGACAAAAAGTCTTTCCGGTGTGCACTGAAGTCGTTGCTTTGTCCTACGGATTGTTCCCCGGCAATAAAGGTGTTGATGTAATGGTCGCCAAACTGCCTTTCATATTTTAGCCGGACATTAAAAAGGTTATTGGTAGTGATGGTGTTGTATTCGGTGAGCTGCGGGGCCAAAATCCCGCCACCGACCACCACGTCGTACTGGCCTGTGGTCCTATTGTAAGAATTTGTGATCCAGGGCGTTTGCCAATGTTTTCTTTTATAATTGTGATCAGTATAGTAATAAAATCCATCCACGCCCAAACCTTCTACCCAGGGAATCTTAATATCTACCGACCCTTTGGCCACAAAGCGCCTGTTTTTCTGATTATCGTTACCTGCGGCATCGGTGGCCATTACCGCCGGGTTGTTACCGGCCGCAATTCCAGCAGATGGCATGCCGTTTGGCCAATATACAGGCTCATCCGGCCGGATATTGCCCAGGGAGGAAAAAATAGAACTCGTGGAAAAAGGATAGTTGGAATCATCAAGGGACCCGTTCAGGTCAAAGCCCAAACTAATGTGGTCGTTTAGCCGGGTATCCACCCTCGCCACAATGGAGTAATTTTTATAATTGGTACTACCGTTTTTGAATATGCCATCCTGAAAAGAGTGGGTTCCGGATACGTAATACTGCCCGTTCTCCGTTCCTCCTGAAATACTCAGGTTATGCTGCCGCTGGGAGCTGAAATCTTTAAGCACCTCATCATACCAGTCCGTATTGGCATAATACGGGTCCGTGCCATCCCGGAATTTTTGCATGGCCTCCTCGGTATACTTCGGGACCTGCCCCTGCTTGATCATCAGTTCATTCACAAATTCGGCGTATAATACCGCGTCCGCCATCTCCGGAACTCTGGTGGGTTGGGTGATGCCTTCATTGAAGGAATAGTTAAAGGTGGCCTTGCCTTCAGTGCCTCTTTTGGTGGTGATGAGAATCACACCGTTTGCAGCCCTGGCCCCATAAATAGCCGCGGAGGCATCCTTTAATATGGAAATGGACTCAATGTCATTGGGATTGATGCGCTGCCATCCCGGATAATCCTGTATCCCGTCCACCACCACCAGGGGTGAAGTATCGCCGGTCGTGCTTTGACCCCGGATATATATTTGCGCATTATCCCGCCCCGGCTCACCGGAACGGTTCAGCGCCACGAGCCCCGGAGCCATACCGGCCAAGGAATTGGAGACGTTGATCGCCGGGCTGTGCACCAAATCTTTCCCCTCTACTGAAGCGATGGCACCGGTGAGGGTGGCTTTTCGCTGGGTACCATAGCCCACGACCACTACTTCATCAAGATTCTGCAAGTCCTCCGTCATGGCGACATCGATCCTGCTTCTGCCCTCAATGGGGACTTCCTGGACATAAAATCCTATAAAAGAAAAAACGAGGATTCCGTCATGATCCGGAATTTCAAGGCTGTATTGGCCCTCCATATCGGTAACCGTCCCAATTCCGGAGCCTTTTACCAGGATATTCACTCCGGGCAAAGTTTCACCATTGGCTTGAGAAGTCACCGTGCCGCTGACAGTAGTTTGGGAAAGCGCCGGGGCGATACAAAGCCCGAACAGGGCAAGCATCAGAAAGCCGGAATACTTATGCCTTCCCCAGGAAAATGATCGTAATTTTTTTTTCATAGAGTTAAGCGGAATGTTGAGTTTCTTAAAATCGCGGTAACACGTTTTAATATACCTATTTAATAGAAATAAACCGTTGCAACAAAGATTTATCTAAAAATATTAGCGGGAACGTTATCGAAATCAGGCCGTGTCAATATTTTTGTGCCTTAGCCTGATATTTTTTTCCCGCCAAGGCGCCAAGTAGCAAAGGGTTAGATATTATCAAAATAACCTTTCCCGACACGGCTTCAATCAGCTTCCCTGCATGCAAACTTTCCAGCAGGCATACAAAACGGTAAATTCTTTGCGCCTTAGCGCCTTGGCGTGATATCTCGTCTCTCGCCAAGGCGCCAAGCCGAAAAGTTTAAATATCATCAGAAGAACCCCTTCCGAAACATCTTCCAATCCACATTCCTGCGTGCCCCCTCTCTTAATTATAACCGGGATTTTGTTCCAGCAGGTTGTTTTTGTCAATTTCTTCCTGTGGAATGGGTGCCCAGTACATATGGGGCGGGAAATGGGCCTCGTGAAGTAACCTTACATCATAAGTGATCTCCCCAGAAGGCTCTTTAAATATATACATCCTCATCCTGTCTTCACTCAGCACATCCTCCGCAATCTTCCATCGCCTGACGTCATAAAACCGGTGTTCCTCAAAAACCAGTTCTATCCTCCGCTCGTTGACCAGCCTTTCCCATAACGCCTCACCGCTTTCCGTCACCGGCGGCATGTCCACACTTGGCCTGCTTCTGATCTTGTTGATGTATTCCCGAGTAACGTCTTCATTCCCCAACCGGTACATGGCTTCGGCATAGTTTAACAGGATCTCCCCATACCTAAACCAGATCCATGGCGGATCACTGGTTTCCCATCCAATTCCTGAAACTTCCTCCGTGATAAATTTCCTCGGGTAATAGCCTGTTTCAGTGGCGTTCCAGGAAGACACCGTTCCTCCGGGGGAGTCTTGTCCGTCCGGCAAAAAGGTCTCAATGGTTCTTTCCTTAAAGGGCGCACCGTTGTATAAGATGGTATAGTAAAAACGCGGATCACGGTTCACATAGGGATTCTGCGGATCATAACCGGAACCGGGCTCCTCAATCTTCATCCCGTTAGCCATTTCATAATCATCCACCAGGTTCTGAATAGGATGCACCTGGCCAAAACCTTCCCATCCATTGGGAAAAAACAACTGTTCAATCCTGGCTTCCCGGTCAATTTCGCTGTTGGTCGGCCTGGCCCAGATCACCTCAGAATTCCATGCGCCAGCTTCCATAAACAGTTCCTTATAGTCATGGTACAGCCCATAAATTCCCAGGTCTATTACGGCCTTTGCGGCATCGGCCGCCGCCTGCCAACGCGACATGTCATTGGAAGGATTGTTCAACGGGCTGGCATAAAAAAGCAATGCCCTTGATTTCATGGCCATCGCGGCGCCTTTGGTCACCCGGCCATTCTCAGAGTCGTCATAATCCAGAGGGAGCAATGCAATGGCCTCATCCAATTCCTTCAACACAAAATTCATTACATCATCATAGCTGTCCCGAGGTACCTTCCATTCGTCATCCAAAGAAAACGGTTCTGTAATCAGTGGGACACCGCCGTAAAAGCTGGCAAGCCGGAAGTAGGCATATGCTCTTATTGCTTTAATTTCCCCTCGGAGCCTGTTCAACAATTCCGGATCAAGTTCAGAGCCTTCGGTTTTTGCCAGAAACTCATTGGCCTGCTTGATCACCGGCCATTTGTGGAAATTGTAACTGCCATCCCGCGTCCAGATATTCAGCAGGGTGGTAAAGGTGGGCGTGGCATGCCCTTCCAAAATTCTCCAGTAAGAGGAACCCCCTCCCCGGCCGGAAATCTCATCGCTCATCCTGGCATACTGTAAGGGCCGGATAAATCCCCACGGGATCAGCCGATAGGCATAATTCACGTGGGACGTTGCCAGATTCGGGTCCTCAAACACCACCGCTTCCGTATAACTGTCCCTGGGGGTGATATCCAAAATATCGTCATTGCAGGATAACATCAGGAACAGACCGAGTATAGGGACAGTTTTCAAAGAAAGCCTGCTGGTTATCGCTATTATTTTTAAAATCAGTTTCATGTCGGTATTGCTTAAAATTGAATCTGTACACCTAAATTGTAAACCTTGCTTTGCGGATAAAAAAGCCCCCGCTGGTTGGATCCTTCAGGATCAAACCATTTTATCTCGGAGAAGGTCAGCAGATTGCTCCCGTTCAGGAAAATCCGTGCCCCTAAGATGTTATACCGCTCCAGGAGACTTTCGGGCAGATTGTAAGAAAGGTCCAGGGTCTTCAACCTGAGAAAGGCAGCATTTTGAAGCCACATGGTAGAGGACATGCCGCTGATATCTGTCCCCACAGCCGCAAACTGCGGTATCCACGGATATTTGGAATCCATACTTCCGGGCGTGTACCGGTTTTCCAGCAGTTCTTTCAGCCCGTTTTGGTCCACCCTGGCATGCTGATGAATATACCACCACGCCCGGCCCTGACCCGCAAAATGGCCGAACAAGCTGAAATTCCCATACCTTGCGGAAAAATTGAACCCATAGGTGATCTCCGGAATTACAGACTTGTCCATCCTCACCATATCTGCGTTGTTGATCAGTCCATCTTCATTGACATCCTTATAAATAAGGTCCCCTACCGTAGAACCAGGATAGGCAGGCTTTGAATCGAGCTCCTCCTGGGTTCGGAAAATTCCAATGGCTTCATAATGGAGCCCGGCCCCCAAAATATGTCCTTCCGCTTTCTGATACTCTGGTACATCCTGCGCTTCCGAGACATCCACCACGTTGCTTCTGGCAAAAGATATGTTCCCGCCCAATTTATAAGAAAACTTACTGTTGACTGTATTCAGGTGGGACAGTTCCAGTTCTATCCCTTTGTTTTCCACGATGCCTATGTTCTCGCTGGGCAAGACCAATCCTGTGTAGGCGGGAAGTTCCAGGCCCCTGGTGGTGAGGATATTGGACCTCCTTTGCTTAAACACATCCAGGGCAAAACCCAACAAATGGTTGGAAAACATCCCGTCAATACCAATATTGGTAATGGCAGCCACTTCCCAGGTCACGTTGGGATTGGGACTCACGCCTGAGTATATTCCTGCCTGGGGCGCGGAAATATTGGGGGCGCCAAAATGATAGCCAATTGACCTAAGGTTATACTCCTGTAAGAACTGAAACGGATCTATGGCATCGTTGCCTATTTCGCCGTGGGAGGCCCTCAACTTAAGGTTGTCGACAAAATTGAAGTTATCCCTTATGAAGCTTTCCTCAGAAAGCCTCCAGGCAACGGATACGCCAGGAAAAAAGCCCCAGCGGCTACCTTTTGGAAAACGGTAGGAGCCGTCATACCTGAAATTGAAGTCCAGCAGGTATTTCTCCGCATAATTATAGCTTACACGGCCAAAGAAGTTCTTTCTCGAATTTTCGGAACTGTAGCCGTCATTGGTCAAGTTGGCGGCAGATCCAGCAAATATTTCATCAAGGGCTTCTGAAAGATAATCCTTTCTGTAAGCTGACAGCGTGTTGGACTGTCCGCTGGACTGTTCCGCGGCCACAAAGGTGTTGAGATAATGATCCTCAAACTGGCGCTCGAACTTGATTCTAAAATTCATCAAATAGGAACTGTTGCCGGTAAACCATTCGGTAAGTTCCGGTCTGGATGCCAAGCCCCGCGAAATAGGGTAAGCTTCATTGGTATCAAAATCAAAACCATACAGTTCCCATGGCGTCACCCACCGTTTCCTGTGCGAATAGTTTTCGGACTGTACAAAATATCCGTCCACACCCAATCCTTCCACCCAGGGCAGTCTCACATCATAAGAAAATCTCCCGGTAAGTCTTTTCACTTTGGTATTATCATATCCCGCATCCCCGGTATGGGTGACCACAGGATTTTCGCCATAATCACTGGGGATATTCGAGGGGTACCCGCCCGGCCAGTAGATGGGATACTGTGGATTGGCGGCGTAAATATAAAACCAACTGGTTTGGGAGGGCTCCATCTGGTCGTCCATGCCCGCATTTAAGTCCAGGCTCAGGGTGATGAAATCATTGACGTCTGTGTCAATATTGCTCCTTACGGAGAAATTCTGAAAATCATGCAAGCCGTCCTTGATGATATCATCACGATGTTGGTATGACCCGGAGAGGGAATACCTGATTCTCTCCGCCCCGCCCCTGATGTTCAGATTGGCGGATTCCTGAAGCGCAAAATCCTTGAGAACTCCGTCAGCCCAGTTTGTATTGGGATACCTAACAGGATCCGACCCGTCCCTGAATTTCTGGATTTGTTCTTCAGTCCATCGGGGTTCAAAACCTGTTCTTTCCAGATAATCGTTTCCGTATTCGGCCAAAGTAGCCGAACTGGCCATCTCCGGAATTCGTGTCGGCTGGAGGAAACCCTGGTTGTAGGTAAAATTGAAAACCGGCTTGCCGGCCACTCCTCTTTTGGTGGTAATCAATATTACCCCGTTCGCTGCCTGTACACCGTAAATGGCCGCTGCGGCATCTTTTAATACGGAAATTGATTCTATATCATTAGGGTTGATTCTTTCCCAGCCCGGTTCCGGGATACCGTCCACAAGTACCAAAGGCGTGTTGCTTCCAGTAGTGGCGTTTCCCCGGATCAAAAAGCTTGATCCCTCCTCGCCGGGTTGGCCTGACCGGTTCATGGCGGTCAATCCCGGCATCAGGCCCGCCAGGGAGTTCGACAGGTTAGGGGTGGGCGCCCGCATAATATCCTCACCGGATATGCTTGCAATTGATCCCGTCAGGGTTGCTTTTCGCTGCTCCCCATAGCCTACCACGACTACTTCGTCCAAAGAAGCCATGTCCTCCGCCAGGTCGACATCAATAATGCTTCTCCCGTTGACTGGCACTTCCTGGGAAACAAAACCAATAAAAGAAAATACCAGTTCGCCCCCGGATTCCGGAACATTGATGCTGTATTTCCCGTCTAAATCCGTTACCGTTCCGGTGCTTGAACCTTTTACCAAAACGTTCACCCCGGGCAGCGTTTCTCCGCTCACTTCCGACGTAACGGTACCGGTCACCCGGCTTTGGGCCATGGTCAGACCGGGAATGCCCCAGATCAATGCCAATAAAAGGCATCTGGCGACGAAGGGTAATAGCCCTCCTAGACATGGTACTATTTTTCTCATAATTATAGGTTTTAGGAATAAATACTGAAGTCAAAGTGCCCGATCTTAAAGTTAACCTGGTTGTCGGGCACCGACAATATCTTGTTGACAGCCTAAAAATAGGAATTCAAAAATAATTTTCCAGCATTTACCGTGTATTTCAGCAAGAAAGAAAGGTAAAACTTGCCTTCCGGTAAAGGGAATCGTAAAAATGTCCAATAGCAACCCTGAATAAGTTAAACGGGCCACACCATACCCATTCAGGATCATTTCTACCTTTTGCCAATCCTCTTCGGGAGCGGGGCCGTTTCCTAAGCACAGCCCCGTCCCCTAACAGCTCCGGCATGGGCGGCATGCACTACCCCTTCACCTAATCATCCTCCAAAATTTTTATTGCTTAATCCCGTCTGGCCTCTATGATCCTGTCTACGGTATAAGGAAGTGCCTCAAGAAACGCGACCAGGTCAGACATCTCCTCTTCGGAAAGCTGTTGGTCGAGACCAGGAGGCATCATGGACACGCCGTGCGGTTCAATTTCAACAATATCCGTCCTGGGAATTCTTATTCCCGGTCCAGGCCCTATGGTAACCAGAATGGCATCCGGATATTGTTCGGCAATCACGCCGGTGTAGGTATTGTTGTTCGTCACGACCCTAAAGGTTTCGTATTCCCGGGCAAAGCTTGCGTTGGGGTATACAATCGCTTCCAGGATATCATGTCGCGACCGGATTTCGCCAATATTGGTCAGGTCAGGTCCAAAATCCCCACCCTCCGGGCCGACGGCATGGCAGGTGGAGCATGCGGATTTTCCAAAAAACAACTTGCGACCTTCCCCCACATCTCCGTCCCCAAGTTTGTCTTCCAATTCCTGCAGCCTGGCCAGCCTGTCCGCGTGGCGCTGGTGCAAGGTGGCCAGTAACGGTTTGGCGGAAGCCTGTACCGGTTCGGGGAAAGAATCAAACAAACTCCTCAGGTCTTGTTCGGATAGGTTGTCCAGGCGATCAGTAGAATTGTTCAGGGCTTGAATCAGTGCCTCCCCCACTTCCGGCGTTTTATTGCCCTGGAATGCATCCACAAGGCTTGGAAGCAGGAACAGATCCGCATTTTGAATTTCATTGTTTGCCAGCTCCAACAATTGTGCATCCTCAAGCTCAGCACGCGCCAGCAACCTTGAAGCCGACTGGCGGACAGGGGAGTCGTGCTCGGAGGACATAAAGCCAAGCACCATGGCAAACTCCTCCCCGGAAAGCTGCGGGCGGATCAGGATACGCGCGTTAAGGGCTTTCAGTCTGAAATCCGCGGGTGTAGCGGGGTCATGAATAATCTGGTTCACCTGCTTTTCCATCGCCACAATATTGCGGGAACCTATTAGATCCAATATTCCCGAACGGATTCTTTCCTCTCCCCCGCTCAGCAGCCGGTTCAAAGGCTGAATCCAGAGGTTTGGCAGTTCCTCTAAGGGGCTACGCCGGATCACACCCATCAGCATAAGTTTGCGGGATTCAGGCGTGGCACTGTTAGCTAACTCGGCAGCGATAAACTGCTGCATGCGCTTGTCTGTACTAAAAGTCACCATCAGGTCTTCCACTTCCGCCAGATCTTCTTCGGATCCTTCGAGCCCGGCCAAAGAATTACGGAAAAAATCAACGACCACGTCAGCCCATTCCGGATGATGTCCGGCCAGCCAAATGCCGGTGCTGCGCAAGGTTTTGTCGCCGCTTTGCAAAAACTCCGATAAATGTTCCTGCCTTAGTGGAGATCCATCCATCTGGTCCAGGGCAATTACCGCGGCTTTTTTCACATTTGCTGACCCCTGGTCCAGCGCTTCCAGCAAAGGCTGGGGTGCTTTCAACAGGGTAAGGGAATGAATGATCGCGTGTTCCACAAAACGGTCTCCGGGGTCCTCCGCGGCCGTCAACAGGGCCGGAACAGCCCGCTGTTCTCCCAACTGGCCCAAGGCCGTGGCAGCCTGCCGCCGAACGCCCGCCTGGTCATTTTGGGCCATCTCCATCATTTTTTCCAGGGACCGGCTGTCCTTTTCCAAACCCAGTGCACGGACTGCGGCGGTACGTACCATGGCACTGGGATCTTCCAGGGCCGAACGGACGCCTTCTATGGACGTTTCTGTATTGATCCTATAAAGTGCGAAGACAGCGTCGGTACGAAGGCGCTCATCATCCGCGTCCAACGCGTCCGTCAGGTCAGCAACAGCTGCTTCGCCCATACGTACAAGCGCCTCTATGGCTTTGTCCCGGACCACAAACCTTTCATCAGAAAGATAGGACACCAGCTCTCCCGCCGACATCTCTTCCCAATTCAAGTCTAATCCACGGGGATCTTCCACCTCCGGCGCATCCAACTTTCTGATTCTATAGACAACGCCGGGTACGTCTGGTTTCGCCACCTGGGAAAGCGGACAGCCTTTGATAAACCATCCCCCGGTGATCACCACCAGCAGACTTCCGTCCGCATCCTGCAACACATCCGTCGGATGCGAATCAGAGCTTTCGGAGGTCATAAACGGCTCGTCCTGGGTGCTAAATGTCGCACCAGCGTCGTTCATTTGATGCCGCATAATCCTTCCCGTGTTGAATTGGGCACTAAAGAGATTGCCCTCGTAATCGTCACCAAAGGCCGGGCCGCGAAAGCGCATCAAACCGGAAGGAGCCACCCGCGGAAACTTGCTCATGGTGGGCATGAGTTCCCCGGTGAGCTTTAACTGGTCGTCCTCTATCACTTTATGCGGCTTGGGATAAACTCCGCCCTCAACCCAGTGCATCAGCGCATCCCTTTGTCCGTCCTGTGGGTCGGTAAAATAAGTCATGGTTCCGATGGTTTCTCCGGAAGGGGTAAAGGCAATTTCAATGGCATTGTCAAACCCGCCTCCTGAGTAGGATTCCAAACGGCTGCCGTCCGGGAGACAACGCCAGATTCTTGTCCCGGCACCTTTCAGAATTTCTCCTTCTTTGGTTTCAATCTCAAAACCGCGTCTGGCATCAGCCATGTACAACCAACCATCCGGGCCTATAAAAGGTCCGCTTAAAGTGGCGGCGTTCACATTGAGGGTCCAGCCCGTTAGGATTACCTCCCTTTCATCCGCTATGCCGTCCCCGTCGGTATCCGTCAGTCGTTCCAGGTTAGGCGGCGCCGCAATGTACAGGCTGCCCCGGTAAAATGAGCCGCCCATCGGAAGTGGAATATTGTCCGCGAAAACAGTGCTGGTGTCGTACACGCCATCCCGGTCTGTATCCTCTAACATGCGGATATGGTAAGAGGGGTTTTCGAGCATATCCTCTGTCTCCATGGTGTTGGGCTCGGTAGATTCAAA
>Ga0079224_100015905_pt1 | contig 10548 bp, 6 predicted proteins | sample Stecom2015_FD_80414 | JGI IMG/M metagenome (GOLD analysis project Ga0079224, IMG submission 80414) | Agricultural soil microbial communities from Utah to study Nitrogen management - Steer compost 2015 | ecosystem: Environmental > Terrestrial > Soil > Agricultural land | place: USA: Utah...
AACAGCATCATCTTGTTCTATATTTATTAGATTTTGAATGGCCCTTCCTTTTGAAGTCTTACTACCTTCTGGAATTTCATAAACACGCATCCAAAAACATTTTCCCTTTTGGGTGAAAAACAACATATATTGATGGTTTGTTCCAACAAACAAATGCTCCAAGAAATCTTCATTTCGAGTGGTTGATGCCTTTTGACCAACACCTCCCCTGTTTTGGGTTTTATATTCAGAAAGAGAAGTACGTTTTATATAACCTGCATGAGAGATAGTAATAACCACTTTTTCATCGGCAATCATATCTTCAATACTCAAATCGCCACCAGCATATTCAATGGTTGAACGACGTTCATCACCATATTTTTCTTTTACAACAGTTAATTCGTCTTTAATAATCTGCATACGACGTTCTTTCTTGTCTAAGATATCTTTTAGGTCGATGATGAGTTTCATGATGTCTTCGTACTCCGAACGCAATTTGTCTTGTTCTAAACCTGTAAGTTGACGCAAACGCATCTCAACAATGGCTTTGGCTTGTATTTCTGAAAGTTCAAAACGTTTAATTAAGTTTTCACGCGCTTCATCTGCATTTGAAGAAGCTCTGATAATGGCAATAACTTCATCAATATTATCAGAAGCAATAATTAATCCTTCTAAAATATGTGCACGCTCTTCCGCTTTACGTAGTTCGTAAACGGTACGTCTTACTACAACATCATGTCTATGTTCAACAAAATAATGGATAAGTTCTTTTAAATTTAAAAGTTGTGGTCGTCCATTCACAAGTGCAATATTATTCACACTAAAAGACGATTGCAACGCTGTAAATTTGTATAATTTATTAAGAACTATGTTCGGAATGGCGTCGCGTTTTAATACATACACAATTCGCATACCGTTTCTATCCGATTCATCGCGAATGGTTGCAATACCTTCCAATTTTTTTTCATTTACCAAATCCGCAGTTTTTTTAATCATTTCTGCTTTATTGATTTGATAAGGAATTTCAGTTACAATAATACACTCGCGTCCTTGTACTTCTTCAATTATGGCTTTACCACGCATAACAATTCTACCGCGACCGGTATGAAATGCTTCCTTAACACCGTCATAACCATAAATAGTCCCTCCCGTTGGAAAGTCTGGCGCTTTAACATGCTTAATTAATTCATCTATTTCTATATCGTTATTTTCAATATAGGCTATAGTTCCATCAACAACTTCCGTTAAATTATGAGGTGGCATATTAGTTGCCATACCAACCGCAATACCAGAGGCTCCATTCACTAAAAGCCCAGGAATACGTGTTGGCAATACGGTTGGTTCATGCAATGTATCATCAAAATTCAACTGATGATCTACCGTTTCTTTTTCTATGTCTGCCAACATGTCCTCAGAAATTTTCCGCATACGAGCTTCTGTATAACGCATAGCAGCGGGACTGTCGCCATCTACAGAACCAAAATTTCCTTGGCCATCTACTAACATATAGCGCAAGCTCCATTCTTGTGCCATTCGCACCATAGCATCATAAACCGAAGTATCGCCGTGTGGATGGTACTTACCTAAAACTTCACCAACTATTCTTGCTGATTTTTTGTGTGCGGTATTCGATCTTACCCCCAGTTCGTGCATTCCAAAAAGTACACGTCTGTGAACAGGTTTTAAACCATCCCTAACATCTGGTAACGCACGTGACACAATGACCGACATAGAATAATCAATGTAAGCCGATTTCATTTCATCTTCAATGTTAATAGGGATCAATTTTTCTCCTTCTGCCATAGATATTTAATTAAATTTTTATGAGTATTTCAAAACGTGCTAATATAAGCATTTCAATAGTTAAATAGAGGGCTTTAACGTTACATTTTAGTTGTTTTTATTAACAATCTACATAGGTTTTTTCGTTAATAAGTATCTTGTTAAAAATTTTGATTTTATAAACTTTTTTTCGTCAATTAGCCATCTACAGCTATTATTAAGGCATAGTTTTTGCCTTTGGTAAAATGTTTTAGTATTTTTATTGCAGAAAGAAGGTATTTATGGATGATAATTTTTCCCCTAGAGTAAAAGACGTTATAGCTTACAGTAAAGAAGAAGCACTTAGATTGGGCCATGATTTTATTGGAACCGAACATCTAATGCTGGGCTTATTACGGGATGGCAATGGCAAAGCAATCAATATTTTGAACGCGCTCGATATCGATTTAAATCATTTAAGGCGAAAAGTAGAAATTTTAAGCCCTGCTAACCCTACTATCTCTGTGGCTTCAAATCAGAAAAAGAATTTACATCTAACTAGGCAAGCAGAACGCGCGTTAAAAACTACTTTTCTGGAGGCAAAATTATTTCAAAGTAACTCCATAAACACGGCGCATTTACTTTTATGCATTTTAAGAAATGAGAACGATCCAACTACCAAGCTTTTAAATAAGCTTAAAGTTGATTATGATAACGTTAAAGAACAATTTAAGTCTATGATTACAAATGATAATAGTTTTATAGAACCAAAATCGGAATCTTTTCAAGATGACGATTCACATAACGATGATGATACGACCAAAGATAGTTTGTTTAATTCTCCCGCCGGAAAAACAAATAAAAAATCCAAAACACCGGTTTTAGATAATTTCGGACGAGATTTAACGGCACAAGCGGAAGAAGGAAAATTAGATCCTGTTGTAGGTAGGGAAAAGGAAATTGAACGTGTGTCTCAAATATTAAGTAGACGAAAAAAGAACAATCCGTTACTTATTGGAGAGCCTGGCGTGGGTAAATCTGCTATTGCCGAAGGACTTGCTTTAAGGATTGTGAAACGTAAAGTATCGCGCATTCTTTTTAACAAGCGTGTTGTAACGTTGGATTTAGCAAGTTTAGTTGCTGGAACAAAATATCGCGGTCAATTTGAGGAACGTATGAAGGCTGTTATGAACGAACTTGAAAAGAATGACGATGTTATTCTTTTTATTGATGAAATCCACACCATTGTTGGTGCTGGTGGCGCTACAGGAAGTTTAGATGCTTCCAATATGTTTAAACCTGCATTGGCAAGAGGTGAAATTCAATGTATTGGTGCCACTACACTTGATGAATACAGGCAGTATATTGAAAAAGATGGTGCTTTAGAACGTCGTTTTCAAAAAGTGATCGTTGAACCTACTTCCGTAGAAGAAACTATAGAAATCCTTAATAATATAAAAGCCAAATACGAAGATCACCATAACGTCGAGTACACCCAGGAAGCTATTGAAGCTTGCGTAAAACTCACAAATCGTTATATGACGGAGCGTTTCTTGCCCGATAAAGCTATTGATGCATTAGATGAAGCTGGCTCAAGAGTGCATATCATAAATATTGAGGTTCCTAAACAGATATTGGAGTTGGAAAAACAACTGGAAGAAGTTAAGGAAACCAAGAATTCTGTTGTAAGAAAACAAAAATACGAGGAGGCTGCCAAACTTCGGGATGATGAAAAACGCATTGAGAAGGAATTAGCCATTGCCCAAGAAAAATGGGAAGAAGAAACCAAGCAGCATCGTGAAATAGTTACTGAGGATAATGTTGCTGATGTGGTGTCGATGATGACCGGAATCCCTGTTAATAGAATTGCACAAACCGAAATTAATAAACTGGCAGAATTACCTAATTTAATTAAAGGGAAAGTCATTGGTCAAGATGATGCGGTTGCTAAAGTTGTAAAAGCGATTCAGCGTAATCGTGCAGGTTTAAAAGATCCTAACAAGCCTATTGGTTCATTTATATTTTTAGGTCAGACTGGGGTTGGTAAAACTCAGTTAGCTAAGGTATTATCAAGAGAGTTATTTGATAGTGAAGATTCATTAGTTAGAATCGATATGAGCGAATACATGGAGAAATTCGCCATTTCCAGATTGGTTGGAGCACCTCCAGGATATGTTGGTTATGAAGAAGGCGGACAATTGACGGAAAAAGTAAGACGTAAACCTTATGCAGTTATTCTTTTAGATGAAATTGAAAAAGCGCATCCAGATGTTTTCAACATGCTTTTACAAGTGCTTGATGATGGCTATTTAACGGATAGTTTGGGAAGAAAAATAGATTTTAGAAATACCATTATCATCATGACCTCTAATATTGGAGCCAGAAAACTTAAAGATTTTGGAACAGGTATTGGTTTTGGAACATCGTCTCAAAAAGAACAAGAAGATGCAAACGCAAAAAGCATCATAGAAAATGCATTGAAAAAATCCTTCGCTCCAGAGTTTTTAAATAGAATTGATGATGTTGTGGTGTTTAATCCGTTGGAACGAGAAGATATCAACAAAATCATTGATATTGAATTAAATAAACTTCTGTTAAGAATTAAAGATTTAGGATATATTCTAGAACTTAGCGATACCGCAAAAGATTACATTGCAGATAAAGGTTTTGACAAACAATACGGTGCAAGACCCTTAAAACGAGCGATTCAGAAATATATTGAAGATGCTCTAGCTGAAGAAATTATCAATTCTCATTTACGAGATGGTGATAAGATTTTAATAGATTTAGATAAAACAACCGATGAATTAAAAATCAAGGTTGAAAAAGCTGAAAAGCCAACTGAATCTTAAAAATAAATAAATTATATTAGAAGCCTAAAATCAAATGATTTTAGGCTTTTTTTTATTTTTATTCTTTAAGTCTTGGCACTCTTAATAATAAAATGATTCCCGCTAAAAAGAACAAAAACAATAATAAAATTCCGTTTCGCATACTTCCTGTAATTTGGTCAATCGTAGCAAAAATGACCATTCCAACTACAATGCCTATTTTTTCAGCGACATCATAAAAACTAAAATAAGATGTAGTATCCTTCGTTTTTGGTAAAAACTTTGAATATGTGGATCGCGCTAAAGATTGAATCCCTCCCATTACGAATCCCACTACCGTTGCTGCTATATAAAATTGAAGTGGTGTTTCCATGAAAAAGGCATAAAAACACAAACTCATCCAAATAAAATTAATGCTAATCAAAGTTTTAATATTCCCAAATCTAGATGAAGCTCTCGATGTTATAATAGCACCAATAACCGCTACTAATTGTATAATTAATACACTAACTATGAGTCCGGTTGTTTTTTGGGCATCATCTCCCCATGCTATTTCTTCTTCACCAAAATAAACAGCTACTAACATGATGGTTTGAACCGCCATACTGAAAACAAAAAAGGCATCCAAAAAGCGCTTCAATCTTAAATCCTGTTTTAATTGCGTCCATACCAATCTTAATTCCCGCAGGCCATTAAAAACGATAGCTTTGGTGACTTTATGTCCTGTGGAAGTCCCAGCTGGCAACCAATAAAATGAATACTGACTAAATAATGCCCACCATATACCTACAGTGATAAAGGAATAACGCATCATTTGTATTTTGGCTGTCCCATCATCCTGACTCATCACCATAGCTAAATTGATTATAAGTAAAATAACACTTCCAATATATCCATAAGAAAATCCTTTGGCACTCACTTTGTCTTGTTGTTCTGGATAGGCTATATCGGGCAAATACGAATTATAGAAAACCAAACTGCCCCAAAACCCGATCAATCCCATAAAATAAAACAATAAACTTACATGTATTTTATCTGGAGTAATGTCGAACCAGTATAAACCAATACATCCAATACTTCCTACGTAACAGAAAAACTTCATAAAATTTTTCTTATTACCAACATAATCTGCTATTCCAGAAAGTATGGGAGAGGTAATAGCTACGACCAAAAAAGTAAAAGCGGTTACAAACGTTATTAATGCGGTACTTTTAAATTCGAATCCAAACGCTGTCACAACTTTTGGTCCGTTTATAAATAATGCCGAATAAAATATTGGAAATATAGATGATGCTATAGTTAATGCATACACTGAATTTGCCCAATCATAAAAAGCCCACGCATTTAATAGCTTTTTACTTCCTTTTTCTAATAATGCCATAATAAAAAAGCTGCCTTTTAAAAGCAGCTTCTAAAGTAATTAAATAATTTATATAACTACAATTTTCCTAAAGGTCTATAATCTGTTACCCCATATTTTTTAGCTTCCTCTTTAGCTAAAGGTGCTAATTTTTTAAGTTCAGTTATACGGGTATCATTTGATGGGTGCGTACTCAAAATTTCTGGTGGTGCTTGGCCGCCACTATTGGCTTTCATACGCTCCCACAATTGGGCTGCTTCATCTGGATTATAACCTGCAATAGCCATTAAGTACAAACCAATTCTATCTGCTTCAGATTCGTGAGCTCTGCTAAAAGGCAACATGACGCCAACTTCAGAACCTACCCCATAAGCTTGATTAAACAATGCTCTATTTTTTTCATCCTGAATGACCACATTACCAGCAACAGCACCTATTTGTTGTAATAAACCAGCACTCATTCGTTGTTGCCCATGGTTTGCTAAAGCATGCGCCACCTCGTGACCCATAATAGCCGCAATAGCCGTTTCATTCTCTGCAACTGGCAAAATCCCTGTGTAAAAAACTATTTTACCTCCAGGCATACACCAAGCGTTTACCGTTTTATCATCTACTAAATTGAATTCCCATTTATAATCATTAAGATAGCCTTGCTGGCCATTGGCACTCATCCAACGCTCGGTAGCTGCTTTAATGCGCTCTCCTACTCTAGTTATCATTTGGGCATCCTTTGTTCCTTTAATCACTTTATTTTCATTTAAAAACTGATCATATTGCGCAAAAGATGTTGGAAACAACTGAGAATTAGGAACTAATGCTAAGGTCGATTTTCCTGTAAAGGGATTGGTTGCACAAGAAATAATGACAACTAAAGCCCCAACTACTATAAATGTATATTTAAGTTTCATTTTGTTAGGTTTAAAAATATTTTTTTGTAAAAATACAAAAATCGTTTCGTAGAATATTATATTTAATGTTCTGTTTATTATAGAATTTAAACCTTGGGCTACAAGATTACGTTATGTTTAATGTTTTATAGCGACTGAAGTAAAATCAATTTGATGATAATGAAAAAAATAATGCTACTATTAACTGTTTTAGGTTTATTTAGTTGTAATGGCAATGCACAAAAAGAAACAAAAAAAGAAACTAAAACCTATGAGGTTACAAAAACAAATGCCGAATGGAAATCACAGCTTTCGGCATTAGAATATCATGTTTTAAGAGAAAATGGTACCGAAAAAGCTTTTACTAGCCCTTTAAATGAAAACTATAAAAAAGGAGTGTATGTTTGTAAAGCGTGTAATACCTCATTATTTAAAAGTGAAAACAAATTTGATTCGGGTACAGGATGGCCAAGTTTTGATAAAGAAATTAAGGGCAATGTTATCATTTCTAAATCGGGCTCCGATTATTATGGTTGGGAAGAACATTGCGCCACATGTGGCGGCCATCTTGGTCATGTTTTTGGTGATGGCCCAAAAAAAACAACTGGTAAACGTCATTGTATTAATGGGGTTGCTTTAAAATTTATTCCAAATGACATACAAAATTAATAAAACCGAAGACGAGTGGCATAACGAACTCTCTGAAGAACAGTTTAGAATCTTAAGACAAAAAGGTACCGAACGGCCACACACAGGAACTTACAATCTCCATTTTGAAAAAGGTATTTATACATGTGTAGGTTGCAATCAGAAATTATTTGAAAGTGATAGCAAGTTTGATGCACATTGCGGCTGGCCTAGCTTTGACAAATCCATAAAAGGTACTGTCGACTATGTTTTGGATGAAAGTCACGGCATGATTAGAACCGAAATTGTTTGTTCTAATTGTGGTGGCCATTTAGGACATGTCTTTAATGATGGTCCGACGGAAACTGGTACCAGATATTGCGTAAACTCCGTGAGCATTGATTTTGAAAAAGATGAGTTATAAGTTTTAAAAGATGTTATTTTTCGAAATCCGTTCCATAAATGGTAGCGAATAGGTATTCAAGGAAAAAAGTTAAGCTCTTGTTTCTGAAACAGGTCATTATTCCCGTTTCAGTTTCTTCTTAAATGGTCTAATAATCAATCTGGCTTCCCTATCGAATCTAATATAATTATATACCCAATTTATAAAAACTATGATACGGTTTCTAAAACCTATTAGAAAAAATAAGTGCACGTACATCCAAACAAACCAAGCAAAAACCCCTTGGAATTTAAAATGTTTTAAATCTACCACCGCTTTGTTTCTACCAATAGTTGCCATCGAGCCTTTATCTTTATATACGAAAGGCCTCATAAGTTTTTGTTCAATTAACCTAAGTAGATTATCTCCTAATTGTTCGCCTTGCTGAATGGCTGGTTGTGCCATCATCGGTAAACCTTCTGGGAATTCTTCATTAACTAAACCTGCAATATCACCAACAGCAAAAATGGTATTGAATCCTTTAACTTGATTGAATTCATTAACCAACAACCTATTCCCTCTTGTAATTAAATTGGCTGCATCTAAACCTTTTATGGTCGCGCCCATCACGCCTGCTGCCCAAATTAAAGTAGCGGTTTTAAAAGTTAAGTCGGTAGTGGTTGTTACCGTCTTTCCATCATAATCAGTAACTCTAATATTTTTCCAAACTTGTACCCCCAATTTTTCTAAAAAATCCTCCGCTTTTTTTGATGCTTGTGCACTCATTCCATTCAAAATGGTATCACCAGACTGAATGATATGAATTTGTGCCAATCGTGTATCTAAATCGGGGTAATCTTTTGGTAAAATCCCTTTTTTAATTTCGGCCAAAGCTCCTGCCAACTCAACACCAGTTGGTCCTCCCCCAACTATTACAAAATTCATTAAGGAATTCCGTTCATTTAAATCCGATGTTAACAAAGCTTCTTCAAAATTTTCAAGAATCAAACTTCTTAAATTAAGCGCTTGTGGAATGGTTTTCATCGCCATACTGTGCGCTTTTAAACCTTTATTTCCAAAATAATTGGTTTTAGAACCCGAAGCAATTACTAAATAATCAAATTTTAGTTCTCCAATATCCGTAATAACTTTACTGTTTTGCGTATCTATTTCAGTAACGTTCGCCAATCTGAAATGAAAATTGGGAAAGTCTTTAAGTATCTTTCGTATGGGATAGGCAATAGAGTCTGGCTCTAATCCGCCTGTAGACACTTGGTATAATAAAGGTTGAAACGTATGGTAATTGTGCTTATCCAATAAAACAACTTGAACTTCTTGTTTTGATAATTTTTTTGCCAGTGAAATTCCAGCAAAACCACCTCCAATAACAACTATTCTGGGGAAGCTCGTTCTTGGTATGTTCATATATTTATGCTTACAACACAAAGGTAGCATAAAGATGCAAATTTAAAGCCTTCTAAATTCTTTATTAGAATTCGATTTTGTAAATTCGTAACCTAAAATTTAAGCAATGAGTAAATACGATATTATAGTTCTTGGAAGTGGTCCTGGTGGATATGTAGCAGCAATTAGAGCCTCTCAGTTAGGTTTTAAAACGGCTGTTATTGAAAAAGAAAATCTTGGTGGTGTATGTTTAAATTGGGGCTGTATTCCTACGAAGGCATTATTGAAATCAGCTCAAGTTTTTGAATATTTAAAACATGCGGGTGATTACGGACTTTCGGTTACAGATTATGATAAAGATTTTGATGCCGTTGTAAATCGCAGCCGTGGAGTTGCAGACGGTATGAGTAAAGGCGTTCAGTTTTTAATGAAAAAAAATAAAATTGATGTTATTAATGGTTACGGAAAATTAAAACCGGGCAAAAAAGTGGATGTTGATGGAGCCGAATACAGCGCGGATCATATAATCATCGCCACTGGAGCACGTTCCAGAGAATTACCAAGTTTGCCACAAGATGGTAAAAAAGTCATTGGTTATAGAGAAGCCATGAGCTTAACTTCCCAGCCAAAGAAAATGATTGTTGTTGGTTCTGGTGCTATTGGTGTGGAATTTGCTTATTTCTATAATTCCATGGGAACAGAAGTAACTGTTGTAGAATATTTGCCTAATATCGTTCCTGTTGAAGATGAAGATATCTCCAAACAATTAGAAAAGTCTTTTACTAAAAGTGGTATAAAAATCATGACTTCTGCTGAAGTTACTAAAGTAGATACTTCGGGTGAAGGCGTAAAAGCGACTGTAAAAACCAGTAAAGGTGAAGAAATTTTGGAAGCAGATATCATTTTATCGGCAGTAGGTATAAAAACTAATATCGAAAACATCGGTTTGGAAAATGTAGGTATTGTCGTAGATAGAGATAAAATTATAGTCGATAAATTCTATAAAACAAATATCCCTGGCTACTATGCCATTGGTGATGTCACACCGGGACAAGCTTTGGCTCACGTAGCCTCTGCGGAAGGTATTTTATGTGTTGAAAGCATTAAAGGCATGCACGTTGAGGCCTTAGATTATGGTAATATTCCTGGTTGTACTTATTGTTCACCTGAAATTGCCAGTGTAGGATTAACAGAAAAACAAGCAAAAGATAAAGGCCTTGATATTAAAGTCGGAAAATTTCCATTCTCAGCTTCTGGAAAAGCACAAGCGAGTGGTAATCCAGATGGTTTTGTTAAAGTTATTTTTGATGCCAAATA
>Ga0079224_100015907_pt1 | contig 10548 bp, 7 predicted proteins | sample Stecom2015_FD_80414 | JGI IMG/M metagenome (GOLD analysis project Ga0079224, IMG submission 80414) | Agricultural soil microbial communities from Utah to study Nitrogen management - Steer compost 2015 | ecosystem: Environmental > Terrestrial > Soil > Agricultural land | place: USA: Utah...
CGCCCGCGCCTGCGGGTTCGAGAACGCGAAGGCACGGACCCGACCTGCCTGCAGGCGCTGGCGCGCAGCCGCCGCCTGGTCCCGGCCCCCTCGGCAGTAATCGGCGATCACGGCTGCAATCGATCCGGGGTCCAGCGGATCGAAATAATGACCATGGTCACCGCACAGCTCCGTCACGAAAGAACGCGCCGAGGCAAACAGCGGTCTTTCCATCACCAGCGCCTCCAGCGGCGTCACCGAGAAGCACTCGAGCAGGCTCGGAAAAATCACACCGTCCATCATCCGGTAGAATGTCGGGCATTGGGCAACAGACAGGGGCCCGGTGTTCGTGACGACCTCACGAAAATGCGGCGACTTCGCCAACCACTCTTCCGCTGTAAAGGTCACATGAAAGCGCACCTGTAACCCGTAACGCTGGTGCAGGATAGCAGTCACCTCCGGTAAAAGGTCGGTATTCTTGTGGACCCAGTCGCGGCCAACAAAGCCGATATTGATGATGTCCGGATCGACCTGGTGATCAATCGGCTGCCACCTCGACGCATCAAGATAGACAGCCGCAATGCAATTGGGCGCCACATGGATGTGCTGCGCCGGATAGCCACGTGCCACCAGGCCGCGCCTGACATGCTCCGCCTCGACCACCAGCGCGTCCGCGCGCCGAAACACCAGCCACTGCAAATAAAACTTCAGGCGCGTCAGATAACGGCGCAACACCGGCAGGCGCTGCGCCATGTCGTTATCCGGATAGAGAATCCAGGCCTGCGCAAAACCGACCACGCTGCGTGCACGCCGCAATGAAAGATAGGCCGGACCGAAAATGGTGAACACCACATCATAGTCATCCAGCTGCCGCAGCTTTGCATCCCGAAATGCCGACATGCCGTAGACATCATGCACCTGGTAGCCGCCGAAACCGCGCGGATCAGCACCGGCATCTCGAAGGTTCCTGTCTACCTCGGAGGAAGCAAACACAGAAAAGGCGCCCGCATCATGATCGCCATCCAGCAGCGCATGCAGAAACGAGGCGGCAACCTGAATGCCGCCGCCGAGATGAAGGTTCGATGCATTGATGGCTATCTTCATGGCAGGAAGGTCTTGATCTTCACAGAAAAGTCCAGATGCTCAAGCGCGTAGGCCCTGAGCCTGGCAGGCAGCCCGGGTTCCGCGCGCAACGTACCGTACCACTCGATAAGCGCCCGCGTATCCAGTGGTGTGTCGGTATTCGGTGCCTGGAACACGAAGTCCGGTGGTGGGTTAAAATCAGGATCAGTGCCCGCCGACACAAAGGGCAAACCGCGCGCCACATATTCCCGCGACTTGAGACTGGATGCATACGCGAGTCCCTTTCGAAACAGCGCCAGCGAACCAACACCGATATGCGCACGCTCAAAACAGGCATCCAGCTCTGCACCGTGTCGAACCCCGACAAACTCGATCCTGTCTGCCACACCAAGACGTTCCGCCAGTTCAACAAGGCTCGCCCTGATGGCACCATCCCCAACAATCAGCAGTCGCAAGGACTGGTCGCCACTGCCGGGGTAAGCCGCCATGCCGCGCAGGACCAGGTCATAACCGTGCCAGTCCGCAAGCGCTGCCACACCGATCAGTGTTATGCCATCTCCTCGCTCGCGCTCTGAAGTGCGCACAGGCGGTATGTCGCGTGCCCGAATACCGTTTGCCGAGATGACGGTTTTCTTGCGCAAGCCCCGCATGAAGTAGCGCGACTCGGGCGCATACTCGATCAACCGCGAGGCAGGCAACAACAACCAGGGAGCACTGATGCACAACAGCCCGGCACGCAACCACCTCCCCGCTCCCGTCAGCGTACTGTTGTCACGCAGCTCCTGCAGCAGGGTGCTACAAGGCGTCGGCACGTCAATCACGACCAGGCGTCGCCGCACGCGCAACCAAAGCAATACGGGGAACAGCAGTGGCATCAGGTAGGGGTGAAAACGAATGATCAGGACTGCCGATGACGAAGAGCCAATACGACGAACAAAGTCGAGGTAGGATGACAGGCCATTCGGGCAAAGAATCTCCGCACGAGCGTCATGCCCCGCGTCATTCATCGCAGCAACGGTCTGGCGGATTTTCTTGCCCACCCCCGGATGCGCAATCTCATCCCACAGGGCAAAATAGCTCACCTTCATCCTGCTGCACCTGTCCCGACAAAACCCGTCATATCACTTCAGAATCTCGACATACCAGGGCATTGCTTCGCTGATGCCCTGCTGTACTGTATGCGACGGCTGGTAACCCAGCAAACGGGATGCCTTGTCGATATCTGCCTGGGAATGCCGCACATCTCCCGCACGAAAATCCCGGTACACAGGATCACGATCGTACCGAACACCGTGCGCAGACAAGGCTTCGCGCAAGTAACCGAACAGTTGATTGAGCGTCGTCCTGTCATTGACAGCAACATTGTAAACCTGGTTCAGCGCGTCATCGCTGGTGGTCGTAGCGGCCAGCAAGTTAGCCTGAACCGCGTTCTCCACATAGCAGAAGTCGCGACTGGTTTCGCCGTCGCCGTTAATGAACACGTCATCGCCGCGAATCATTGCTGCGGTCCAGGTCGGTACTACTGCGGCGTAGGCACCATGTGGATCCTGTCGCCGGCCGAAGATGTTGAAGTAGCGCAAACCGATAGTGCGAAAACCGTAGTTGCGTGCAAACACGTCCGCATACAGTTCATTCACATACTTGGTGACCGCATAGGGCGACAGTGGCCGACCGATACGATCTTCCACTTTTGGCAGCGCCGGATGATCACCATAAGTAGAGCTTGAAGCCGCATAGGTAAAGCTCTTCACCCCGGCATCGCGCGACGCCACCAGCATGTTCAGGAAGCCGTCGATATTCGCCTGGTTGGTCGTGATCGGATCATTGATCGAGCGCGGCACCGAACCGAGTGCCGCCTGGTGCAAAACGTATTCGACACCCGCGACCGCCTTGCGACAGTCATCCAGGTTACGAATATCGCCCTCGAGGAAGCGAAAGCGCTGCCACGCCGCCTCTCCGACCTGGCGCGCGACCAGGTCAAGATTGGCCCGGTGCCCGGTGGCAAAATTATCGAGCCCGACCACCTGCTGACCCAACGACAGCAGTGTTTCGATCAGGTTGGAGCCGATAAAGCCGGCCGCACCGGTCACCAGCCACACATGCGCAGTACCGCGCAGCTCGGCCTTGAGTGCTGAATAGGACTGTGACATTCCTTTCTCCCTGTACTTGATACCCGGACGTAGATGACGGCACGGCGGCAGCCGTGCCAGCAATTCGCACTCAGGCGAAGTTCAATCTGTACCAGCGACAGAAGTTAACCCAGCGCCAGACCTGCCAACTGAAAGGTTGCCGACCCGCCGCCACCTCCTCGAACAACACCCTGATCCGCTTCTGGTCAAGAAACGGCAGCTCAAGATCATCGGCCAGGCACGTCCTGATCGCCTCTGCGGCCTCAAGCAACCATACCTGCTCGGGCGCAGCGAACCCCAGCTTGTCGCGTCGATCCAGTACATCGTCTGGCACGATGCCGCGCATCGCCTCACGAAATACATGCTTGGTCGCGCCTTGAGGTGAAATCAGGTAATGCTCCGGCAACGACAGCAGCAACTCAACCAGCTCCAGCGTCAGGAAAGGCACGCGGCTTTCGACCGAGAAGCGCATCGAATTACGATCACCATGACGCAGCAAGCCCGGCAGGCCACGGCGCGTCAGGCTCTGCGCCAGCTCGGCGATGACACGGCGCCCCCTGACGCCCGGTGCCGGCTGCCACGGACGGCGCGTCGAGACGCCCGCCTCGCGCAACGGCCCGGCAACAAGCCAGTCCGGCACATCCGTTGCGCCCTTGATGCGACGCAGCATGGCATACACCTGTTCCGGAACGCATTCAGCCAGCAACTGGCTGATGGCTTCCTTCGGGTGGCGATCCGGCCACTGCGCCCATTGATGCAGAAACTGTCCGGCTTCAACCAGGTGTCCGGTCTCAAGCAAGCTGCGCAGCCGCTGGCCAGGATATCCCTTGTAGCCGGCCAGCATTTCATCGGCGCCCTGCCCGTCAAGCGTGACCGTCACTCCCGCTGACCGGGCAAGCTGGAAAACACGGTACTGGGCATACATGCTGGTGCTGCCAAACGGCTCACCCTGCACGCGAATCAGGTCATCAAGATCACGCACCAGCTCGTGACCCGTCGCAACAACCTTGTGCGGCCGTGCTCCGGTCACCTGGTTGACGCGATCAATCCAGTGCTCCTCCGACACGGCACTGCCACGGGCGACGAAGCTGAACGTGTTGACGGGAAGATCCGGTTCGACGTGCCGCATCGCACAAACCACAGCCGATGAATCTATGCCACCAGACAGCGCTGCTCCCAGCAGCACATCACTACGCAGGTGCAACCGGATGCTGTCCAGAAACAGCTCTCGTACCTGTTCGCACGCCTGGCCGAAATCCGGGTTGGCACGTTGCACCAGCGTCGGCGTCCACCAGGCCTGCGGCGCGCCAACAACCCCGGTCTCCAGGGACACCTCGATAAAATGACCGGGCAGGAGATGGCGTACGTCGCGAAAGAAGGTTGCCCCATTGCTGTCGTAGTCGGCATGCACCAGGTAATCGTAAGCACGCTGCCAATCAAGCTGCACGCGCTGCTGCTTGAGTGCCTTGACCGCAGTAACCTCCGAGGCAAAAAGAAAACTGCCCGGCTCGGTGGTGTAAAAAAATGGCTTGATGCCAAAAGCATCGCGCACGCAGGTCAAGGTGTTACGTCGACGGTCCAGCACCGTGAAGGCAAACATGCCCGTCAGGCGTCGCAGGCCCGGCACTCCCCAGCGGCGCCAGGCGTGCAACAGCACCTCGGTATCCGAATCGGAATGAAACTGGACACCGCCCTGCTCAAGCTCCTTGCGCAGTTCGCGGTAGTTGTAGATCTCGCCGTTGAACACAATGGACAGGTCACCATCAGGCGTGTGCATCGGCTGGTGCCCAGCGGCACTGAGGTCAATGATCGACAGGCGCGTGTGTCCCAGCCCGACCACTGCCTGCCCGACCGGAAAGAACTCCTGGCCATTATCGTCCGGGCCGCGGTGATGCATGATGCGCAAGGCATCGTGCAAGCGCTGCGCCTGCCCGGCCTCGTGTCCCGACCACCAGCCTCCGGCTATACCGCCCATATCAATAGGCTCCCGTATGGCTCATGCTGCGCGTGCCAGTCGCTGGCGCAGATATATCCAGCCGGCGCGAAGATCCGCCACCGGCAACAACCCGGCAACAACGACCGTGCCAAACATGGCAAGCAACACCCCTGTTTTCGACAATAGCAGCCATACACTCCCCATCTCCTGCGCATCCAGCCAGTACCCGGCCCAGGCGCCGGCGGCAAACGCCAACACCGCAACCATGCCGCCGCGGCCGGCATACGGAACCCGGTACAGCAGCTGGCTAATGAACACCCACGCAAGAAAAAAAACGACTGACGAAAGCAGTGTCGCCACAGCGGCCCCGTAACTGCCCCAAACAGGCACCAGCAACCAGTTGCCGAGCATGCTGACTGCTGCCGCCAGCAATGTCACCCAAAGCTGCCAGTGCGTCTTCTTCCTGATCACAATACCCGGCGCAAAGATATACATCTGCGAAAGCAGCAGCGCTGGTGCCAGGTACATTACCAAGCCAGCGGCCTGGCCGAACGCCGGAGTCGCGAACAATAGCAGCAACTCGCGCGCAAACAAGGCCAGAAACAGACAACCGGGTAACGCCAGTGCAACAAACCAGCCGAACAGGCGAGCAATCCGTGCGGGGGTTTCGGGCTCGCGGTAGTGCTGGTAGACCAGTGGCGTCAAGGCTGCCTGGATGCCCATGATCAGCAATACCGCCAACCCCGCGATGCGGCTGCCAAGGCCGAACAGACCAACCTCCTCAAGCGACATGTAGTGGTTCAGCGCGAAGCGGTTGATGTACAGGCTGATGAACACGGCCAGACCAGCTGGCACCAGCGGCACGGAAAAGCGCAGCATGCTTGCCAGCCGGGCCACATCGAAAACCCATCCATAGGTGCGGCGCAACAGCCAGGCACTGACCAGTAACGCAAAGCCGGCGGCCAGCAACTGGGCAAGCATGACGCCTTCGAGCTTCCAGCCAAGCCCCAGACAGAGCCAGGCGGAAAACCCGAGGGTCAGCAACGCATACACCAGACTGACCATCGCGTATGCCAGGCTGCGTAGCTCCCATCGAAACTGGTTCAGCAGCAGGTAATAAATGCCATTCAACGCAATAAACCCGACGCCCAGCCGGAAGGCCGGCACCAGGTCGTTACTGCCGAGCAACCAGCCGGACAAGGGTTGCGAGAACGACAGCGCCAACACCAGGAATACACCGTACATGGCCACGGTAAAGATCAGCGAGGTGCTTGCATACCGCGACCGCTCAGCCGGTTGTGCATCAGCCCAGTAGCGCGCGAGGCCCTGGGAAACCTCAAGCGCCACCATCAGGTTGGCAAGAACAGCCAGCGTAATCAGCAGGTCGTAGGCGCCGTACTGGGCAGGAGACAATACCCGCGTGTAGAGCGGCAAGAGGAAGATTGCCAATCCCTTGGTGAGGATGGCAGACAGACCGTATACCAATGTGTCACGCAGGGCGGCTTTAAGCATCCGGCACGGCCTCTACGCTCCGTTGACAATCTGCAAAATCTTCTTCTCCAGAAGAGGCTTGTCATCAAACCCGAGTGCCTCGGGCCCAAAAGCGTCAACATACTTTGTCAGCGCCGCCTTTAACCTCTCCTTTGAAACCCCTCCGCCCCATACATAGGAGACCGAGTAGGGGTTCACGCACCACTCCTTGGGAAAGTCTCCGCGAATAACGGACAGGTATCTTTCCGCTACCCTTACAGGATGCCACTGATCATTCAAAAACTTCCTGGCTGAACTCCCCAGCTCCTCTCTGTAAGCGCCATCTACTATCAAACGCTCAATAGCGCTCTCCAACTTATCGGGAGAAACAAACAATACCGGCGGCATCTCATCATCCGGAAAATAATCAGACACCACTTCGGAGAAATATCCCGCCACAACGGCCGGCTTGCCAAGTTTTGCCGCTTCGGCCGCAAAAACAGCCATCGGTGTGTCCGAGAAAACCTGGTCGACGACGAAATCACACCGTTGCAGCTCCTCCAGGACCACTGCGTTTGAGACACCGGCCAGCTTGACAAACTCTATAGAATATCCCTTGTTTACCAGAGCATTAACAGCGTCCTCAATGACCTGCGTCCCCTTGACCAAGGGATTCGAAGGAGAATGAAGTATACGAACAGGCTTGCCACGCGAAGGCGGGGAATCCAGAGAACTCTTGACCTCTACTGCATTGACGGGGACACCAAGAGCAAACCAGTTAATAAAAGGACGAGTGTGATAGTGTGCTGCCGCCGGAGAATTGATTATACATTCCGCAAATCGTTCTTGCCGCCTCACACGAGCCCTGCATTTTCTAGAAAGACTGTACAGCCGAGATAGCTCTTTTCTGCCAAGAGTGGCAGGCAACTGGGTTCCATCCAGGAACGAAGGCCGGGACTCCGAACCAAAGTAAACAAAAAACACTCGCTTTCTGAACACTTTCGTTAATGCCAGCTCCAGCCAAGTATTTGTAAAAGTACAACCAAATGTAAAAAGATAAACATCGTAGCGAGCGAGGGACCAAAGAAAACAAAGCCAGCCAACAAAACGATGCGCGACCACTATGAATGTCTTCTTGATAAAACTGTAACGACTACAATTAAAACGAGCTTCGCCCAGCCTCCGCCACAGGTTCAGCAGCATCGACGACTTGGTTTGACCATAGGAAAATTGGTGATTCAATGCCAAGACCACGTCAGCCTGGACGCCAAGCGCACGAAAAGAGCTCACCAGAGTGGACGCAATGCCTGATATCTCGACTGGCCCGACAAGAATTCTCATAATCTTCCATGCAGCAAAGAAAAGGAACGTTCAGAGGCTTCACTTACTCCGTGCGCAATCCAAGACCTGAAACGACGAAGCCCCACTTCCATTTACTCACAACGAACCATCAGAGAAGCACGCACGCGACCTAAAGCAAAAGCGAAACAACAAAAGGCAGGTACGGGCCCTTAACCCCCCAACCCTTCCGCAGTCGCCAACAACAGATCCCCGGCATGGAAACTGTCCAACATACTCGACTCGACGGGAACCAACCAGACTGCGCCGCTGGAGCATGCCACCGACACCGCATCACCCGTCACATCCAGCACGCTTCCTGGCGCAGCATCAGCAACCCTGACATCTGTAGCCAGCCGCGCCGAGGCAATATGTAATATCTCGCCGGCCTGTGTGCAACACATCGCGCCGGGCGTATAGGGAGGAGCCACGGCGCGCACAAAGTTGCGCACTTGCTCAGCATCACCAAACGATCCCAGCCAGTTATCTTCAGGACGCCTTCTACGATACATCGTAGCTTTCAATTCGTCCTGCGGACGAGCCTGCAATCGCCCTTCAGTCCACTCCTTGAGAGTACGAGGCAGCCACGCAACGAGCAACTCTTCTCCGTATCGAAAAGCATCATTAATATCCTCATCAGGCTGCAGGCGAAATGAAGCCTGAGCAAGCACATCACCCGCATCCACAGCGGCCACGACTTTATGAAGAGAAAACCCCAACTCTTGCTCCCCTTCCATGACCGCCCATGTAAAGGCATGTCGACCCCGATAACGTGGCAACAACGAATTATGGACATTAACAACAACACTTTGACGGGCAATAAACCCCTCATCCAGAATGTAAGGCCAGTTTACCAAGAGCACAGTGGCCCCATGTAAAGCGGCCTGCTCTTCGCGATTACGCACAATTCGCGACACAAGGCCAGTCTCCTGTATCGCGATTAGCAACGGAGCGTCGGCATCCAGGGTAGTCATCAAAGTCAGCACTATTCGACCCTCAATGAGTAGGTTTCTCTGAACTGGCCAACAGCGCCTAATGTTTCCTTGAATCGAAAAATAGAATCATAGGCCGTCATCTGAACCGAAGATGTGCCCAAATCGAGCCAACGATGTCCCAAAGACTGGGCATGATCGTAGCCGTCAAGGAGTAACGCCGATTGCGCCTGCGTAGACTGATGCTCCGGATCCTGACAAAGATAGAATGATCCAATCACCCTGGAGTTTTGAGCAAAATAACAAACTCCAGCAATCGGCTTTTCATCCAGGTACGCACACGAAAAAAATATCTTTTCTGGCAGATAACTTGCCAGCCACTGCAATTCCTCGAGGGTATGCGTAGGGCTTTTTCCATGCTTGGCAAAGGTCACGCCGACCGTCTGCCAGAAGTTTTCTATAGGTGCCGATCGCCGCACAACCACCCCTGCCTTGTGCGCCTTCCTGGCACGCCTCTCCCATTCTGCCCGATGCGCCTTGGCATAGGAGTACTCCGCAACCGTCGGGCAAAGAGCCAGGACACTGGAAATATCCCTATTGACACAAATGAACCCAGCTTCCATAAGTGCAAATCGAAACGTCTCTGTATGCACCTCACTGCATGCCCGGAGCGGCAACGTCACTACAAACTCTTTCACCCCGGCAGACTTAACATACTCAACAACCTCACCGATAACATCCCGGCAGGCAGAAAGCCCAAGCGGTTCCTTGAGCGCAGGACCACCATAACTTGCACCATAGGGAGACAGCGCTCTAGCCACGCCATCACGCTCTATGATCGCCAAAGGCCAAACGGCAACCCGCTTATTCTTGCGAAAAACAGACAGGAAGTGCTCGGCACCGAAAAATCGGTTGCCGTGGTAACGCAAGAACCCAAGCATCTGAAAAAGCGTGCCATCATTGGACTGCTCAACAAAGTCGTCCCACCCATTTCCATCAGGCTCGACCTCGCGAAGCACTGAGCAGGCAGTTTGTCTTTCTATCGGATTCATTTCACAAATTCCAGAATTCAACAGTTAAGAAAGCACTAGGTCATCCATTGTACAAGACCCGACCATTCGTCATCGATCGCAGGCGGCCTGCCTTTACATCGATAAAGCAATTCGCCAACCTTCATGCCAAGTGAATGTAGCGCAAGAACCGGCCTGTTCCCCAAATAGGAAAGAGTCCTGGACATCCGATAAGGCTTCAGGTTTTCGACTGGATAGATACCTAGACCAGCCTGCTGAATAGCAGGCACATCGATAACGCCAGCAAACTGGACAAACTTCAACTCGGGATTCAGGGAGGCCAAAGCGCCATACGAAAACCCTAGCGCCTCAAGCACATTGTCCGACCCTGAGTAGGAGCAAACCAGCACCGCATCCAGAACAGCTGCCTGGGACAACTCCATGGAAGATGCGTTTCTTACTCGCAAGACTTCGCCAGAGTTTGCCAAAATCGCTTTTTCTATCACATCGCCAAACGGATCATCACTCAGGACACATATTCTCGATCCAGCAACCTCAATGCCGGCCTCGAATAGCAACTTTAGCGCCAGCTGTCCACAGGAGGAGAAAACCCCAAACCCGGCATAATCCTCATTAACGCCAGCAACAGAAATCCCTCTCGATCGGCAGTA
>Ga0079224_100015909_pt1 | contig 10548 bp, 5 predicted proteins | sample Stecom2015_FD_80414 | JGI IMG/M metagenome (GOLD analysis project Ga0079224, IMG submission 80414) | Agricultural soil microbial communities from Utah to study Nitrogen management - Steer compost 2015 | ecosystem: Environmental > Terrestrial > Soil > Agricultural land | place: USA: Utah...
CAGTACCCCCACGGGGAATCGAACCCCGGTTTCCGCGCTGAGAACGCGGCGTCCTAGGCCACTAGACGATGGGGGCGTCTCGCCCTTCCCGGGCAAGCGCGCCGCAGCGCGGCGCGCCTTTCACACACCAGCGAGACCCACTCCTTCGGGCGCGATCCCGCTTGATCTTCCGGTGCAAGCGCGCCGCAGCGCGGCGCGCCTTTCATGCACCAGCGAGACCCACTCCTTCGGGCGCGGTCCCGCTTGATCTTCCGGTGCAAGCGCGCCGCAGCGCGGCGCGCCTTTCATGCACCAGCGAGACCCGCTCCTTCAGGCGTCGTCTCGCTCCACAAGACCCGTCTTGTTCTGCCGGCCTCGCCCGTCCAGCCTCTCCAGGCTTTTGCAAACAGCGATCCAGCTACAGGCCCGGAGGGACTCGAACCCCCAACCGCCGGTTTTGGAGACCGGTGCTCTACCAATTGAGCTACGGACCTACGCTCCGCAACCTCCACATGGCCGGGGACGGAATCGAACCGCCGACACCGCGATTTTCAGTCGCGTGCTCTACCATCTGAGCTACCCGGCCGCACCGCTGGCCTCGCGACGGAGGCCAAGAAAAACCCGCGCGGCGGTACCGCGCGGGCGGGAAGAGGTCAAGGCGCCTGACGCGCGTTACTCCGACCTTCCTCCCGCCCTGGCCGGGCAAGACGACCACGCATCCGCGTCCGTCGCGCGTTCCGCGTCGCTCCCGGCGCGGCTGGCGCTGAAGTGCGCGCGAACTCGCGGAAGCGGACGTCGTACCTGCATCGTCTCCTCTCGGCCCTGCGGACCCCGGCTCGCGCCGGGTCGCCGAAGTAGCGGGGGCGGGATTTGAACCCGCGACCTCCGGGTTATGAGCCCGGCGAGCTACCAGACTGCTCCACCCCGCGTCGTGGTCAGGACAAATAGTATAGCCGGTCGTGCCGGTCGTGTCAACCCTCGGTGCGCCCGATCAGGGGCGCGCCGGCAGCCCTCAATTATACACGATTGCGGTCGACGGCAACAGCCCCCGCCAGGACCGCGCGGACCGCCACGCCGACGATTGCGCCGCCGGCGAGCGGCGTCGGCGCCCCCGCGCCGACCCGCCCTTCACTCCAGCTCTCGCAAGCGCGCGGCGTACTCGGCAGCGCGCTCCGGCTGGCCCCAGGTCGAGTAGAGCTGTTCGAGCGCGCGGAGCGCGGCGGGACGCAGGATCGCGGTCGTGGTGCCGCCTGCGTCGACGGCGTCGAGCGTCGCGAGGAGAATGCCTTCGGCCTCGGCGTGATGGCCTTGCCCGGCGAGACACCGGCCGAGCCGGAGTCTGACCTCGAGCGTGCGGGCGTGCCCGGGCGGGAGTGCGCGCTCGAGGGTGGAGGCGGCGCGCTCGAGGAGCGGCACCGCCTGGCGGCCGCGGCCAGCGTCGCAGAGCGCGCCGCCGAGCTTGCCCGTGAGGATCGCGATGTCAGGGTGGTCTTCGCCGAGCGCGGCACGCTGGAGATCGAGCGCCTCGCGGTAGAGGCGCTCCGCTTCGCGGTACTCGTTCCTGGACAGGAGCAGGTCCGCGTAGTTGACGAGCGAGGGCGCGATGGTGGGGGCGCCGGGCGGGAGGATGCGTCGCTGGAGCGCGATCGTCGCGCGGAACAGCGAATCCGCCTCGTCGACCCGATCGAGCTTGTTGAGAGTGGCGGCGAGGTTGCTCATACCGAGCGCGGTGTACGGGTGCTCCGGCCCGACGGTCGCTTCCAGAACGCGGAGCGCCTCGCGGTACAGCGGCTCGGCTTCGTCGGGGCGGCCCATGCGCTGCAGGACCTGCGCGAGGTTGTTGGTCTCGCGGGCCACGCGAGGGTGGTCCGGGCCGAGGAGGGCGCGGTTGATGTCGAGGATCTCGCGACCGAGGCGTGCGGCGGTCTCGAGGTCGCCCGTGCGGTACGCGAGGACCATGCGGCCGTTGAGCACGTCGGCGAGGCTCGCGGAGTCGAGAGCCGACGCGGTGCGCAGGATGGCGATCGCGCTGTCGTACAGCGGCGCGGCCTCGTCCATCCGGCGCTGGTCCTGGAGGCTGGCCGCGAGGTTGGCGAACGCCGCGGCGACCTCGCGCGGCACGGGCGCGGCCTCCTGCCGCATCAGCAGCGCTTCCCGGAGGAACGGCTCGGCGTCGCTCGGCCGTCCGCGGGCGAGGTAGAGCTGGCCGAGGTCGGTGAGCGCTTCCGCGACCTCGCGCGGCTGCTCGGAGGCGCGGGCGCGGTCGAGCGCTTCCGCGAGCAGCGGCTCGGCGGCGGCGTAGTCGCCCAGCTCGCGGTACGTGCGGCCGATGACGCGGAGCATCCGGGCGTGCACGGCCGGCCGGCCGGTCAACTCCTCGCGGATGCGTTCGGCCCCGCGGTCGAGCAGCGCGCGGACGCGCAGCGTGTCGAGCCGTTCGCGGCTGACGGCCAGCGGGTTCGCGGCCGAGAACATGCTCTGGAGGAAGGACGCGACCTCCTCGGCCGTCGCGCGCTCCTGCTCCGCCTGGGCGAGCGCGCGCGCGGTCCTCGCCTGCGCGACGCCGAGCGCCGCGGCGGACCCGGCGAGCAGCAACACGAATGCGGCGGCAGCCGCCACGCCGGCGCGGTGGCGCCGGATGAAGCGTGAAACGACGTACGCGGTGCCGGGCACACGGGCAGTGACGGGCAGCCCGGCGAGGTAGCGGCCGATGTCGTCCGCGAGCAGGGTCGGCGAGCCGTACCTGCGCTGCGGATCCGTCGCCAGCGCCTTGAGCGTGATCGCGTCCAGATCGCTGCGCAGCGTACGGCGAAGCGCGGCGGGGGTCGTGCCGCGGGATCGCGCAATGTCGGCCGGGCTGGCGTCGGTGCGCGCGTCCGTCTCCGCGGCTCCGGCCTCCGCCTTGCGCACCGCGGCGACGCTGGGCAGCGGCGGTTCCTGGTCCACCGCCCGTTCCGTTTCGGCCACGGACAGCCCGCGGACCTGGTACGGCCGCCGGCCGGACAGCAGCCGGTAGAGCACGACACCGAGCGCGTAGACATCGCTGGCCGTGGTGGCGGGGGCGCCGCGCACCTGCTCGGGCGATGCGTACTCCGGCGTGAACATGCGTACGCCGGCGCGCGTGCGCGGGGTCGCGTCGGGCGCCGAGTCGTCGAGCAGCTTCGCGATGCCGAAATCCAGCAGCTTCGGCTCGCCCGCATCCGTGACCAGGATGTTGGACGGCTTGATGTCCCGGTGCACGACGAGCCGCTGATGCGCGTGCTGCACGGCGTCGCAGACGACGCGGAACAGCTCGAGGCGCTCGCGGATGCCGAGCCTGCGCCGGTCGCAGTACGCGTCGATCGGCTCGCCTTCGATGTACTCCATGACGAGGTACGGCCGGCCATCCGTCGTCGCGCCGCCGTCCAGCAGCCGCGCGATGTTGGGGTGCTCGAGCGAGGCGAGGATCTGCCGCTCGTGACGGAAGCGGCGCAGCACCTCGTCCGTGTCCATGCCGCGTTTGACGACCTTGAGCGCGACGCGCTTGTCGAACTCCTCGTCCGCGCGCTCGGCCAGGTAGACCGCGCCCATGCCGCCGCGGCCGATCTCGTGCACGATGCGGTAGGGCCCGACGCGTACCCCGGGAGCGAGCGCCGCGTCGTCGCCGGCAAAGCTGTCCGCGTCCAGCTCGGCGAGGAGCGGTGCGGCGAAGGTGTCGACGGAGTCGCCGATCGCCTCCTCGGCTGCCGCCTCGCTCTCGAGGAGCTCGAGCACTTCGCGGCACAGCTCCTCGTCGCCGTCGCCCGCGCGCCGTACGAAGGCTTCGCGCTCGGCCGGTGCGACGTCGAGCGCGGCGGCGAGCAGCTCGTCGATTCGCTTCCAGCGTTCCGGGGAGAGGGCGTCCATCGGCATCGTCGGGCGAGGGTTGCTTGATCGGGGTCGACTTGGAGCGTGCGCGCGCCGCGGGATCGTGCCGGGTGCGGGAACTGGCGGGCGGCTACCGGCGGAGTGCGCGGTAGAGCCAGGTCCGCGCCCGCACCCAATCCCGTTTGACCGTCGGCACGGAGACGCCGGTCGCGGCGGCGATCTCGTCGTACGTGAGGCCGCCGAAGAAGCGGTACTCGACGAGGCGGCCGAGCCGGTCGTCGAAGCGCGCGAGCCGCTCGAGCGCATCATCGAGCTCGAGGAGGTCGGCAGCGCGGTCATCGGCGGCGACGTGGACGGCGTCGAGTGGGATCGCATCCGCCGCGCCACCGCGCTTCTTGGCGGCTCGCGCGCGGGCGTGGTCCACGATGATGAAGCGCATGGCGCGCGAGGCGAGGGCCAGGAAGTGGGCCCGGTCGGCGAGGTCGACGCGCGTCTGGTCCACCAGCTTGAGGTATGCTTCGTGGACGAGCGCGGCCGTGTTCAGCGTCTCGCCCTGCCGGTTCCGGCTCAGGCGGTTGTGCGCGATGACGCGCAGCTCGTCGTAGAGTCGCGAGTAGAGGTGGTCGAACGCCTCGCGGTCGCCCGCGCGGGCGGCGTGGAGGAGTTGTGTCGTATCGGCGGCTGACGTCATGACGGCTCTCATGGCCCCGTTCCGGGGGCTCGGGGGGAGCGCCAAAGATTGGCTCGCGCCGCGCCGGGTGTCAACAGGTACGGCGCGCCGGTGATCCTTCTCGAGGGCGAATTCCGATAATGGAAATTGGAGCGCGGCGGATGGTCCGCCGCTCGCCTCGGGAAGGAGAGGATGTTGCCATGAGAGCATGGATCGGGCTGGTGCTGACCGCGGTGCTGTGGCCGGCGTCGCCAGCGCAGGCGCAGGATCTGACCGGGCGCTACGTCTTCCAGAGCCCCGCCGGGCCGGTGGTGCTGGTGTTGGAGCAGGCCGCGAACCGCGTGACCGGGCGGCTGGAGGGGGCGGACGGCAACGTGCTCGCGCTTCAGGGCCAGATCGACGAGGCGGGCCGTGCGGTCGGGACGATCTCGGTCAACGGCGGCACGGGCTGGTTCGCCGCGGGGATCGTGAACGGCCAGCTACTCATGGCCGTCGCGGAGTTCGACGCGAACGGGCAGCCGGACATGGAGAACGGCTGGTCGCTGACGTTCGAGCGGGTCGGCGGAGCAGGCGGGCAGGGCGGCGCGATGCCGGCCATGCCGGGCGCGGCCCCCGCCAACCAGGGCAAGGCGCCCGGGGTGACCGAGGACTCGCCCCTGCTCCGCCAGTGGCGGGCGCACCTGAGCGGCAAGCGGGTGACGTACATGGACAGCTACAGCAGCAGCAGCGCCGGCAGCTACGGCGGCTACTCGTTCCGTTGGGACGCCTACATCTGCAGCGATGGGACGCTCTTCTTCAAGAGCAGCTCGATGGTCAACGCGGACGCCGGCGCTTTTGGATTCACCGCGGACAGGCGCGGCACGCCCGGGCGGTGGAAGCTCGTCGAGCAGATGGGCCAGGTGATCATCCAGTACCAGCTCGCGGATGGTACCTCGGAATACGCCGTGCTCAGCTTCCAGGACGGCAAGACGTACGTCGATGGTAAGCGAGTCTACGTCACGAACGAAAACCCGCATTGTCGCTGAGGCGGGCAGGCCGATCGTGCGGCCCTACGATACGGAGCTGGACGGCGAAGGCCGTCCAGCTCCGTCGCGAGACGCTCAACCGCCCGAGCGCGCTAGACGACGAGGTTGATCAGCCGGTCCGGGACGAAGATCACCTTCCGGACCGGCGCGCCGTTCACGAAGCGCTGCACGTTCTCGTCCGCTAGCGCCGCGGCGCGGGCCTCGTCCTCGCTGATGCCGCGCCGGGCTGTGATGCGCGCACGTACCTTGCCGTTCACCTGCACCACGAACTCCACCGTGTCGGCGGTCGCCTTCGCCGGGTCGAACGCGGGCCAATTGCCGTGATCCAGGCGCTCGAAGCCGGTGCGCGCGGCGCGCTCGAAGATGCTCTCCTCGTGGCCGAGCCGCTCCCACAGCTCCTCGGCGAGGTGCGGCGCGAACGGCGCGAGCAGGACGACGAGCGGCTCGACTTCCGCGCGGTTCGCGCGCCGGCCGCCCTCCCGGACCGCGTTGAGGTACTCCATCATCGCGGCGATCGCGGTGTTGTAGTGCAGCGAGCCGATGTCTTCCGTGACCTTGCGGATCGTCGCGTGTAGCTTGCGCTCGATCTCGCCCGAGAGCGGCTCGTCGCCCAGCTCCTCGACGGGCACGATGGTGTCCCACACACGGTTCAGGAAGCCGTACGGCCCCTGGAGCCCCTGGTCGCGGAAGTCGCCGCCTTCCTGGTACGGGCCGAGGAACATCAGGTACGTGCGGAACGTGTCCGCGCCGTACCGCTCGATGTACGCGTCCGGAATCACCACGTTGCCGCGGCTCTTGGACATCTTCGCGCCTTCCTTGATGATCAGGCCGTGCTTGCGGAAGGTCGCGAACGGCTCCTCGAACTCGATCAGCCCCAGGTCGTGCAGCGCCATCGTAATGAAGCGGCTGTACAGCAAGTGCAGCACCGCGTGCTCCTCGCCGCCGATGTACATGTTCACCGGCAGCCACTTGCGCGTCAGCTCGGGATCGAATGCGACGTCGTCCCGGTTCGCCGACGGGTAGCGCAGGAAGTACCAGGCGCTGTCCAGGAACGTGTCGCTCACGTCCGTCTCGCGCCGCCCCTCGCCGCCGCACTGCGGACACGGCACGCGGTACCACGACTCGACGCGCGCGAGCGGGCTCACGCCGCTCTCGTCCGGCTTGTAGTTCTCGACGTACGGCAGCTCGACCGGCAGGTCCTCCTCGGGGACCGGCACGGCGCCGCACTGCTCGCAGTAGATGATCGGGATCGGCGGCCCCCAGTAGCGCTGCCGCGAGATGCACCAGTCGTGCAGCCGGTACTGAACGCGGGCCTCGGCCAGGCCGCGCTCGGCGAGCCACGCGGTGATCGCCCGCTTGCCCTCCTCCCACGACAGCCCGTCGAACTGCCCCGAGTTGACCAGCGCGCCCGCGCCGACGTACGCCTCGTGTAGCGGCGTGCCCTCGTGGTCGCCCTCGCCGGCGATCACGCGCCGGACGGGAAGCGAGAACTTCTCGGCGAACTCGAAGTCGCGCTGGTCGTGGCCAGGCACGGCCATGATCGCGCCCGTGCCGTACTCCATCAGCACGTAGTCCGCGATCCAGATCGGAATCTCCTCGCCCGTCGCCGGGTTGATGGCGTAGCCGCCGGTGAAGACGCCCGTCTTCTCCTTCTCCGTCTTCTTGCGCGTGACGAGGTCGAACGAGGCGACGTGGCGGCGGTACTCCTCCACCGCGGCGCGCTGCTCCTCCGTCGTGATGCGGTCGACCAGCGGGTGCTCCGGCGCGAGGACCATGAAGGTCGCGCCGAAGATCGTGTCCGGGCGCGTGGTGAAGACGCGGATCACGGGGCGCTCGGCGTGGAGCTGCGCCGGCTCGTGACGGTCCGGTGCGACGCGGCGCCGCGCGATGGGGAACACGATCTCCGCGCCCTCGCTGCGGCCGATCCAGTTCTCCTGCGCGCGCTTGGTGGTCTCGGACCAGTCGATCCAGGACAGGTTGTCGAGCAGCCGCTGGGCGTAGTTCGTGATCTTGAAGAACCACTGGGCCAGGAAACGCTGCTCGACGGGCGTGCCGCAGCGCTCGCACTCGCCCGCGATGACCTGCTCGTTGGCCAGCACGGTGTGGCAGCCCGGGCACCAGTTGACGGGCGCCTCGCGCCGCTCGACCAGCCCCGCCTTGAAGAGCTGGATGAAGAGCCACTGCGTCCACTTGTAGTAGCGCGGGTCGGTGGTGTCGACCGTGTGATTCCAGTCGTACATCGCGCCGATGCGCTTGAGCTGCCGCGTGAAGTTCTGGATGTTGCGCGGGATCAGCTCCATCGGGTGGGTGCCGACCTTGAGCGCGTAGTTCTCGGAGTGGATGCCGAACGCATCGAAGCCGATCGGCTCGAACACATCCTCACCCTGGAGACGCTTCCAGCGGCCGTAGATGTCCGCGCCCGTGAACGCGTAGATGTTGCCCACGTGCAGCCCCTCGGCGGAGGGGTAGGGGAACATCATGAGGTTGTAGAACGGGCGCTCGGCGGTGGCCAGCGTCTCTTCCGTGAAGGTGTTGGTGCCTCGCTCCGCCCAGCGCCGCTGCCATTTCTCCTCGATCGCGGCGGGGTTGTATGCCGTGCGGTTCTCGCTCATGGTGCGCATGCGTTCGGGGATGAAATCAAACCCTGAAATATAATGGGGACGGCGCGAGAATTGGAGGGGGCGGCCTTTGGCCGAGAGGGCGGGTGGAGGCGACGGGAGCGCGCGCTCAGTTCGCGGGCGCGGCAGGGTCGCTCGGGCTGGGCAGCCCCACGACCTGCACGCCGCCCGGCCGGATGCGGATCCGGACGACATCGCCGGGCGTGAGCCTGAGCCCTGGCGGCACGCGCGCCGTGACGGTGGCGCTGCCGTGCTCCGGCGTGCTCGTGACGAGCTCGACCTCGTCGAATCCGGCGCGGAACGCGATGCGGCGGACCGTTGCCGGCACGCCGGGATCCTCGGACGAGCCAATGAGGATGTCGAACGGCCGGATGGAGAGCGTGACGGCGTTGCGGCCGGCGGCGGCGGGCGGCGTCGCGACGGGGCCGAGCGGCGTGCGCAGCGTGCCGTTCTCGACGACGGCGCTCACGAGGTTGGTGGCGCCGAACAGGCGGGCGACGTAGTCGTCCCGGGGTGCGGCGAAGACGTCGCGCGGCGCGCCGACCTGCCAGAGCCCGCCGTCGCGCAGGATCGCGACGCGGTCGGCGAGCGAGACGACGTCCTCCTGGTCGTGGACGACGACGAGGGTCGTCGTCCCGGCGCTGCGCAGGATGCGCGCGAGCTCGTCGCGCAGCATCGGCTTGAGCAGCGCGTCCAGGTTGCTGAACGGCTCGTCGAGGAGCAGGACCGCGGGCTCTGGCGCGAGGGCGCGCGCGAGCGCGGCGCGCTGCTGCTGGCCGCCCGAGAGCTGGTGCGGGTAGCGGCCCGCCAGGTCCGCGAGCCCGACGAGCTCGAGCACCTCGCGCACGCGGTCGCGGCGGCGGCGGCGAGGCACGCGGTGCAGCCCGAAGGCGACGTTGCCCTCGACCGTGAGGTGTGGGAACAGCGCGTAGTCCTGGAAGACGAGGCCGATGCCGCGGTGCTCGGGCGGCACGGAGCGGGTGCCGTCGCAGACGGCGCGGCCGCCAATGAGGATCGTGCCCGCGGAGGGGGTCTCGAGCCCGGCGATCAGCCGCAGCAGCGTCGACTTGCCCGCGCCGCTGCCGCCGACCAGCCCCACGATCTCGCCCGCCTCGACGCGCAGCGACACGTCGCGCAGCGCTTCCCGGTCCGCGCCGGGGTAGCGCTTGGTCAGCCCGCGCAGCTCGAGAGTGCTCAAGGCCGCGACCTGCCGAGCAGACGGTTCACGCCGATGATCGCCGGCACACCCGCGGCGATCAGCACGAGCGCCGCGTTCGCCGACTCCGCGACCTGCTCGTCCGAGGCGAGCTGGTACGCGCGCGTGGCGAGCGTGTCGAAGTCGAACGGCCGCAGCACGAGGGTGAGCGGCAGCTCCTTCAGCACGTCCACGAAGACGAGGATCAACGCGCCGGCGAGCGCGCCACGCAGCAGCGGCAGGCCGACGCGGCGCAGCGTGGCGAGCGGCGGAACGCCGAGGCAGCGCGAGGCCTCGTCCAGCCCGCGGCACTCGCGCTCGAAGCCCGCCTCGACCGGCAGGAACGCGACGGCGAGGTAGCGGACCGAGTAGGCGTAGATCAGCGCCAGCACGGTGCCGCCGATCAGAAGCCCCGGCGCGGTGCCGGTGATCGCCTGGACGGCGCCGCCCAGCGCTCGGTCCAGCGCGCCGAGCGGGACCAGCACGCCGACGGCGATCACGGCGCCGGGCACCGCGTAGCCGAGCACGGCGACGCGGGCGAGGCCGCGCACGAACGCCGAGCGGCCGAGGCGCGCCGCGTAGGCGATCACGAGCGCGAGCACGACGGCGAGCGCGGCGGCGCCCAGCGCGAGCGCGAAGCTGCGCACGAGCAGGAGGAGGAACTCCGCGTCGACGACGTGCCCAGCGGTCAGCGCCGCCCAGTAGCCGAGCTGCGCGACGGGGATCAGGAAGCCGAACAGCACGGGAACCGCGCACGCGGCGACCGCCGCGGCCGCGGCCCAGCCGCGCAGGCGGTACGGCTCGAGCGGCCGCTCCGTCTCCGCAGTTGGCGATACGCTGCGGCGGCCGCGCTGCATCCGCTCGAGCGTGAGGACCGCGAAGACGACGAGCAGCAGGAATGCAGCCAGCCGGATCGCGGCGTTCAGGTCGCCGAGGCCGAACCACGCGCGGAAGATGCCCGTCGTGAACGTGGTGACGCCCAGGTACTTGACTGCGCCGTAGTCGTTCAGGACTTCCAGCACGACCAGACTGGCGCCCGCGACCAGCGCGGGCCGCGCGAGCGGCAGCGCCACGCGGAAGAACGTGCCCGCGGCGGAGCGGCCCAGCACGCGCGATGCCTCTAGCGCCGTGCGCGACAGCCGCAGGAAGGACGTGCGCGCAGCCATGTACACGTACGGGTAGAGCACGCCGGCGAAGATCAGGATCGCGGTGCCC
>Ga0079224_100015910_pt1 | contig 10548 bp, 5 predicted proteins | sample Stecom2015_FD_80414 | JGI IMG/M metagenome (GOLD analysis project Ga0079224, IMG submission 80414) | Agricultural soil microbial communities from Utah to study Nitrogen management - Steer compost 2015 | ecosystem: Environmental > Terrestrial > Soil > Agricultural land | place: USA: Utah...
CGAGCTCGAGCTCGGCGGGGCCACGTACTTTGTCGAGAGCAACGTGGGTCGGCGGTTCGCGCTGGAGATGATCGAGCGCCTCGCCAGCCGGCGGCCGCGGGACGCTGACGGGTATTGACCATGGGAATCATGAGCTCCAACGCGGCCAGGACAGCCCTCAGCTCCTTCCTCGCGCTCACCCTCGTCGGCTGCAAGGACGAGCCCGCGACCGAGCAAGGCGAGACCGGCGACACCTCGCAGACGAGTACGGGTGACGGCGACGGGGACGGAGACGGAGACGGCGATGGCGATGGTGATGGCGATGGTGACGGTGACGGTGATGGCGACGGTGATGGCGATGGCGACGGCGACGGAGATGGCGATGGCGACGGTGATGGCGACGGTGACGGTGATGGCGACGGCGCCGGCGCCTGCGTCTGGAACCTCGACAACCTGCCGCTCCCGATCGGCCTCTACTCCGCCAGCGACGTCTGGTCCTTCCACGGCCAGATCACCTTCGACGGTAATTGCGATCTGATCGTCGGCGGATCGCTCCACGCATCGATCTACCGGATCTCCAGCGTCGATGGCTCGGTGACGACGATCGTCGACGACCTGCCCAATTTTTCGGTTGACGGGGCGAGCTACCGAGCCAGCGATGATCGGGTCTACATCATCGTCAACAGCCCCAATCAGCTGCTCGTCCTCGACAGCGAAGACACGCTGACGACGGCGGTGAACCTGCCCTCGTTCCCGCTCGGCATCGCCGTGGCGCCCGCGAGCTTCGGCGAGTTTGCCGATCACATCATCGTCACCGCCGAGAACGGTACGGTCTTCGCCATCGACCCGGGCGAGGCGACGATCGAAACCGTCGCGCTGATGGGCACGCCCAGCGGGGCGGCGTTCGGTCCCGACGGCACGCTGTATGTCGCGCAGCCCATCGACGGTCGGATCTCGACGGTGACCCCGGAAGGAGAGGTCACGACCTTCGCGTCGAACCTCGACGGGGTCGACGGCCTCGCCGTCGCCGCCGACGGCTCGCGCATGTTCGTCGCCCTGAGCAACCTCGGTCGAATCGACACCCTCTCGCTGCCCGACGCCGTCGTGACGGCCGGACCCGTGGTCATGCTCGAGCCCGGCTACAACGCGAGCGGCCTCGTCGTCGACGGGCTCGACCACGTGATCGTCAAGGCCAGCGTGAACTCCAACGCGGTCATCGACGCCTTCGACGCGCCGTGACCGGGCACCTCGCTCACGGCACGACCAGGATGTCGCCGTGCGCGGCGGTGACCAGCCGCTCGGCGGTCGAGCCGAGCAAGAACCGCGACAGATCGGCGGTCCCGTGGGCGCCGACGACGATCAGATCGGCCAGCAACGCCGCGGCCTGGGCCGCGATCGCCCCGGGCGGATCGCCGAACACCACCGCCTCGGTCAGCGACTCGGGCACCTTGTCGAGCTCGGCCAGCGCCTCGCCGACGAACGTGGCGAGCCTGGCCAGCTTGTCGTCGTGCAGTGGTTGCAGCGCCTCGCGAGCGTCACGCTCGTGGGCGAAGGCCTTGACGTAAGGCACGTACGGCGACTCGATCACGTGCAGGACCGAGAGCAGCCCCTCGACCTCGTTGCACAGCCGCGCGGCGACCAGCAGCGCGCGCTTGCTGTTATCGCTCCAGTCGACCGCCGCCATCAGCCGCGCGGGCAAGGCCAGGCTGTGCGGGTGCTTGACCACCAGCACCGGGACCTTTGCGTGGCGAAGCACCCGCTGGGCGGTTCGGCCGAGTAGCCGCTCGGTCGCGCCGCCGTGGCCCTGGCCGCCGAGCAGCGCGCCGACCATCTCCGGCTCGCGCAGCCGCTCGTCGATGATCTGGTAGGGCCGCCCGCGGGCGATGGTCCGCTTGGGCGTCAGCAGCCGCGGCGGCTCCGAGTGCTGACCGTGCGCGACCGCGATCTCGGCCTCGATGCGGATCAGCTCGTCGCCGAGGTAGCTGTCGATCGCGTCGTCGCTGGGCACGTGCTTGCTGGCCAGCACGTTGGCGTAGAGCGCTTGATCGACCACGTGGAGCAGCTCGATCTCCACGTCCATGCCGAACGGGAAGCCCTGCATGGCCAGCGCACAGGCCCGGCGCGAGTGAGGGGAAAAATCGTAGGGAACCAGCACGCGATTCATCGCCGTCAAGCTAGCGGAGTCCGCGTCCGCGAGACAGCGGCAATCCCGGTCCGCGCACGAGTTGCCGGGCCAAATTTGCGCGGTCGAGCCGATTGACCTGCGCAGGCGAAGCTGCGCATCGCCGATGTTAGTATCAGCCCGATGCCGAGTGACCTCGAGCTACTCGACCGCTGGCGTGACGACGACCTGGAGGCCGGAAACCAGCTGTTCAAGCGTCACTTCGCGAGCCTCTGTCAGTTCTTCGAGAACAAGCTCGACGATGACGACGTCGGCGAGTTGGTCCAGCGCACCTTCTTGGCCTGCGTGCGCAGCCGCGACAGCTTTCGCGGCCAGTCCAGCTTCCGCACCTATATGTTCGCAATCGCTCGCAACGAGCTCTATGCGTTCTTCCGTCGCCGCCGAACCATCCGCGACAAGTTCGACTTCGACCACGACTCGGTCGCCGACCTTGGGACCTCGCCGAGCGCCGCCCTGGCCCGCGATCAGCACCACGCGTTGCTCTTGCAAGCGCTGCGCTCGGTGCCGGTCGAGCAACAGCTGCTGCTCGAGCTCTACTACTGGGAGGAGCTCGACGCCGGCGAGCTCGCCGAGGTGTTCGGCATCGAGCGAGCGACGGCCAGGACTCGGTTGCACCGCGCTCGCGCGCTGCTCAAGGCCGAGTTCGAGCGCCTCAGCCGAGCCGCCGGCGTCGATCGCGAGTTCGATCTCGCAAGCGCGAAGGCTGTGCTGCGACCTGCGGTTCAACGCTGATCTCCACGCGGTCCGGGCCGCTGATCGAGCAGCGTCGCGATGGTCGTGAGGGTCTCGGAGTAGTCGCCTTGCTCGCCCACGAGCAGCTCGCGGGCGAGCAAGAGCTGCTCGCGAGCCGCGTGGCGGTCTCCGGCGCTCAGGTGAACGCGGCCGAGCACGACCCGAGCCAGGCCCTGGTCGGCCCTGATCGGACCGCTGGCGATCGTCTCGACCGCCGGTCGAAGCTCGTCGAGCAGCGCGCTCGGGTCGTCGCCGCGAGCAAGCCGACAGGCGCTGCGCTCGACCTCGATCGCCGCCACCACCCGCGAGCCGGGTCCAGTGCGCACGAGCTCGATCGCACGCACACGATCGAGATCCGCGATGCACTGCTGCCAACGGCCAGCGTCGCGCGCGACCAGGGCTCGAACCCAGAGGTCGTCGGCGAGCTCGACGTGATCGGGCCCAAACTCGCGCTCGAGCTCGGCGATCACCGCGTCGATCTGCGCGAGCCCTTCGTCGACTTCACCGAGCAGCGCGCGGGCGCTGGCGAGGTTGAGCTGGAGCTCGAGCACCCACGGGTGTGAAGGCTCGAGCCGATCCCGCTCCTGCTCGAGCTGCAGCGACCACGCGTCGAAAGCCGCCCGGGTGTCACCGCGGACCATGGCCACTCGCGCGAGCCCATTGCGGGCCACGTGCAGGGTCCAGTAGTCGTCGACGGCCTCGACCAGCTCGATCGCGCGCCGGTACTCGAGCTCGGCCTGGTCGAGCTCGTTGAGCTCCCGCAGCGCGTCGGCGATGTTGACCACGACCGTGCCCGCCGAGACGCTCTGATCGAGGTCATTGATGACGAGCAGCTCGAGAGCGTGGCGGTAGCGAGCGAGCGCTTGCTCGGGATCTCCGAGGTCGAACGCGACGTGGCCCCAGTTGAGCGACAGCCTGGACAGCCAGGGGTGGGTCGGACCGAGCTCGGTACGAATGCCCTGCTCGACCGCCGCAAACCGTCGATCGGCGCGCTCGAGCAGACCCGCGCCTTGCTCCGCGATGGCGTGGTTGCAGCCGATCCGCAGGCGCGTGGCCGCGTCGACGCGAGCGCCATGATCGATCAGCCCCTGCGCGCGCTCGCACTGGTCGAGCGCGGCGTCGTAGGAGCCGGCCAGCAGCTCGAACATGCACGCGGCTCCGCGCAGCTGCACGGCCCGGCGAGAGTCACCGCCCGTGGCCTCGTTGGCGGCCTCGGCCTTGGCCAGCCACGCGCGGCCCTGTTCCATATCCGCCTGGTCGTAGGCCAGACCCACACGCAGGACCGCGGCGTCGGCCAGCGCGGTGGCGTGGCGACCAGCCTGCGCGCTGAGGTGCGCGCGCTCGGACATGTCCGCGGCCTCGACCGGTTGGTTTGCGCTCTGCAGCGCGACCGCGAGCGCGAGCTGGGCCTCGGCCACGAGCGGACGAAAGCCGAGCTGTTCGGCTTCCGCGACGGCCCGCCGGGCGAGCCGGAGGGCCTGGTCGTGGCGGCCGAGCTGCGCGGCCAGCTGGGCCTTCCCGATCAGCTGGTTACGGACGACCTCGACCTGCTGTCGGCTCGATCGCTCGAGCGGCACCGGACGCGCAGCATCGAGGCTGGCCCCGTCGAGGCAGGTCGCAACCGGAGCGAGCTGCTCGAGCATGGCCAACGGCGCGACCCGATCGCGCTCGGGATCGGCGAATGCATCGACCAGCGCCTCGAGCTCCAACAGTCGCGCGTCGAGGCAGGTCCGCACGCGCTCGCTGGTGGTCTCGTCGACGCCGAGCTTGCAGCTGTCGGTCCACGCTCGCGCCCAGCTTCGCGCCTGGTCGTCGAGTCGATCGACGACCACGTCGGCCGAGCTCGCGCCGATCCGGTCGCCGCTGCGAAGTCGCGCCGCGATCGCGTCCGCGCGAGCGCTGGTCCAGATCGGCTCCAGCCGTCGCTCCGCGGAAGCGCAGGTCTCGGGCGCGGTTTTGGTCGCGGGGCCGTGGACCAGCGTCGCGGCCAGGGCTGCGCCACCGACCGCCAGCGTCGAGCCGAGCAGCCACCAGCGCCGCGGCCTTCGGTCGAACGCCGCCTCGAGCTGCGCGAGCAGCTCGTGCATGTCGCGGAAGCGGGCGCAGGGATCCGCCGCCAGACCGCGACGAAGCACCACGGCGGCCTTGCGTGGGATCCGGCGGCCCGCGAGCACCATCTCGCCGGCGGCCGCTGCCGCAGCCAGGGCTTCGATGCTGTCACCGACGAAGGGCCGGCGCCCGAACAGCAGCTCACACGCAACCACGCAAAACGAGAACTGATCGGCGCGAGCGTCGATGGTCCGGCCGAGCTGCTGTTCCGGCGCGATGTAGGCCGGAGTTCCGAACACCCCGGTCAGCGACGTGCGTGGCCCGAGCTCCGATGACGCGACCCGGGCGTGTTGATCGAGCGCGAGGATCGGTAGCGCGAGGCCGAAGTCTGCGACCCGCGGTCGGCCGTCGCGGCCGACCAGGATGTTGTCCGGCTTGAAGTCGCCGTGGATCAGCCCGGTGTCGTGGGCTGCTGCGAGCCCGCGTCCGGCGTCGAGCAGCAGCGCGAGCCGGGTGTCGAGATCGTGATCGTCACGCATCCAGCGACGCACCGTGGGGCCGTCGACGTACTCCATGACCAGGTACAGCCGAGCTTCGGGGTCGGCTCGATCGCCGCGGTCCGCGAGGACCCCGACGTCGTGGACTGCGACCACGTTGGGGTGGGTCAGGCGCGCGAGCGCCCGGGCCTCGCGGAGCAGTCGAGCGTGCGCCGCCGCCGGTCGGGTACCCAGCCGCCGCAGGTCCAGGACCTTGATCGCGACCCGGCGATCGAGCTCGGGGTCATAGCCGCGATAGACGATGCCCATGCCGCCCGACCCGAGCCGTGACTCGACCACGAAGCGACCGATCGCGACCTCCGGCGCTCGGCGACCGAACAGCACCTCGTAGACCTCGGCGGCGATTCGGTCGCGATCGAGCGCGTCGACACGCGGACGCGCGTGGCTCATCAACGTGTCGACGCTCGCGTTCATGGTCCGTGCCGGTTAATAACCGGGCGGCAGCGGCGGGAACGGGATACCGCCCGGACCCGAGGGAAATCCGCCAGTCCCGTCCGGATCGCCGGGATAGGGCCCCGGATCGGGGGACTCGTACCCGTAGAACGTGGGCGGTGTGCCGCCACCACCACCGCCGCAGCAGGCCGACGCGAGGTCGGTGCCGGTGTCACAAGTCACTGCGGCGCACATTGACGGGAAGCTGATCGTCGGCGCGCCGCAGCCGGTGCCGCCGTCGAAGTGCAGGTTGCCCTCGCTGCGGGTGGTGCAGTAGTCGATCGCGAATTCGCAGCGGTCGATCGGCGTCGGGTCGCCCGCGGCCAGACACTCGCTGAAGCGCTGAATCCGGGCGTCCGCGTACCCGCAGCCGGAGCGGCAGTTGTTGTCGTTGGGATCGCAGCTGCGCCCGTAGATCCGATTGAGGCCGAGCGCGCTGGTGATGTCGTGATGGGTGGCCTGCATGTCCCAAACCGGCTTGGCGTGGTTCTGCGAGGACAGGATGTGCATCGCCAGATGCATCCCCTCGTGCAGGAAGGCGATGAACATGTACTCCCCGGCCACCGCGTTCACCATCTCTGCAGGCACGCGCTCGGCGATCCTCGCCAGATCCCCATTGAACACGCCCTCGTCGATGGCGATGAGAGCGTCGCCGAGCTCCCCGTCACTGTACCAGCGCGTCTGCAGCTCGAGCGGAGCGCCGCTACGCCCCCTGCCCAGGGTCGGGCCGCCGGAGCCGACCGTGAGGGCAGCTTCCTCGAGCGCCTCGATGATCACGCTGTCGGGCGTACCGGGTCGGACAAACCTGCTCCGGAGCACCGCCACGAGCTGCGCGCGCGAGACCCCGTAACGCGTCTCACCCGTCAGCACGCCTTCCGCCTCGTCGCGTGCGGTGGTGACGTTCTCCTCGTTCACCTCCGGGGGGTCTTCTTTGGGTTCCGGGTCGGGTGGCGTGCCACCGTCATCCGGCGGCTCGACGCCGCCGTCGGGCGGGTCGAGCAGCAAGCACGACGGGTCGAAGTCGAGATCCACGACCACCGGGGTGACCGTCGGCTCGGGCCCGTCGAACACCTCGAGCGTGCAGCTCATGATCCGATCGAGCTCGGGGTCGAGCGGGAAGAACCGACCGCCGTGGCCACGCAGCTCCGGCCCGAAGCAGGTCGTCGGCGCGCTCCCGCCCCCGCCCCCGTCGGAGCCACAAGCGTTGCGGGTGTCGAGCTCCGAGCGGCTGGTCCCGAGGTGGGTGAACGGTGAGCCCGGCTGCCCGGGCATCACGCTGAGGCCAAGATCGTTGGGCATCGCCGCGAGCTCGTCGGAGAACTCGCAGGTGCGCTTCGACTTGCAAGTGCGGTTGAAGAAGTTGAGCTCGATCAGCGCGCAGTCGCCCTCGCCGAGCAGCTCGAAGTTGACCATCGCGTCGAGCAAATTGTGTGGATGCAAGCTGCTGCGCCGCAGCTTCTCGCGCCTGGTCAGGTCGGGCAGCCACGCGCCGAGCGTGTCGAGGATCAGCCCCTGGCCGGCCGGCGTCGTGCGCTGCGAGCCCTTGTAGAGCTGGCAGCGGATCGTGCTGCAGGTGTCCGAGTCCTCGACGTAGAAGCTGTCGAAGTCATGGCCGTCGGGCGGAAACTCGGGGACCACCACGGTGTTGGTCTCGATCCGGGCTTGCAGCATCCGCCAGCCTTGCGGCTTGGCGAAGTGCTTGACCGCGTCGAACAAGATCAGCTCGACCGGCAGCGCCTGATCCCAGATCACCTGCGCGAGCACGGGCTTGTCGCGGTCGAGCAGGTCTTGCATCGTCTTGGTCACGGCTTCGACGTAGGCCGCCTCGAGGCCGACGATCTCGGGCTCGGACAGGCACCGCAGGCCCTCGACGATACCGGTCAGCGCCGGCAGGCCGGCCCAGATTCGATCGTCGGGATCGTGCTCGCGCAAGCTGTCGTAGAAGCTGCTGATGTGGGAGCCCTCGAACCGAACGCTGCCGTCGTCGGCCTCGAAGCGCTCGTGGATGACCGCGTTGTTGCAATGGCGTCGCGCCGCCACGCTGCTGGCCGCCAGCGCCGGGCTGTAGATGGTCGTGCGCGCGGCGATGACCTGACCGAGCAGCTCCTGCCAACGCCGCTGCTCGGCGGTCTCGACCAGGCTGTCCTCGTCGGGCACCGCGTCGAGCAACACGGTGGCCTCGGCCTCGACCACGGTCGCGAATTGCTGGAGTTGGTCGCCCATCCACAGCGGATCGATCGCGCCCGGGGCCGTGACCGGCCACGGCTCGAAGCCCGGTAGCGGATCGATCTGCAGCGACGGAGTGCTCGGCGTCGGGGTCGGCGCGGGCGCGAGCGGAGCAAAGCGCTCGGGCAAGGCCGCGGCGAGCTCCGGCGACGGAATCACCATCTCGCGCAGCAGATGGGCGCGCTCCTGCGCGAGCCACTGTTGCCGACGACGCTCGTGATCGGTGTACATCATCCCGTAGTGCAGCGCCGCGTCGAGCATCCGATCGACGCGGTCCCTCGACGCATAGAGCTCGAGCAGCCCGCTCGGGTGCACGGTCAGTAGATCGTCACGCCCGTCACCGGTGAAGTCGGCGGTCCAGCAGCGATCGCCTGGCTCACAGGCCATGTCGATCAGCGCTTGCACAGCCCCGAACTCCGTCAGGTTCGAGAGCCAGATCTGAACCTCGCGGGCCATCGGCGGCCCCTCGCACTGGAATTGGAAGTCGGAGCAGCAGTCGCCGTATTGCGTGCACAGTTCGTCGCAATAGCAGCCAGCCGCCGCGCCGCCGCAGCTGCCCTCGCAGGTGTTGCCGCTGATGCAGATCGCCCCGTGGTCGGCGCAACAATCACCGTATTGCGCACACGATTCGTCGCACCAGCAATTGCCCGCCGATCCACCGCAGCTGCCCGAGCACGAATTGGGGTCGGCCTCGAGTTGCTCCGGAAAAGTCGCGATCACGTCCGCCGCCCAGTCGCCGTTGAAGTCACCGAGCTGGCAGTCGGCGCCTGCCGGACACACGAGCCGGTCGGGCGAGCCGCCCGACCACGTCACGGGCGCGCTGAAGCTCTTGCCGGTCGAGCGTGCGACCCGGGTGATGGGGTTCTTGGGCTCCCGGCCGAACTGCACGATGTCCGCGAGCCCGTCGCCGTCGACGTCACCGAGCCGACACAGCGCCTGCTCGTTCGTGCAAAAGCCCTGTGCCCACGACTGCGGCACGTGGCCCGAGCCTACGCCGCCGGGATACACCCGCACGGATCCCTGATTCGTGTGGCGGCCGAACGCGACCAGATCGGCGACGCCGTCACCGGTCACGTCGCCAGCCGTGCAAAACTGCTCCGGGCCGCAAAAGCCCTCGCTCCACTTCTTGGCCAGCTCGAACCCGTCGGGCTTGCTGGCCGCGACCCATAGCTGGGTCTTGGGCCCGTTGACGAAGCGGATCAAATCCGGGCGACCGTCGCCGGTCACGTCGGCGGCCAGACAGCCGTCGCCCTGGTGGCAGAAGTCGTCGAGCACCGGGACGAACGGGCCCAAATTCCAGCCGTTCGAGTAGGCGACGGCGACGGTGCCCGGGGCCGCGAAGATCCCGAAGTGGTCAAAGCGGACCAGATCCTCCTTGCCATCATGGTTGAAGTCGATGGTCGTGCATCGGGTGCCGTCCGGGCACACGGAGGCGCGGTAGTTTGGCAGCGTGCCGAAGCCGCGCGGCTCGATGTCGTCGCCTGCGGCCCGTGGTCCGGCGCGAAGCTCCTCGGTGCCACCGAACGGCTCGGATGGCTCGGAGGGCTCGGCTTCGCAAGCCGCGATCGTGGCCAGAATGGCGAGCAGTGGGGTGAGCGTGCCCTGGCAGGTATTTCGAAGCATGTGATCTCCTCGCTGCCGCTCATGGGCAGCGGGAGGGCCGATGCAGCACCCTCCTGGTGCGTTCCCGCTTCGACGCGTGAGCTACTACACCGACCGGCGGGCCTGCTAGATCGACTCGAGGTACTCGAGCGCCAGCTCGAGGGTCGGCACCGAGCCGTTGTGGAAGAACGGCGCGGTCGCCCCAGGCCAGGAGAGGCGCGGGGTCGACCAACGCGCGCGGGCCGGCTGAGCTGCTCCGCGGAACCTGGGCTTTCCAGTTGTGGCATTTAACTGAGCGCCGCTGCTGGTGCAGCCGTAGACACGTGACTGGAAGGCTCGAATGTGCCGCCGACAGTCCAGACCGGACGACGAGTCGGTTACAATCCTCGAACTGCCACTGGACCCCCTCAGGCGCCCCTAACGGTTCGCTACGCAGCTCATCCGTCCTTGTTGCGCGCTCGTCGTGGTGCGAAGTTCAATGCATGGGCTAGCTCGCAAGAGCGCAACAGTCGACGAGGTCTCGAAGCGAAGATCCGTGCACGACGATCAGCGCGCAACCAGGACGGATGAGCTGCGTAGCGAACGGTAAGGGCGCCTGAGGGGTCCAGTGGCAGTTCGAGGTTCCAACCAACTCAATTCCCGGTCTGGTTCATCGCCTGCTCCTGCTGTTAACGGCCGAGCCAGAAGTAGCCGAAGGTCAAGTTTTTGGCCTCGCCAGATGATGGCCAAGACCGACCAGGGTCGACGGTCACCATCATCGAGCGAGTTCTTTGGAGACCGGTCAGAAGC
>Ga0079224_100015912_pt1 | contig 10547 bp, 6 predicted proteins | sample Stecom2015_FD_80414 | JGI IMG/M metagenome (GOLD analysis project Ga0079224, IMG submission 80414) | Agricultural soil microbial communities from Utah to study Nitrogen management - Steer compost 2015 | ecosystem: Environmental > Terrestrial > Soil > Agricultural land | place: USA: Utah...
CGCTCGACGTGGGCATGCACGTCGAACGCGACGAGCGAATCGACGTCTATGCGTAGCGCGCTCATCTCGAACCCTTCTTGGCATCAATCGTCATCATCGCGTGTCTCCTTCTGACGTTGGAATTGCGATAAGGGCGCATAGTCTATTGCCGAGAATGGTTATATGCTATAACTTCTCGCTGGTTGTTCAGCCGAGACCAATCTGCGAGATGTCGAACGCGAGGGGCGAGCACCAGGCAATGAAGCGGAAGCGCGGCGTGCCGGGTGCCGATCACGAAGGCGGCCGGCGCTCGATCGCTCTCGGCCCACTTCAGCACCAGATCGGCTATGCGCTGCGCCGAGCGCAGCTCGCTGTGTTTGCCGACATCATCGCGGCGCTCGCCGAGTTCGATCTGAGCCCCGCGAAGTTCAGCGTGCTCACAGTCATTCGGGAGAACCCGGGCGCTCGCTCGTCCGACGTCGGGCGTGCGCTCGGAATCCGAAAGACCAACTTCGTTCCGCTGCTCGATGCGCTCGAGCAGCGCCGGCTGGTGGTGCGGCAGCCTTCGGAGCAGGACCGCCGGGCACTCGCGCTGTATCTGACACCGAAGGGACAAGCCCTGCTTCAGCAGGCAGCCAGCGTTCAGGCGCGGCACGAAGCGCGTTTTGTAGCGCGAATCGGCGAGAGCGGCTGCAGGCAGCTTCTCGATCTTCTCGAACGGCTCGCGGACGCGCCGGCAAATTCGGATGCGGCGCCGCGCACACGAATGGGCAAGTGATGAGCAGCGATACAGTATCGGTTACCTTCGACGACGGCATCGCAGTCGTCGTCATCGACAATCCCCCGGTCAACACGATCAACGCGAGCGTGCGTACCGGCCTCGACGCCGCGGCCGACCAGATCGAGGCGCGTTCCGACGTGCGTGCCGTCGTCGTTCGCTGTGCCGGATCGACATTTCTGTCGGGCGCCGATATCGGCGAGTTCGACGGCCCCCCGCGCGAGGAGGACTACCGACGGCTATTCAACCGCTACGAGGCGCTGGCGGTGCCGGTCGTTGCCGCGATGCACGGCACGGTGCTAGGGGGCGGTCTCGAGTTCGCGCTCGCATGTCATTTCCGCATCGCATCGCCGGGCACTCGGCTCGGCTTGCCGGAAGTCACACTCGGCATCATCCCGGGCGCCGGCGGCACACAGCGCATGCCGCGGCTGATCGGGGTCGAGAAAACCATCGAGCTCGTGCTGAGCGGGCGGCCCATCGACGCCGAGCGCGCGCTCGAGCTCGGCATCCTCGATCGAATCGTCGACGGCGATCTCGCCGCGAGCGCGATGGCGTTCGCGCGCGAGCGCAGCGCGGCCGGGCAAGGGCCGCGGCGCACCGGCGAGCGAAAGGTCGATCCGGCGACGGCAACCGACGAGATCGTCGCCCGCCTGACCGAGCGGGCCAAGGCGCAATACCCGAATCGTCAGGCCGCGCTGACGGCGATCGATGCGATCGCCGCGTCGGCGCGCCTGCCACTCGATCGAGGCCTCGAGTACGAGACGGAGCGCGTCAACGAGGCGAAGGGCACGATAGAGGCGAAAGGGTCGATCCATGTCTTCTTCGCCGAGCGCAATAGCCGCAAGGTCCCAGGTCTTCCTCCGGGGACGAAGCCGCGTGCCGTCGAGCGTGCCGGCATCATCGGCTGCGGCACGATGGGGGCGGGCATCGCAGTCTGCTTCGCAAATGCCGGCATTCCGGTCACGGTGCTCGACGTCGGCCGTGAGGCGCTCGATCGCGGGCTCGGCATGATCGACGGGCTCTACGAGTCGCGAGTCAAGCGCGGCCGTATCACGGCAGAGGAGAAGGCGAAGCGGCTCGAGCTGATCCGCGGCACGCTCGACTATGCAGACCTTCGCGACGCCGACGTGATTATCGAGGCCGTGCTCGAGCGTATGGATCTGAAGAAGCAGGTGTTCAGCCAGCTCGACGCGATCGCGAAGCCCGGTGCCGTGCTCGCCACGAACACTTCGACGCTCGATATCGACGAGATCGCGTCAGCGGTCGGTCGTCCGGAGGACGTGATCGGCATGCACTTTTTCTCGCCCGCGAACGTGATGCCGTTGCTCGAGGTCGTGCGTACGGCGAAGACTTCGCCGGAGACGATCGCAACCGTCATGGCGCTCTCGCGGCCGCTGCGCAAGACGCCGGTGCTCGCGAAGGTCTGCTACGGCTTCATCGGCAACCGGATGATGGAAGGCTACGCGCGAGAGGCCGAGCGCATCGTGCTCGAGGGCGCGACTCCTCGGCAGGTCGATTCGGCGCTCGAGCGCTGGGGCATGGCAATGGGGATCCTCGCGGTATTCGATATGGCCGGCATCGACGTCGGCGTCAACGTGCACAAGTCGAACGCGGACCGCTATCCGCCGGACCCGACGTACTACCAAGCCGATTTCGCGCTCTATGAAGCCGGTCGCCTCGGGCAGAAGACCGGTAAGGGATATTATCGCTACGAGCCAGGTGACCGTACGCCGCACGACGATCCGGAGGCGCTCGAGGTCCTGCGCGCTCGGGCCCGCGAGCTCGGCATCGAGCAGCGCGAGCACGACGACGAGGAAATTCTCGAGCGTTGTCTCTATCCGCTGCTGAACGAAGGCATTCGGATCTTAGAGGAAGGGGTAGCGCTTCGCGCGGGCGATATCGATGTCGTCTGGACATCGGGCTACGGCTTCCCCCGGTACCGCGGCGGACCGATGTTCTATGCGGACACGATCGGTCTCGAAACGCTGCTCCGAGGGATGACGAAGTACCGCGAGCGCTTCGGCCCGATGCATTGGGAGCCCGCACCCCTGCTCGTGAAGCTCGTTGAAGAGGGGCGCTCGATTGCCGAGTGGGATACGGAGCGCCTGAGCACAGAGTAGGACATACAGTCTGCACGCGCCGTTCGCGGCGCGGATCTATCCATTCAGACGGGGGTGGGCCGCGCGGCCCAGGCTTCGGAGGGAGGCCTGCCTATGAACAATGATCCGCGGGAAACGCTTGCCGGCAGCCCGATGAGCCGGCTGCAAGTCGGGGCCGTCGCGATCACCATCGGCTTGAACGCGCTCGACGGATTCGACGTGCTCGCGATCAGCTTCGCTTCACCGGGTATCGCCGCCGAATGGGGCATCGAGCCCGCGGCGCTCGGCTTCGTGTTGTCCATGGAACTGATCGGCATGTCGCTCGGCTCGGTGCTGCTCGGCGGCGTCGCCGACAAGCTCGGTCGCCGGGCGACGATGCTCGGCTGCCTTGTGCTGATGACGATCGGTATGTTCATGGCAACGACGGCGAGCGGGATCGTGGATCTGTCGTTGTGGAGAATCGTGACGGGGCTTGGAATCGGAGGCATGCTCGCAGCGACTGCCGCCGTCGCTGCCGAGTTCTCGAACTCGAGGCGCCGCGACTTGTGCGTGTCGCTGATGGCGATCGGCTACCCGATCGGTGCGGTGCTCGGCGGCTCGATCGCCGCCCAGTTGCTCGCCGAGTACAGCTGGCGGTCGGTCTTCTACTTCGGCGCGGCTGCGACGGCCGCGTTCATCCCGGCGGTCTTTTTCTTCGTGCCGGAATCCGTGCACTGGCTCGCGCGCAAGCAGCCGGACGGCGCGCTCGAGCGGATCAACCGCACGCTCGCAAGGATGGGCCATGCAGCGATTCGCGCGCTGCCGGAGATTCCGCTCGATGCGCGCCGGCGCTCCGTGCCGGAGATCTTCGCGCCCGCGTTTCTCGGCACGACAATGATCGTCACCGCCGCCTACTTCTTCCACATCATGACGTTCTATTTCGTCTTGAAGTGGGTGCCAAAGATCGTGGCGGACATGGGGTTCGCAGCCTCCTCGGCAGCCGGCGTGCTGGTGTGGGCGAACGTTGGCGGCGCCGTCGGCGGCGCGGTCCTAGGAATCTTGACGCAGCGGTTCAATGTCAAGACGCTGACGATCGGCGCGATGGTGCTGTCCACCGTGCTTGTCACGGTGTTCGGGCGCTCGCCCGAGGATCTCGCGCGTTTGTCGATGCTCTGCGCGTTCGCCGGGTTTTTCACGAACGGCGCGATCGTCGGCCTCTACGCGATTTTCGCAAAGGCGTTCCCCACACACGTGCGCGCGTTGGGTACCGGGTTCAGCATCGGCGTCGGCCGCGGCGGATCGGTGCTCGGGCCGGTGGTCGCCGGGTTCCTGTTCGAAGGCGGTGCCGCACTGCCGACGGTCGCGCTTGCGATGGGAATCGGCTCGCTGTTCGCGGCCGGCGTGCTGATGCTGTTGAAGCTCGAGCCGAGCAGCCCGAAGGCGCCGGACGCCGAGGGCACCGAGCGCGCGTCGCTGCCGCAGGCGTCGACGTAGGGCCGCGCCGCTTCGCTCCGCCTCGCCGGAGTCGAGCGGCAGCTTCGCTGACAGAGTGCGCGGCCGCGCTGCACGCCTGCGAGTCGACGCTGCGCAATCCCTGTCTCAGCATGACGGATCAGTCTCCGATTCAGCTCGTGCACGCTCGGGTCATGCTCGAGGCATAGCGGCAGCTGCTCTCATACGAGCCGCAACGTCAGCGAGACCGCTTGCCAGCTCGGTTTCGACGACCCGGCGTACTTGACACGTTTCTTTTTGCGCCGCACGGGCATCTCGCCGACCGAATAGCGGCTTCGCGGTCACGTTTGAATCGCCGGCGCACCGCCAATCCCTTTCTCCTTCCACGCCGGCGTCCGGGGGTTACCAGCTCCACTGGTATCACGACTGTTGACAAACGTAAGTGACACATACAGTATTGGATGTAAACAAATAGGCGCTGCTTCGCTTCCGAACTCGGAAGCGGCGAGAGCAGGGTGCCGGCCGGCTGGGGTGTCCGTAGCGCCAGCTGCTCGATGCGCGGCGACGAATATCAGTCTGAAAAAGGGGGCTCAACAAAAATGGAAGGACGCTGTACGTTCCGACTGGTCGCGGTTGCTTGTCTGCCGGCGTTGCCGTTGGCGGGAATGGCTCAGGAGAACCCAGTCATGGAGCAGGTCGTCGTCACCGGATCGCGGGTGACGGCCGTCACCGGCTTCACCGCTCCGACTCCGGTGACCACGCTCCAGAAAAACGAGATCGATCAAGCGGCGCCGGTGACGATCACTGATGCGCTAAGGCAAATGCCGCAGTTCTCGGCGGCAACGCAGCCGCAGACGGGTCAGTCGTTCGCGAATCTGCGCTCGATCGGCGCGCAAAGGACGCTCACCCTCGTCGACGGCCGGCGTCATGTCGCTACGTTCAGCGACGCGACGGTCGACTTGAACGTCATCCCGACCACCCTCGTCCGGCGCGCCGAGATCGTCACTGGCGGTGCGTCCGCATCGTGGGGCTCCGATGCGGTGACTGGCGTCGTGAACCTGATTCTCGACACGGACATGGAAGGATTCCGCAGTAGCGTCCAGTTCGGTGAAACGAAGTACAACGATGACGAAAGCTGGCTTATATCGGCCGCCGGCGGCACCAGCTTCGCAGGCGGACGAGGCCACATCGTCGCCGGAGGCGAGCTCACGGAGCAGAAGGGAATACGGGGCACCCAGCCCCCGTATATGTCGCGGCCTTGGGGGCGGCGCGGCAGCGTCGGCAATTCGGGGTTCGCGAATCCGAATCATCCCGGGTACGGGCAACCGGGGCTGATCTACGCTGAGGATGTTCGCCGTTCGAACGTCGCGCCGGGCGGTCTGATCACCGGCGGCCCGCTGAGCGGAACGGAGTTTCTCCCGAACGGACAGACCCGCGACTTCGGTTACGGTGAGCTGTACGGTAACTACATGATCGGTGGCTCGCAGAACGAATGGGAGTCAGCGGCGCCAGGAGGCGACACTGCTTATCCCGTCGAGCGAGGGTCCGTTCTCACGCACATTAAGTACGACCTCACGAATTCCACTCGCATCTTTACCGAGCTCTCGTTTGCGCGCTCAATGTCGAGCGGCTATGCAGTCCCGGGCCGCAACAACGGGGCAGCGGGCAACGTCGAATGCGATCGAACGGGCTACACCGGATCGAATCTCGGCAATATCGGGGTATCGATCGATAATGCATTTCTTCCCGATCACATTCGTGAGCGCATGGTCGATGCCGATGTGACCTGCGTTCCGTTCGGTCGCACGTTCCGTGATCCTGGTATGGGCAACTTCAGAACCGATGACGGCGCTCCCAAAATACTCCGAGGCGTTTTCGGGGCCGAGGGCGAGCTCGGGAGCGGCTGGGCTTGGGACGCGTACGTGCAATACGGCGAGTCCGAGTTCCAGCAGCGGCGCATCGGCAACATCCACTCGATTCGGTTCAACAACGCGGTCGACGCGGTGTTCGATAGCAACGGCGACATCGTCTGCCGAATCAATATCGACGGCGATCCGGCGAACGACGATCCGAGCTGTGTACCGTTCAATATGTTCGGTGAAGGTTCGCCGTCGCAAGCGGCAATCGATTACGTGACCGGCACCTCGATGCTCGACATCGACATGAGCCAAACGGTCGTCGCGTTCTCGGTAAACGGGGTGCCGTTTTCCACGTGGGCCGGCGAGGTCGGCTTCACGACCGGTGTCGAGTATCGCGAGGACGATCTGAAGGCGGTCGTCGACGAAGACTCGCTTAACGACATTTGGCAGACGACGAACCGCAAGCCGAGTGAAGGCAGCATCGACGTCCGGGAGCTTTTCATGGAGGCGGTTCTGCCGCTTACGGACGGCGCGAGGCTGGCACAGAGGCTCGATCTCCAGCTAGCGGGCCGCTACGCCGACTACAGCTCGTCAGGAGGGGTCACGACCTGGAAGGTCGGCCTGAACTGGGAAGTAAACGATCAGGTGAGGATTCGCGCGACACAATCGCGGGACATTCGGGCGGGTAATATCGGCGAGCTGTTCACGCCGAGCAGTGTTCAAGTGGCTACCAACCTGGTCGACCGCGTCACCGGCGAGCGCGTCAATCCCACGATCCACACGACGGGCAATCCGACCCTCGATCCGGAGAACGCCGATACCTTTACGGCCGGAATTGTTTATCAGCCGCATTGGTCCGATCGCCTCAGCTTGTCGGCCGACTACTACTCGATCGACGTCACGGACGCGATCGCGTATCTGTCCGAGCAGAACGTTCTCGATGAGTGCCAAGTGCGCAATAACGCGAGCTTTTGCGCGGCGATAGATCGGGATGCGAACGGCACGATCATCAATATGCGCCGGCAGTATCGCAACTTGGATATGTATACGAACCGCGGCGTCGATCTCGAGGTCGCCTACGGGCTGCCGGTCGGCCCGGGCGACTTCCGTATCCGGGCGCTCGGCAGGCGCTTGCTCGAGGACTCGACGACGGCGTATCTGGGCAGCGGGAAGGACGACAACGTCGGCGAGTACGGCGCCCCGAAATGGCGGATGTACCTGTTCGCGACGTATGCGCTCGACCGCTTCTCCGGTACCGTCGATTGGCGTTGGCAGAGCGGCGGCGTCCTGGACAACACCCGTGTATACGGCTTGGCGGCGGCCAACGGCACAAACGTAGACAAGCTCGGCTCGAACCACTACACGAACGTGAGCTTGAACTGGGAGCCGGAGTTGCTCGACGCCCGCAATACCACCGTTTTCCTGCGGGTGGACAACGTGTTCGATAAAAAGCCGCCGTTCCCGCTCACGGGAGGCGCGGGCCTTACGGAGGGCCGGGCCTATCGTATCGGGCTGCGCCTCGGCCTTTGATCCATAGGGGAGACAGAAAGATGAAGCTTCTTAGGACCGCGCTGGAGAAGGGTCGTCGGCACGCATACTGGATAGCGGGCGGAACCGGGCTCGTGATCGCCGCCGGGATGGTCGCCGTCGCGGACGATACGCCGACGCAAGGCTATGCGGAAGACTCAGGCTGGTGGTCGCCCGGTGACGATCGCGTCTTCCCCGAGCGGCTGTCGATTCGCAACAACTTCGGCTCGATTGGAATCGTCAACGCCGACGGTCCCATCGAGACCAAAGGGCATCCGTTCTTCGAGCCGATCGGCGGTAATGGCCGCGCCTGTGTAACCTGTCATCAACCGGCCGACGGCTTCAGCCTTTCGCTGGAAACGATCCAGCAGCGCTGGGCGGATACGAACGGGCAGGATCCGCTGTTCGACCCGGTCGACGGCGCGAACTGTCCGAATCTGCCGCAAGGCGATCCAGAATCCCACTCCATGCTGCTCGAGCACGGCCTCATCCGAATCGGCTTCCCGTGGCCATACAAGGAGCGGTTCGATCCTTGGTCCGCCGAGGAGCCGGAGTTCACGATCGAGGTCGTGCGTGATCCGACGGGCTGTAACACGGACCCGGAGTACGGACTGAACTCCGACAATCCGCAAATTTCGGTTTATCGGCGCCCGCGGCCGACAACGAACCTACGCTACATCGTCGATCCGTCGTATAACCTGTCCGGGCGCTTCAACAACAAGACGGGTGTGCCGTTGCCCGTCGACCCGAAGACGGGCGCGCATACGGCTCTGCCGATCATGTCCGACGGCCGTGCCGATACGCTCGAGCAGCAGCTCGCGGACGCGCTGCGAATACACATGGCCGGAAGTATCGACGATCTGTCGCCCGAAACGGTTCAGCAGATTATCAATTTCGAGAGCCAGATTTATTCCGCGCAGGACTTCCACAATGTCGCGGGTTCGCTGACGGAGCCGGGCGGCCCTCCGGCGCTCGGGCCGGAAGCGCTTCGCGACGGCCGGTCCATCATCAACGGCAACAACTGGCGCTCCGTGACGTTCCTCGACTTCGAAGCATGGCGCACGGACGAACCGAAGGACGAACAGGAGGCGTTCCGCGCATCGGTTGCGCGGGGGAACGATCTGTTCCTCGAGCGACCGATCTGGATCAGTGAGGTCACCGGGTTCAACTCCATCGGCATGGGTAACCCGTACAAGCGCACCTGCGTGATTTGCCATAGCGTCCACATGACCGGCAACGACTTCGCACCGGGCGTGATGGATCTCGGCGTCAATAACAAGCCTTGGGCGGACGCCGGTTACGTGCTGGACAACACGCATCTGCCGCTGTTCAAGCTGACATGCAGAGAGGATGTGCCGCCTCACCCCTTCGCGGGCCGCGTAGTGTACACGCATGATCCCGGCCGGGCCCTGCTGACGGGGCTGTGTCACGACATCGGCTCACTCGTCATGCAGCCGATGCGGAACATGGCCTCGCGAGCCCCGTACTTCTCCAACGGGACAGCCAAGAGTCTCGAGGATGTCATCGATTACTACGATGCCCGCTTCGACATGAAGTTGACCGAGCAGGAGCGTCAGGACCTCATCAACTTTCTCAGCGTGCTCTGAGTCGGCTGAGTCGTGATCCACAGCTTCAAGGGTGAGAAATGCACAGAGTCAACTGGAAAGCTTTGATCGCAGCGGTCGCCGGCTCGGCGATCAGCCAGGCCGCGGCTACGGAAGAGAGCGTGACGACCGAGAGGGCGCCGGCTACGCAGCGCAACTTCGTGACGTGTCCGATCGTGATGGATACGCTCGATGTGCCGTGCTGGGTCGCTGAATACGAAGGTGAGAGGTACTACCTGACCGTACAGACGGGGCGCGGCGGCGGCTCGGAAGTGTACCCGTTCTCGCCTATGCTGGGGCACGAGGTACTGGTCGAAGGCACCATCTCGGACGAACCTCGCATCTGCGGCGGCATCGTTCTGCGCGACGCGAAGCTTTCGCCGATGCAAGACGTAACTCCGGGTTGCGGAAAGGTGGTGCCGGGAGAAGGGTACCGGACGAAGGGTTCGCGGCCGATCATTCCGGACGGCGACCCGCCCGGAGACCGGGTCAACACGGCGATACCGCAACCGCCCCCGGCGGTCAGCCGCGAGGAGCTGGCCGCGCAATACCGCGCGGACGTCGAGGCCCGGGCGCAGCGGGAATGGCTCGTGCCTTACTTCTTCGATTCGAATTATCTTCCGTTTCCCGCCGAGCAGCGTACCGTCGATGAAGCGGCTCGTTACGCGGCGGAGATCGGCGCATCTCGCGTGGAGATCGTCGGCTATCGCGGGGCGACTATTCTCTCGGAGGGCGGCAGAGTGGTGGAAAAGGCCGGAATCGCGCAGGCACGGGCCGAGAAGATCGCAGACATATTCGAGTTCTTCGAAGTTCCGCGCGAAAAGCTCGCGGTGTCTTGGAACGAAGAGCCCGAGCATTCGAACGGTATACGCGATTACGAGAAGCGGCGCGTGACAATTCGCGTCGTGCCCTGAGCAAGTCGAAGGAGATCTTGCGCAATGACGAGAATCTGCAAGGCCGGGCTGTCGGGGGCTGTCGCCGGCATGGTGTGGCTCGGGCTGTCGCTGAGCGACAGTGCATATGCGGAACAGCTCGGCGAGCCGCGCACGGTAGTCGAGACGTTTCTCGCCGCTGTGAACGAGGGCGACATGGTCAAGGTGCGCAGTTTGCTCGCGGACGACTACCAGGTGCTGCGACGCGGGGCCGAATGTCCTCAGACGAGCGATCCAGTGCAATGCGAGCTCGCTTGGATCGAAAGCCAATGGGTCAAGGACAATGCTCAACTCAAGACGATCGATTTGCGGTCGGAACGCGAAGTCGTACGCGTCAG
>Ga0079224_100015913_pt1 | contig 10546 bp, 10 predicted proteins | sample Stecom2015_FD_80414 | JGI IMG/M metagenome (GOLD analysis project Ga0079224, IMG submission 80414) | Agricultural soil microbial communities from Utah to study Nitrogen management - Steer compost 2015 | ecosystem: Environmental > Terrestrial > Soil > Agricultural land | place: USA: Utah...
CGGCCTGGATCGCGACGCTCGGGATCACGGGCGCGCTGGCTCAACACTTGATGACCTATGCGTTTCGACGCGCGACGCCCGCCGTGCTCGCACCGCTCGAGTACACGGCACTCGCCTGGGCGATGCTCTTCGACTACGTCGTCTGGGCGACGACGCCAAGCCTCAGAATGTTGGCGGGTGCGGCGATCATCGTCGCGAGCGGTCTATATGTATTTCAACGGGAGCGACGCGTCGCGGCACGACACAGCGCTACAGTGGGCTTGCAGGACCCGAATGCCGGGAAGGATTTTTCGCAGAGACGCAGAGTCGCAGAGGTAAGAAGGACGGAATCGAACGGAGAGGATAATCGGACTCTTGGTTCCTAGCTCCGCGTCTTTGCGAGCGTCATTCTTTGCCTTGAAACTAAGAATCCTGCCCCGCGCGAGCGACGTTCGCTCCGCGGCGCCACAGAAAGGCGGGCCGCCAATCTTGGAACAACACGAGGGTCACTCCGGCGAGCACGAGTGTCGCGGCTATCACCGCGAGCGGCGTGATGCGCTCACCGAGGATAACCGCACCGAGGATCAGCGCCACGACCGGATTGACGAGCGCGTAGGTCGTGACCTTCGAGGCCGGCACTCGAGTCAACAGCCATAGATAACAGTTGAGGCCGATGATGCTCCCGAACACGATCAAGTAGGCGATCGCGAGCATCGACGCAGTCGAGACGCTCGCCGGATGAAAGTGCCTCCACTCGGCATCGACGAACGACATCGAAAGTTGGAAGAGCCCTCCGAACAGCATCTGTGCGCACGTGAAGCTCAACACGTTCTGCACGGTTGCATGACGCTTTTGCACGAGCGTACCCAGACTCCAGCCGACGACCGCGGCCACGAGGGACAGCAAGTGGAGCGCCTGCACCGATCCGGACAGCGAGCGTGTATGCATGACGATCGCCGCGACGCCCGCGATCGCGATGGCGGTTCCGACGAGCGCGCGGCGGCTCGGCGCTCGCTTCGAGAAGAACGCCCAATCGAGTACGAGCACCACGACGGGCACCGCCGTGACGAGCAGCGCCACGATGCCCGACGGGATTCCCTGCTGCGACCACATGACGAAGCCGTTGCCGACACCGGACAGCAGCAAGCCGGTCCAAGCGGCGGCAACCAAGTTGACGCCGGCAAGCGGTGCTCGATTCCGCAATCTGAGCCACGCATACACGAGCGCTCCGGAAACGAAGAAGCGTATCGCGCCCGAGATGAACGGCGGCACGGTCTGGATCGCAAAGGCGATCGCAAGATAGGTCGTACCCCAAATGAGATAAATGCCTGCGAACGCCGCGACGATCGGCAGGATCGAGGCGAACGACGGATGAAGTCGATACGTCATGGCGCTCACATTGCCTGTTGAGCTGGCAAGCAGTACAGATTCAGGTAGACTGACCATCGAGCGGTACAGTTGAAGGCGTCGACGAATGCCTCACACCATCCGCTCGCTTCGCGAAATGCCTTCATCCGAGTACGTCCATGGCCTCTCAAGCTCCGCTTCTCTACGAACGCGTCGCACGCATAGTCGAAACGCAGATCTCGACCGGTGCGCTGCGCCCGCACGACAAGATCCCTTCGGTACGCTCGATGAGCCGAGCGGCGAAGGTCAGCGTTTCCACCGTCGTGCAGGCGTACGTGCATCTCGAGAACATCGGGCTGATCGAAGCGCGCCCTCAGTCCGGCTTCTATGTGCGCCCGTCGAGCACGAATGTCTTGCCCGCACCGCGCGCGAAGGTTTCGCGCTCGCGCCGCCCCGTATCGATCGCAACGGAAGTGCTCGACACATGTCGAGAGGCGCTCACGCGCAAGGACATCATTCCGCTCAACGGCGCATTTACCTCGCCGGCGCTCTACCCCAATCGACGACTGAACAATCTCGTGCGCGAGGTGCTGCGGGACCATCCGCTCAATGCCGGCGAATGCTTGCTGCCGCCGGGATTCGAAGAGCTGCGCAGACAAGTGGCCAAGCGCATGGCGCTTGCCGGAGCGCCCGTCGACCCGTCGCACGTCGTGATCACGAACGGAACGATGGACGCGATCTCGCTCAGCTTGCAGGTCCTCTGTCGTGCCGGCGACACGGTGCTCGTCGAATCGCCGACCTATTTCGGGCTGCTGCAGGCGATCGAGCATCTCGGCCTGCGCGTCGTCGAGGTGCCGAACGTGCCAGGTGCGGGCATCGACGTCGACGCCGTCCGCAACGTCGTGCGCACGACGAAGCTCGCCGCGGCGGTACTGATGCCGAACTTCAACAACCCGACCGGCAGCGTTACGCCCGACGAGGCGAAGCGCGAGATCGTGCAGGCGCTCACGGAGCTCGAGATTCCGATCATCGAGGACGACATCTACGGCGACTTGCACTACGGACTCGCGCGCCCGACGTCGATGCGCGCTTTCGATGAAGCGGGACTCGTGATTTCCTGCGGATCGGTCTCGAAAACGATCGCGCTCGGCTATCGCATCGGCTGGGCGGTGAGCCCGCAGTTTCACACCGACATCGCGCGCGCGAAGTTCTACGCCTCGGTCGCGTGTCCGAGCCTGCAGCAGCTCGTGCTCGCCCGCTATTACGCGAGCGGCGGCTATGATCGGTACTTGCGCAAAGTACGCGCGACGCTGGCGTCGAACTCGCAGCAGTTCATCGAAGCCATTGCACGCTACTTCCCGGAAGGCACGCGTGTCTCGCGGGCGGCGGGCGGTGTCGTGCTCTGGGTGGAGCTGCCACGCAACGTCGACGGCACTCAGCTCTTTCGCACCGCGCTCGCAAGCCGCATCGGAGTCTCGCCGGGCATCGTCTTCTCGGCGAAAGCCGATTACCGCAACTTCATTCGACTGAGCTGCGGGTTCCCGTGGACCGTCACCGTGGAGCGCGCGCTCGAGAAACTCGGCCGCCTCGTCGGGGAACTGGCGCAGCCGTGATGGCACGGCGCGCGCGCATGCTGCACGGTCGTCACGACCGTGCAGCCGACGCGAACGGCGATCGCAACATCCATCGTGCACTCGACGTTCAATGCACGTAGGTGACGGCCGACTCGTACGCGCCTGTGGCGCTCGGCTGTCCACCCAACGGCTCGAGCTGCGCGACGATGACCTCACCCTTCGGCGTGCGCGCGTCGAGCGCACTACTATCGATTGTTGACAGCAACGCCGCGTTCACCAATACCGCGCCCACCATCGCCGCCGCGCCCCTGAAGCCAGGCTTCTCCGCTACGACTGCGAGATCCAGCGCCGCAGCAGTGTCCGCCTTCGTCAACGCGCGCAGCTTGACCTCGCCTTCCCCGCTGCGATCTGCGGGGCGAGTCTCAGCCTTGGTTTTCGCCAAGCTGATAAAGAGCCACTCGTCCATAAAACCTCCTCATTCAATGTGATTATTGGTCATGGACGCGTAGCCTATGGCTAGCGCTTTTTCGGGAAAAGCGATAGTTTGTACCGCCGAACTATGACTCTGTGTCATATCAAGGCGTCACCATGAAACGCATACCCGTCGGCCCGCTGCGAGCGTTCGATGTCGCCGCACGACATCTCAATCTGAGCGCGGCGGCGGCCGACCTGAACGTCACGCACGCCGCTGTCAGTCGGCAGGTCAAGCAACTCGAGCAGCGTCTCGGCGTGAAGTTGTTCGAGCGGCTTCCGCGCGGGCTCAAACTGACGCCACACGGTGCATTGCTTGCCGAAGGCACGCGACAAGCCTTCGATCGACTCGCCAGTGCGATCGAAGACGTCTCGCAGCCTGCGGTGCGACGCAAGCTCACGATCTCGACGTTCGCTTCTCTGGCCGCGCGCTGGCTGATGCCGCGAATCGGCAGCTTCGCGGCGCGTTTCCCGGATGTCGATCTGCAGGTCATCACCTCCACGCGGCTCGTCGACTTCGCGCGCGAGGATGTCGATATCGGCATTCGCTTCGGGAGCGGACGTTATCCGAACCTCCACGTGACGCCGCTGTTCAAGCCGCAAGAGATCGTCGTCGCCTCGCCCGCACTCTTGCAACGCGGCCCGCCGCTCGAAACCTATGACGATCTAAAGCACCACACGCTGCTTCACGACGACTCGCACCTCGCGTGGGCACGTTGGCTGAATGCGATCGGCGCAAAAGGCGTCAATCCGCGGCGAGGCATCATTTGCGGGGATCGCAACGCGATGCTGCAAGCCGCGCTCGAAGGACAAGGCATCGCACTCGCATCGCAACTGTTCGTCGCCAACGAGCTTGCGGCCGGACGACTGACGAAAGTGTTCGATGTCGAGGTGGCCTCGCCGTTCGCGATCTATGCGGTCTGTTTGCCGCGGCGGCTCGACGATCCCATGGTCATGGGTGCGATCGATTGGTTGGTACGCGAAGCGCAACTATCGGGCGATGCTTATCCGCCGCCGGCGCCGTAGCGACGAAGAGTGCGGCCGAGATCTCGGACGACGGCGTCATTCATTCGCCGCTGCCGCGACGATCGATTCCAAATCGGGATAGCGGGCATAGCACGGGCAGCGCGCGATCGCTTTGTCGAGCGCGGCACGGGCAAGCTCGCGGTTGCCGCGCGCCAAGTATGTCTGCGCGAGTCGCAGCAGCGCGTAGGATTCGGTCGATGCGTCGAGCGCCTCGCGCAAATCCCGCTCGAGCGACCGCATCGTTGCCTCCGGCGCCTGCCGACCGTCGAGCTGCATCAACGCAGTGTAATAGTACGCACGCGAGGCTTTGTCGCCGGTCGTGCCGTTGTTCATCAGAAAATCGCGCTCGACGATTTCCGCCGCGCGCACGTACGCTTCGATCGCGCGATCGCGCGCGCCGCTTCGGCGCAGGGAATCGGCGAGACTTCCCCACATTTGATGAATCTCGGCGCCGCCCGCGGCGCGCGCCATATCGATCGCGGTTTGTCTGAGTCGCGCCGATTCGCCGAAGTCCCGCAGGAAGTAATACAACATCCCCAGCATCTCGGTACCGGCGTAGTTCGCCGGCGCCGCTTCCTGCGAGCGGAGGTAGAGATCGCGCGCCTTCTCGAAGTCGCCGCGGCAGAAATACATCGTGCCGAGATTCGTCACGACGTACTCGTTGCCGACGTCGAGCGCGGCCGCACGCTCGAGCGCAGCGATCGCGCGCTCCACCGATCCGGCGGCGTGCTCGTAGATTCCGAGCCACATGTGCGGCTTCCAGAAATCCGGCGTGATCGCGGCCGCACGGCGCGCATGTTCGAGCGCGGGCCCGCGCCAACGCTCCTCTCCGGTGCGTTGATAGAGCGCGAACTCGGCGCCGGCGAGACCGAGCATCGCCTCCATGTCATCCGGTGCCTCCGCGACGACGCGCCGATACAGCGCGAGCGCTTGATCGGCCCGACCGGAACGGCTCAAGAAATAAGCTTGCGCTCTGAGAACGGAAGGGTCGTTCGAATCCAACTGCAGCGCTCGTGCACAAGCTCTTTCCGCATCGGCAAGTTGACGCTGCTCATCCACCCACACCGCATCGAGCGCGACTTCGCACACGCCCGCATGCGCCGCAGCGTAGTTCGCGTCATGCCGCAATGCCGACTCGAACCGGCCTTGCGCCCGCCGCAAGTTGATCTCGCTGGGTGCTTTATCCAGAAGATCGCGGCCTTGCAGGTAGTCTGCTTGGACGGGCGCCAAAGGAAAATGGGGAGGCTGCCGCCCTTCACCAACCGGCATCCCAAGCAATCGATGCACCGCCGCGGTGATATTGTCCGCGGCGAGCGGCAAGCGGCGCTCGAGCGTGCTTACCTGAAAGCTCTCCGCCCAAATTTGCTCGCGTCGCCCGCGCGACTCGACATACGCACTCGCCGTCACGCCGATCCATTGTCCGACTCGCTCGATCTCGCCATCGAGCACGATGTCCGTGCGGAACCGTGCGGCGATCTCGGCGCGATCCTCGCCGTCCGTAATCAAAGGTAACCCCGCAGAGGCGACGCCCAAGCTCTTCTCGAGGCGCTCGCGCACCGCGACCGCCAGTCGACCCGACTCGTCGCCTTTGAATGCCGTTACGGCGACCCGAAACCGACCGAACTTCGGCTGAAGCGCCGCCGTTTGGCGAACAGGCGGTGCCGCAACGCCGTTGTCGGCGGACGGCGAAACCGCGAGCCACGCGACGATCGCCGCGATCATCACGACGCCGAGAAGCGCGCTCGACACCAGCCATCCCGGCCTACCCCCTCCGACGCGCGGGCTCGACGAGATTCGGTTGGGCGGTGATGCTTGTGCGGCGATTCGATCCGATTCCGGCGCGGCCTCGGATGCGGGGGGGCGCGTCGCCGGCCGCTCGTAGCTGGATTCTTCCGAGCCGAGATAAAGCGTAAAGGCTTCTACGCCGAGCGCGCGCGCAATCCGCTCCAGCGTCGCCGCATCCACCGGCTGCTCGCGAAACACCCGGCTGACGACGTCCCGCGGCGCCGTCTCCAACCCCTCGAGGTCGGCGATGCGTTCGGCAAGCGCGGCTTGGGTCTTCAGCCCCGCCGCGGTCAGCGCTTTCGTCAGCTTCAGGCGCGAGGCTCGAATGCCGCGCCGGCGTATGCGTGTATCCGGATCGTTCATTGTTCTTCTTGAGCCCCAAGGCCACCCGCAACGGAGCCCGCGGGCGGCGGACCGCCGGTCTCAAATCATAACTAGCGCTAAGCGTCGATAACTACCGCGATCTGTCGACGCGCAGCGGCCGGCGACCTGCAACGCTTCCGATAGGGACGGAAGTCGAAAAACCCAGAGGTCGCCATGCCGCATCGATTCCGATCGCTCACGTTGCTGAGCACGCTGTTACTCGCGAGCGCGTGCAGCCGCGATGTCTCGGGACTCTACACCGACCTGAGCGGCATCACGCAATACGAATTCAGAAGTGACGGCCAAGTTTACATCTCCGTCTTCGGCGCGACGGTCTCCGGCACCTACGAGGTGGCGTCGGACCGCGTGCTCGTCACGACCCCCCAAGGCACGGTCGTCTTACTGCGCAAAGACGGTCGCTTGGAGGGGCCCATGGGCCTCGAGCTCGCCCGCGTGGAAGACGAGTAAGCGCATCTGAGAGCAACCGATTTGTTCTGCACAAAGGGGAGAGGGTGAGTCCATGAAAATCTCGAGCTGGCTGATCACGGGCATCGCGTTCGTCATCACCGCATGCGGTACGAAGGATGCCGAACGCGCCTCCGACGCGCGCGACCGCACGACCAAACCGACCGCTTCGGCGAAAGCCGCTTCGAACGTGTCGATGACGGCCGAACAGGTCGCGGAGGAGGCGCGTGGCCGCGTCAAGTGTCCGGCGAAAATCAAATCGCCCGCGCGCGCGAAGGATGCGCCGGTCGACGATGTGGTCGGCGTTCGTCCCGGCATGACCTACGACGAAGCGGCGAACACCGTCATGTGCACGAATGAGCTGCTGGTCGTCTCACCCACGAGGCGTCACTTCAGCATCCAAACCTACGGTCAGACCGTTCGCCAAGGATTCGAGGCGCGCTTCGCCGAGCCGAAGGTCCAGAAGACCTCGAAGGAGATCATGGCGGAATGGCAGAACAGCTCGATCGCCCGCGCCAGCAATCGAGCAGTGCGCGACGTCAAACCCGGACAAGCGAAATGGTACGTCGCAACGATGGGCATCCCGGGCGAAGAGCGCGTCATCAGCGCTGCGCGCGAAGAGTGGTTCGAGGAAGGCGCCTACCCGACGGTCGACAGCGTCCAGCAGGCATTGATCGCGAAGTACGGCACGCCGACGAATGCCGATTCCGGGCCGCAGTTCAGGGAACTTCGTTGGGCCTACGACCCGAGGGGCAGACTCATCACCGAAACGTCGCCTCTGTTCCATCGCTGCCGCGGGATGGCGAACCCGGACGGCGCGACAAACTTCTCGCCGGACTGCGGCGTCATCGTCGCAGCCTACATCGGCGCCGCCCGCACGAACCCCGATCTCGCGGAGTTCATCCGAGTCGGCGCGCTCGACGGCGCGGACGGCTACGAGGCGATCACCTCCACAGAGCAACGGCTGCATGCGATGGAGATGCAGCGCCGCGCCGAAGAAACGAAGGCCGCCTCCAAGAACGCCGCTGCGCCCACGCTCTAGCGCTCAGCGCGCCTTCACGAGGATCTCAACATGCGCCGAATTTCGATACTCATCGCGACGATGCTCTCTGCCGCGTGCGGGAGCTCGGATCCGCCCGCGACGGAGGGCACGTCCGGCTCGGATCGAGCGGATCCGACCATGGGCGTGAGCGCGGCGGCGGCCGCTTCTCGGGCGGACGCGAAGCCCGCGCCGAGCGCGGCCGACAAGGCGTTCGGTCTGCGCACCGGCGAGCTCGCGAATCCGGACAACAGCACGATCGTCTTTCTCTACTACGACTTGGCGGGCATCGCGCCGCCGATCGACCAGTGGGTCGAAGAGGACTCTCGCGTGGCGTGGGCGCAAGGTCCGGACAAGGCGTCGCGCCGCAGCACCGTCAAAGCGGAGCTCGAATCCGCACGCGCAGCGGTGGGCAACATCGGTTTCTTGCGACTCACGATGAACGCGAACTTGAGCGAGTACGACCCGACCTATGGAGAGTTCACGATCCGCGCGCTCTCGCCGAGCTCGGTCGTGCCCTTCGACGCATTCAGGCAACGCGTCGGTATCCGCTTCGCCAATGCCAAGGCTGCACAAACCTGGCCCGTTGCGCCGGATGCGGCACGAGCGATCCGCGACAAGCTGAGCTATAGCGGCGCGTCCCTCGACGTGCTGCTGCGAATCACCGGCGTTCAACCCGCGCCGAACGGCGGCTCGATCACGACGGAGGTCGTCGAATACGAGCTGCGCGACAGCCGCAAAGGCTACGTGCTCGGCCGTGTGCAGGTCTCGCAATGAACGACGAACGACAACACGACTTGAAGAAAGGGGCTGTCATGAAAGCTAGATCGACACTTCTTGCGACGCTCGCCGTCGCTCTGCTGCTCTCATTGGGAGTGCGCGCGCACGCGAGCGCCTGCGCGGACGCGAATCTGTGCAGCGAAACGACGACGTTCGTTGCCACGCTTTCTAACTTCCGCACGAGCTCGACGCACGGCGGCGCGAATCGAGTCGTCAGCGCCACGTTGACGATTCAGAACAAGACAGATCGCCCACTCGTGCTCGGGTATGTGTCCGACTCCGGCGTCGCGCTCGATGAGCACGGCAACCGCTACACCGTCACGAGCTCGAGCGATATCCGCGGCATCGGCGAGATCAAGCGCAACACGTTCGATCCGAAGTTCACCTTGCAGCCAGGGGAACGCAGCGACGCGCGCATCGACTTGCGCTGGCACGCCGGACGCGCAATCGCGGGTGTGACCTTCGAGCTCGAGCTCGCGCTGCGCGAGATCGACGAAGTCACCGGAAATCAGCACCGGCTCGGGCGCGAGCACGCGCTGCGCTTCTCCGGGTTGACCGACGGCGCCTCCTCGAACGTTGCGGCGTCGAGTGCGCCCTCGCACCCGACGAGCAGCTCGAGCGCCGCGTCGGTTGGCGCACCGCCGACGCTCGCCGATCCGTGCGAAGGCAAGCCCCGCTGCTATTCCGCGGGTCCCTTCATCGCCGAGATCGCTCAGGTCGTCGCCGCACAGCCGAAGGCAAACAACCATCACGTTCGCGTATCGATTCGCTTCCGCAACGTCAGCAACCAGCCGATCGTGCTGGCCTACCAACGGAACTCGGGGAAAATGCTCGACAACTACGGTCAGCAGTACATCGTCGATTGGCGCGATAACGCGAACGTCAGCGGCATCGGTCAAACGACAGGGCAAAAGGCGGATCCGCAGTTCGTGCTGAGCCCGGGCGAGGCGCGCAGCGCGACGTTCAATTACAGTCGTTACGTCGGCAAGACTGCCGTCGGCACGGTCTTCAGCCCGGAGCTCGTCATCGAGCAGCTCGAAATCTTGCCGAGCCAGCAGATCCGCTCGATGCGCGAGTACGCCGTCAGCTTCGCCAACCTCGTCAACGGCAGCGGCAGCGCGAATGCAGAAGCGATCGACGACTTGAGCGAGGCGGGGCGTAAGCTCACCGAAGGATTGAGGTCCATCTTCCAGCGCAAGTGAACACGGCGCGCCGAGCGAGGAACGAGCTTCCGCGTTATTTCTTCTTGAACAACGCGTCCAGCTCGGCGCGCGCTCGTTCCGCCGCGGAAGGCTCGGGCGTATCGGCGGGTCGGCTCGACCCGCCGAACAACGAGTCGAGCTCGGCCTTAGCCCTCTCGGCCGCGCTCTGCGCCGCGTTCGAGTAGGCATTCGGTCGCGGCTTGAAATAATCGCAGAAGTTCGCGCGTTCCTTGTCCCTGACTTCCTCGGCGATCGGCTCGCGGCAGTGCTTGGCAACGGACGTGCTGTACCACTCGCACAGCTTACAGACGTGCAGCTCCGCTCCGCACTGCTTGCATTCGTCGAGCCTCCGTAACGGCAAGCTCAGTGCTTCGAGCGAGGCGCCGCATTTCCAGCAAGTAAGGGACATTCGTCGGTTGACAGTTGACGGTTGACAGTTGACGGCCAGAAGCGCTCTCGCGCTGACGACCTTGAGCTATGGACTGCGGTGCTATGCGAACTTTCTGGCTGTCAAC
>Ga0079224_100015914_pt1 | contig 10546 bp, 10 predicted proteins | sample Stecom2015_FD_80414 | JGI IMG/M metagenome (GOLD analysis project Ga0079224, IMG submission 80414) | Agricultural soil microbial communities from Utah to study Nitrogen management - Steer compost 2015 | ecosystem: Environmental > Terrestrial > Soil > Agricultural land | place: USA: Utah...
CTCGGCGTCCTGCAGCAGCCGGGTGGGGGTGACCGGCGTCCACGGTGGATCCCTCAGCTCGGCGAACCCCGGTGCGCCCACCAGGGTCCAGAGGTCGGAGAGATCGAGCATCCCGGAGACCTCGTGGACCCGCTCCTCATCGATCTCCATCTCCTCGAGCAGCGCGTCGCGGAGCTGCTGGGGCATGCCCGCCTGGATCTCGATGCGCACCACGTCGCCGAAGCGCCGCTGCTCCAGCTCGTTCTGCACCGCCTTGAGGAGATCCTCGGTGTCCTCGCTCACGGTGAAGTCGGCATCGCGGGTGACCCGGAAGAGCCCCCACTCGAGCACCTGCATCCCCGGGAAGAGCGTCTCCATGCGGTGTGCGATCACGTCCTCCAGGGGGATGAAGGTCGTCTGATCGCTCAGGGTGATGAACCGGCTGAGCAGCTCCTTGGGCACCTTGACGCGGGCCATGTTCACGCTGTCGGTGACCGGATCCCGGAGCATGACCGCCAGGCTCAGGGAGAGGTTTGAGATGTAGGGGAAGCGGCGTCCCAGGCCGATGGCCAGGGGGGTGAGGACCGGAAAGATCTGCTCGTTGAAGCGCTTGGAGACCTCGGCGCGCTCGCGCTCGTTCAGCTCCTCCAGCCCCAGCACGCGCAGCCCGTGTGCCGCGAGGGCCGGTTTGAGGCGCTGCTCGAAGCAGACGGTGAGCCGCTCTCCCTGCGCGCGCATCCGGGCGTGCAGCGCTCGGAGCACCTCGTCCGGCGTGGCGCCATCGGCACCCGGCGGCGCGAGGTTGGCGCGCCGCTGTTCGAAGAGGCGCGCGATCCGGATCATGCAGAACTCGTCCAGGTTGCTCGCGTAGATGGCGCAGAACTTCACCCGCTCCAGCAGTTTGACGCTGGGATCCTCGGCGAGCTGCAGCACCCGGTCGTTGAACTGCAACCAGGAGAGTTCGCGGTTGAGGAAGCAGTCGCGGTCGGGAGGCACGCGGCCGACACGGCCCACGGCATCGCCCTGCACCCTGGCCTGGGAAGACGACCGGTGACCGCCGTTTCGCCGCGCTCGTCGTCCCGCCCGCTGGTCCATGGCTGTTCGTACCATGGGGAGGTGGACGTCCCCGCATCAAGCGGGTCACGGCCGAATGGCGCTTCGGTGGCAGGCAGACGACGCCCCGGACTTCGTCGTGTCGGATCGTGCGCGGGACGAATCGCCGGAGCTGCAAGGCGCCCAGCTCCGGTGCGCGCCGGAATCGGCATACACTCCGCGATCACCATGGACGACTTCGAGGCGCGGCTGAGGCGCTTCTTCTACGACCCGGACGAGGACGTCTCCGGTCTGCTGGACCTGGGCGACACCACCCTGGATGTGGTGCCGGCCGAGGCGCAGGAGCCTCCCGAAGAGTTCCTCGGCTTCCTCCTCGGGGACGAGCGCTTCCTGGTCCCCCTCATCTCCGTCCGTGAGGTGGGCAAGGTCCCCCGCCTCACCGAGGTCCCTCACAGCCCCGAGGCGCTGGTGGGGGTGATGAACCTGCGCGGCGAGCTGCTACCGGTGTACGACGCCGCCGCAGGCCTGGGCATCGTCGAGGCCCCGCGGGATCTGGCCAGCCCCCAGGCCGCGACGCCGCCCCGGGAGATGCGCGTGGTGGTGGTTCACGTTCCGCCGGAGGCCGCGGGGTTGGTGGTCGACGGTCTGCTCGGGGTGATCCGCCTGCCGTACCACGCGTTCCAGTCGCCGGGTCCCGGCGTGGGACAGCGCGGGGGGCGCGCCGCGATCGTGGCCCTCGCCCATCACGAGGGGCGGCTGCACTGTCTGCTCGATCCCCAGGAGCTGCTGCCATGAGCGTCCGGACGCGTGCGGGCGAAGGCGGGCTGCAGTTGTGTGCGCTCCGCGTGGGGGAGCAGGAGTTCGCGCTGGATCTGATGCGGGTGGAGGAGGTGCTGCGGCCGCTACCGGTCACCGCCGTTCCCGGCGCCCCAGGCGTTGTCGAAGGGGTGGTCGAGGTCCGCGGGGTGCTCATCCCGGTGGTGAACCTGCGCCGCTGCCTGGGTCTGGAGCCGGCGGAGCAGCCCACCCGCACCGAGCGCCTCATGATCTGCCTCATCGGCCGACGTCGCTTCGCCCTCCGCGTCGACGCCGCGCTGGAGGTCATGCGGGTGGAGCGCGCGGCCCTGCGACCAGCCCCTCCCTTGCGGGACGGGACCGAGCGGCCCTTCGTCCTGGGGGCGGTGGGCCCACCTTCGCGGCTGCGCCTCCTGCTGGATCTCAAGGTGTTGCTGCGTGACCGGCGCGAGGTGAACTGACGCCGTGTGGAGTCCTCCCGGCCACCTGCCGCCGATGAGCGAGGCCGCCTTCCGCCGGCTGCGGGAGCGGGTCTATGCGCTGGCGGGGGTGGTGCTGCGGGAGGAGCTCGCGCCGCTGCTGCAACGTCGCCTGAGTCCGCGGTTGGAGGCGCTGGGGCTGGAGGACTTCGACGCCTACCTGCTCCACCTGGAGTCGGGAGCCCGACAGGCGGAGGAACAGGAGGTCCTGCTCGAGGCCGCCACCACCCACGAGACCTACTTCTTCCGGGAGCCGCATCAGCTCGAGGCCTTCAGCGAAGAGGTCCTCCCGTTGCTGGAGGTGGCGCGCGCCCCTGAGCGGCGGCTGCGCCTGTGGAGCGCGGGCTGTTCCAGCGGCGAGGAGGCCTACACCCTGGCGATGCTGCTCGAGGAGAGTGGGCGCTTCGACGGCTGGGACGTGGCGATCTACGGCTCGGATCTGTCGCGACGGATGCTCGATCGGGCGCGTTCGGGGGAGTACGGGCCCGCCGGCCTGCGGGTGACGAGCGGAGAGGCCCGCAGCCGCCATTTCGAACAGCTGGCGCCGGGACGGTGGCGGGTCCGGACCGAGCTGCGTGAGCGGGTGTCCTTCGCCCACCTCAACCTGCTGGATCCGGATGGTGCGCGTCAGCTTCCACGGATGGACGCCATCTTCTGCCGCAACGTCCTCATCTACATGGACCGACCCGCCCGCGAGCGGGTGCTGGCGGTGCTGTACGAACGGCTTCACGAGGGGGGCCTGCTCATGCTCGGCCACGCGGAGAATCTCTTGAGCATGCAGACGGGATTCGAGCCGGTCTCGCTGAAGCGGGATCTGGTCTATCGCCGACCCCGGCGGGAGGAGGGCGGCGGACCATGAACGCGCCCACGACGGTGCTGGTGATCGACGATTCCGCGGGAAGCCGGCGGGTGCTGGTCGAGCAGCTCGAGGCCGAGGGGGACCTCACCGTGATCGGCCGGGCCGCCAATGGGCGCGAAGGGTTGGAGCGGGTCCTCACCCTGCGACCGGACGTGGTGACGTTGGATCTGGAGATGCCGGGGCTCGACGGCTTCGCGCTGCTGCGGCTGCTGATGGCGCGCGCACCGACGCCGGTGGTGGTGACCTCGAGCTACGCGCATCCCTCCGACAGTCTGCAGGCGCTCGAGCTGGGGGCGGTGGATTTCGTCGCCAAACCATCCATCTCGCACGCGGCGGAGCTGGCGGCCTACGGCGCCGAGCTGCGTGAGAAGGTCCGTGCCGCGCGCCAGGCGCGCCCCCGCGAGGCGGCCCGGACCCCCGTCCCCGAGCCCGTCCTTCGGGTCGTGGGCCTCGGCGCATCGACCGGGGGGCCGCCTGCCATCCAGCAACTGCTCACCGCCTGGGCCGACACCCCCGGCCTCTGTGTGCTCATCTCCCAGCACATGCCGGCGCCCTTCACCCGCGCCTTCGCCGAACGCCTGGACCGGCTGGGGGGACTGACCGTCGCCGAGGCCCACGAGGGTGCGCCGGTGCGGCCCGGCAGGGTGTGGGTTGCACCGGGTGGGCGCCACCTGGCGGTGGAGCGGATCGGACAGGGCGCGCTGCGGTTGCGGCTCTCGTTGCCGGTCCCGGGAGAGCGGCACGTCCCCAGCGTGGACCGCCTCTTCACGAGCATGGCGGACGCCCTGGGCGCGGAGGCACTGGGCCTGGTCCTCACCGGGATGGGCCAGGACGGAGCACAGGGAACGCGGGCCCTGGCCCGCGCGGGGGCCACGGTGTGGGCGGAGTCGGAAGAATCGGCGGTGGTCCACGGGATGCCGGCCGAGGCCATCGCCACCGGCGGGGTCTCGCGTGTGCTGTCTCTCGCCGCGCTCGCCCGGGAGGTCCGACGCTGGGCGGGTGCGGAGCGGGGGCGGGAGGTCGGCCCCACCCCCTAGTGTGCCGGGGGAGGGTTCAGTGCGGCGTCGGCGTCAAAGGCGTGTCCCCGGCGTCGTCCGCGGGGGCGGCCTCCAGGCGGGGGAGGGTGAGGGTGAAGGTGGCGCCGGTGCCGGGCCCTTCGCTCCACGCCCGGAGGTGACCGCCGTGTTGCTCGGCGAGGGCGCGCGCTGCGGGCAGGCTCAGGCCCAGCCTCCGGTGCTCCTGCTCCGGCGGGAACCCGCGCCAGAAGGGGTCGAAGACAAAGGGGAGGTCGTCCGGGTGGATGCCCACGCCGGAGTTGCGGATCTCGATGTGCAGCAGGTCTCCGTCGACCCGGCGGTGGGCCTCAATCCGGCCGCCGCGTTCGGTGTACTGGACCGCATTGCGGATGATCGCGACGAGCAACTGCTCGAGCCGGGTCGGGTCTCCCTCGACCCACAACGGGAGCTCCGGCGCCTGCTGCTCGACCGTGAGCTGGGCCTCCTCCGCGGTCTGCCCGAAGCGTTCGAAGATGCGGGCCAACAGCGCGTTGAGGTCCACCGGTTCGCGTCGTAGCTGGACCCTCCTGGAGACGACGCGGGCGAAGTCCGAGAGCTCGTCCACCAGATCCAACTGACCGCGGACGCTCTGCTGGAGCATCTCGAGGGCCTCCACCTTCTGCTCGGGGGTGAGCGTCTCGCGCGCCAGGACCCGCAGCCAGGAGGAGACGGTCACCAGGGGTTGGCGCAGCTCCCGCGCCACGTTCTCCATGAAGCGCTCCTGGGCGGAGATGGCCGCGTGGACCCGGCGCTGCTCGGTCTCCATGCGCGCGTAGGCATGGACGTGCGCCAGTGCCCCGGCCAGGCGGGAGCCCAGATCCTCGTAGAAGTCCCGCAGGGAGCCTGACAGGTGGCGGGGAAGCTCCTTGCGGTAGAGCAGCAATGCACCCTCGAGGGTGCGGCCGAAGCGCAGCGGCACCAGGTGCAGATCCTGGGGGCCGAACACCTCACTCCAGCCTTCCCGGGGGGAGGAGATCACCCCCTGGTCGCCGAGCTCTGCCATGTCGGCCGCGGCCATGAGCTGGGGGGCGCCTGCCTCGCACCACTTGCGGATGGCCGGCTCCAACGCGGCCTCGCGGTGGCGGACCGTGACCTCGTAGGTGTCCCCGCCCTCTTCGGTGGGGCGCACCAGACCCACCGCGTCCGCCACGCCCGGGACCAGCAGGTCGATGGCGGCCGAGACCAGCTCGTCGGGAGGCAGTCCCTGGGTGACGATCCGCCCCAGCTCGGCGAGGATCCGGAACTGGCGCTGGCTCTGCTCGGCCTGGCTGCGGGCGATGCGCTCCCGTCGCAGCAGTCGCTCACGCTCCCACTCGTAACGGCCGAGCCGGAGCAGTGAGCGGGCGTGGGCCACGAGCACCGTGGGCTCGACCGGGTAGGTCAGGTAGCCGACCGCTCCCTGTTCGAGTCCCCGGGCGCGGTCCTCCTCGCGCACGAACGTCGCCGAGAGATGCAACACCGGCGTCCGGGCTGCGGGGGTCTCCTTCAGGCGGGCGGCGACCTCGAACCCGTCCATGTCCGGGAGCTTCACGTCCAGGATGATGAGGCCCGGTTCCTCGTAGATCCGGCTGAGGGCCTGAGCGCCTGTGGAAGCCTCGATGACCCCGAACCCGGCACGGCGGAGGATCTGCGAGGTGACGTGACGCTTCGCCTCGTCATCGTCGACGAGCAGGATGCTCTGGCCGGCCTCAGGCACGGGGACCGGGCTCCTCGTCGGTGGTCGGGACCAGCTGCCGCACCAGCGCCATGGCCCGGCTCGCCAGCTCAGGCAGGTCTCCCTGCTTCAGGAGCAGGCCCTGTGCGTCCAGGTCGGTCACCACCTCTTCGTCGGTGTCATTGCCGGTGTAGAGCACCACCGGGATGTGGCGCGTCTGCTCCTCATGGCGCAGCTGCGGCAGGACCTCGTACCCGGAGAGGGCCGGCATCTCCAGGTCCATGAAGATCAGGTCCGGCTGTTCGCGGCGCGCCAGCCACAGACCCCGGGCACCATCTTCGGCCTCCAAGACCGTGCAGCCCGCGCGGCGCAGGTGGTGGGTGAGGACGTGACGGGCACTCGGATCGTCGTCCATCACCAGGAGGCGGGGAGGGCCCTGTCGCGTCCGCGGAATGGGCCGGTAGGCGCTGGGCCGAGGTGCGCGGGTCGGCTGCGCCGCGGGCTGGGGGACCGGGGATTCGGGCGCGCGTTCCTCGAGGTGGCAGGGGAGCTCGACGGTGAAGGTGGACCCCTGTCCCAACTGGCTCTCCACGGTCACCTCCCCCCCGAGCATATGGGCCAGGCGCCGCACCAGGGCCAGCCCCAGTCCGGTGCCCTTCACCCCTCCCTGGAGGGGATTCTCCACCTGGCTGAACTCCTCGAAGATGCGCTCGTGGTCCCGCGGGTGGATCCCCACCCCGGTGTCGGCGACGACGAAGCGAATCCTTTCCGACGGAAGCGCGCTGGCGCTCACCCGCACCGATCCCCGGGTGGTGAACTTGAGGGCGTTGGAGATGAGGTTCCGGAGGATGAGCGACACCTTGGAGGCGTCCGAGGTCATGGGCGGCAGCCCTTCCGCCTGCTCGAAGGTCAGCTCCACGGCGTCGCTGCGGTTGAGAGGCCGCAGCATCACCCTGAGCCCGCCGAAGACCGATCCCACCTCGAAGGTGGTGATGTGCAGCCGCATCTTTCCGGCCTGCGCCTTGGAAAGATCGAGCAGGTCATCCACCAGTTCGGACAGCTCCATCGCGGTGTGGTGGATGAGCTCCACGTGCCGGCGGCGCTCCTTCGAGAGGGGCTGCTGCGCGTCGTCCTCCAGGAGCAGCTCAGCCAACATCCGGATGGAGCCCAGGGGCGTGCGGAACTCGTGGCCCACCAGTGAGACCAGGCGCGACTTGAGCTCCGCGCTCTGCCGCAGCAGCTCGGCGCGGGCGTCCAGCTCGGCGTGGAGCGCGACCACGCCCCGGTTGGTCTCCTCCAGCTCGACGTTGGCCTGCGCGAGGGCGTCGGTCTGTTCGCGCACCTCCTCCAGGACCTGCAACAGCTCACGGTTCTGCTGGGCGATCTCGTGGGAGGCGCTGGCGGCGGGGACCTCGCGCAGGTGCGCGTCGACCTGTCGCCTGACCTCTGCCGCGTTCAGCGGAGGATGGGAGAGGGGGCGGCTGCGTGAGATCCGGTAGAGCTGCCCGTCCGGCTGGGGACGTCGCTCCACGTTCTCGAGGAGCTTCTGCGCGGCGTCCGGACCTTCGAGGGCAGTGGAAAGGGACGGAGGACGACTGCGGGTCGGATGGCTCGAGGTGTGGGCCAGGACGTCGATCCACAGGCGCTGGGGAAGGGTTCCCTCCAGGCCCATGGAGAGCCTGCCGCCGCCCTGCCTCAGCGCGTGGCGCACCAGCTCGGACGTCCCCACCGCCAGACGGGTGCGGTCGTGATGGGGGAGTCCCACCAGCTCGCCGACGGCGCGCACCCGGGCCCTCGCCAGCGCCACGTCGGATTCCAGCCGGATGGGCAGGGTGAGCAGGGTGACCTCGTCGTCTCCGCTCATACGCCGCCTCCGGACTTCACCGCGATGACCGTCACGTCGTCGCGGCCTCGGCAGTGGTCGCGGTAGAGCACGCCGGCGATGACGCCGGGATCGCGGAAGGCGAGCCCCGGATAGGCGTCCAGGTTCCAGCGCGAGGTCAGCCCATCGCTCTGGAGGACCAGGAGAGAATCCGGGTCCCAGGGGTACGCGAGGGTCTGGACCCGGGGCATGAGGTAGCCGGCGGTCCCGTTGTGGGAGGCCAGGCCCCGCGCGCGATCGGGCTGAAGCCCGGGCCACAGGGTCCCGGCGATGTTGCCGACGCCGGTGAAGAAGAGCTTGCCCAACGTGGGATCGAGCGTGCTCAGGCCGATCGCCGCGCCGCGGGTGGCCCTCAGCTCCTCGTGCAGGGTCCGGAAGAGGTCTCCCGGCTCGAGATGCACGTGATGACGGAAGATCTCAAGCGCCACGCGGGTGGCATCCGCCGCGGGCTGTCCGTGGCCCAGGCCGTCCACCACCAGGATGTGGGTGCGACCGGCCGCGTCCCGGAGGATCTCGTAACCGTCCCCGGACACCTCCTCCTCCGGGTGAGGCAGGCAGATGGCCCCGATGGCGGGCACCCGGGGCGGGGGAGGGCCACTGCCCAGCCACATCCGCGCGCACAGCACGGTTCCCTCTCCGGCGAGGGTGTGGAGGTCGAAGTCCTGCGCGAGGCGCATGACCGCGCCCAGCCCGCTGCCCCGCGTCCCGGCGGTCGAGTAGCCATCCTCGAGCGCGTGCAACGGCGTCCCGATGCCCGGGCCCCGGTCGACGGAGAGCACCTCGAGCCAGATCCCCTCGGGGGTCACCTCACCGCGCGCGATGAGCTCCCCTCGCTCCGCGTGCCGCTCGAGGTTCTGCGCGAGCTCCGTGGTGAGCAGCGCGACCTTGCCGACCTGCGCGTCCGAAGCTCCGAGCGACTTCACCAGGGTGGAGAACGCCCGTCGCGCACCGCCGACCCCGCTCTGCTCTGCAACGGCTTCGCGGTGGCTGACGAAGAGGGGCATCATGATCCGGCCCAGTGGGTGATGGTGACCTCGGTCCCCTTGCCGGGCTCCGAATGCAGGTGGAATTCATGGACCAGGCGCTTCGAGCCGCCCAGTCCGAGTCCCAGGCCGTTTCCGGTGGTGAACCCATCCTTCAGGGCCTGCTGCAGGTCCGGGATCCCGGGGCCCTCGTCGTTGAAAGTGAGGCTGATCCCACGGCGTCCGTTGAGCTCGACCACTTCGATCCGGGCCTCGCCTCCGCCTCCGTGGACCATCACGTTGCGCCCCAGCTCGCTGGCCGCGGTGATGATCTTGGTCTGATCGACGATGCTGAAGCGGAGCTCGACGCTCAGCGCCCGCACCCGCTGGCGGAGGCGGACCAGGTCCCCATTCCCGTGGAGGGGGAGCCGCTCATCCAGCGGAGTCAGGGGACACCTCCGCCGATGCGCCACTGCCGTGGAGCGGTGCGTCCTGGCGGTCACGCAACAGGGCCATGCCGCGCTCGACGTTGAGTGCTGTGAGAATGCCGGGCAGCTCGATGCCCAGCTCCACCAGGGTGATGGCCACGGCCGGGGTCATCCCCACCAGCACGGTCTCGGCGCTCAGCAGCTTGGACATCTGCGCGATGTTTCCGAGCACCCTGCCGATGAACGAGTCGACCATCTCGAGGGACGAGATCTCGATGATGACCCCGCGGGCGTTCCGGGCGGAGATCTCCTGGGTGAGCTCCTCCTGCAGGCGGGTGGCCAGTTGGTCATGCAGGTCCACCTGGATGGTGACCAGCAGGTGCTCGCCCATTTGAAGGATCGGAATGCGCTCCATGAACCACAGGCTCCTACGGGCGGGCTGAGGGCGCGGTCTTCTGACCTGCCGGGATCGGGCTGATGGTGAGGCGGCGCCGCTGCAGGGCCAGGGCGAGGGCCGAGGCCAGGCTGGATCGGGTGATCACGTCGCCGAGGTCGACGCCCAGCTGAACCAGCGTCTGGGCAATCTGGGGGCGGATGCCGGAGATGATGCACTCGCCGCCCATCAGGCGGGTGGCGGTCACCGTCTTGAGCAGGTGCTGCGCGGTGAGGGTGTCGACCGTGGGCACGCCGGTGATGTCGATGATGGCGATGTCGGCGTTGGTCTCGACGATCCGCTGGAGCAGGCTCTCCATGACGGTCTGGGTCCGGGTCGAGTCGAGCGTGCCGATGATGGGGAGGGCCAGGATGCCTTCCCACAGCGTGATGACCGGCGTGGAGAGCTCGAGGAGCTCATGCTGCTGCCGGACGATGATCGCCTCGCGGGTCTGCTGATGGGTGGAGGCGACGTGCAGGCTCATCGCGTCCACCAACCGGCCGGCCCACAGCACCGTGGAGAAGGCCTGGTCCCGACCGTCCTCCTCTTCGAGGAGCTCGAAGAGCGGGCGCTTGAGCGCGAGGATCTCGGAGATGGTGTCGGCGGGATTGACGCCGCGCCGGGCCCCGGCCTGGCTCACCTCGGCCAGAGTCTCCCGGAGCTCCGACCATCCCTGGGACTTGAGGTCCACGCCCGGGTCGGATGCGGCGGAGATGCCCTCCCGGGTGGCCTTGAGCAGCGCGGCGAGCTCGGTGCGGGGGCCGCCGGGGCGGATGGTCGACGAGGCCGAACGGCCTTCCGTGGCGAGGTGGGCGAGCCACCGTTCGAGAATGGTGTCTGAGCGCTTGTCGAGCAGAGCGCGCAGCCGCTGGGGTGCCTCCATCCGGATTCTCCTCAGGTGTTCCGCCTCTCCACGAGGCGCTTGGGGGGGCGCGGAACATAGGAGGGGATGCAAGGTGGGCACCAG
>Ga0079224_100015918_pt1 | contig 10543 bp, 7 predicted proteins | sample Stecom2015_FD_80414 | JGI IMG/M metagenome (GOLD analysis project Ga0079224, IMG submission 80414) | Agricultural soil microbial communities from Utah to study Nitrogen management - Steer compost 2015 | ecosystem: Environmental > Terrestrial > Soil > Agricultural land | place: USA: Utah...
AAACCCAACCAAGTCTATGAAGTCGAAATTTTTGCTTGCAAATGTTGCAAGTTATCGCACCGTACTGCCCGGCTGTATAGCGGAAGTGGGGTTGACATGTACTTTCCTCTTCAATTATTGGCAGCAATATCGAAAAATATACCGTCTCCTTTGAAGTACCTTTATTTTTAAGGTCATTGAGTTATATTCCATTATAAACCTGAAAGGTCTGTCTTTAACTAGACCTTTCAGGTTTATAACAAATAGAAGTTATTGCCCATAAAAATTTATATCTCCAAATAGTGCGTACCCACTCCCACGAACAAAATCAATACGCACAAAACGAGCTTTATGAGTGTGTGGCAACATATAAATTTGTTCTCCGTCCACAGTACGGTTAAACTCTACGGCAAAACGGGGGTCTGTATTTGAATTTTTGTACGCATATGGTTCTGTATAATTAACGCCATCTTCACTGGTCGAAATATTGATGTCCCAAGAGGAGTTTTCACTATCTCCCCATTTTCGAACAAATGTCAATGCCGAGACATAACGATCTTCCTTAAAATCTACTATGACATATTGTGTTGCAGAAGAAATCCTTGTGGCAGATTTCCAATAAGTCAAAGGGTTGTCATCCAACAAGCTTAGTGGAGTAAGCCCTGAAAGAGTCGAAGAGGCCGTAATATCCCAGCTTCCATCATAGATTAGCTTACGGTACGCTGGCAATGTAGTCACGCTAAATATCTTAGATGCACTACTGACTTGTTCCTCGTAAATCATAGATGCTTGGAATGTATAAATTCTATTCAGATCTAAACCGCTCAAAGTGTACTCCCTTGAAAGGCTATTTGCATCAATACGGAGTACGTTACCCTCATACTCTATATTGATAAAAGCATGAATATTACTAGGATTCTTCCACAATATACGGACTCCACCGTCCCCTCCCGATATTTCAACAGTATTCAATATAGCGGAAAGTTCATCTTCTGGCGCTAATACAGTAAGCTTTCTTCCTTTTACACTAGCTGTTAAAGCTGATTGTTGTGTTAATGATGAAAAAGCGCGCACAAAAAACTTATACACCTCTGTATCAATAAGCTCAATAGCGATGTCGTCATATTGCTCTTCTGCATTTCGTGTAAGCTTAACCTCTTCTCCGTTCACAGCATATAGAATCTCCACACGATCATATTTTCTATCAGGTGGGTTTTCCCAGGATAATGAAACGCCATCTGCTTGCGAAGTCGCTTTCAGATTTTGAACTCCCGAAATATGGATTTCTTCTATTTCAGTTTCTTCATCTTTACATGCAGTGAATAAAAATACCGAATACAGTATTGCTATAATATATTTCTTAATATACATAATTAGTCAATTTTAATAAATTGCACTTTCATACTTTTCACATCCAATTTAATGAGATATCTCCCTCCTTCTCCGGGCCTAACTCTCCATTTCCAATCTCGACGGTCATTAGCCATTACATCCAAATCGGTCACGATTGAAGCATCAGGCTTCCATGGACGTAATTGTACAACTCCAGACCCAGGAAAACTAGGCTCTGTAGAAAATTTGAGCTCACCACCAGAAAATGCTCCAGAACCACTTACGGTCGCTGGTGTCAAGGTAGTGGTGATTGTACAGATATGGGGTTGAAAAGTGTCCCACTCCATCAAAGGCGGATTATTCCAACCTGTCGGAGAGCCCGATCCGCCGAAATACATGTTCAGATATGGAACCGCCTGCACATCTATTCTGTTGTTGATACGATCGAGTATAAAAGAATATATACCTTCTTCCACAATGACGAAGTCCTCTCCTAGATCCTCTTCCCCCTCCATCAGCACCATTGTATTGCCTTCTCCTCTCCCATATGCTGGGTAGGCCTGATCCATCACTGTAGCGATCTTGAAAGTTCCAGGGTACAATTTGCCTCTCCAAGAATAAATTTCCCCTGCGACTACCTCTTGCATCTCGATCATGTTACCTCCTGCAACTGAGGATCCCGCTATAAAAAGTGGACTAGAAGTGATCTGATAAGGTGTTAATAACACATCTAAGGTTGAATATAAAGGCGTTATATATTTTTCCTCCGAGGAGACTTGGGCTATAACGCGTACACTAATGGATATATTCCCTGTTTCTACCCGTTTCCAATGTGTACGGATTAAACTTTCCAACTCATCATGTGTGTAGGTTTTAAAAAAAACACCTTCTGGCATTTCCATCGCAGGAATTGATGTTGTAAAGTTATTCTCGGTCAAGTCCATCTTAAAGAGATATTTAACCGGATAGTGTGCTTCTATATCCTTTAGTGGCTCCCAAGTCACCAATAATGCTTGTTCCCTTCGAGCTTGGGGATTCAGGACAATTTTGTCCGAAGAAACCTCTAGCCGGATGGCATCGTCCACTCTATAATTAGCAACTAAATCGTCCAAAACAGGAAACAAATCCTTAGAATCCTTACATCCGTATAACAAAATCAGCCCTAATATTAACGATAATTTTTTCATGTCCGATTATTCATTAAAATTCAACCTTTACGCATACTGGCAAATGGTCCGAAGCGATATTCCCTGTAATGAAATCATCATCGATCACCTGATATGCCAACACATCCACGGACTTGCTCACAAATACATAATCAATCCTTGATGTGGGTATTTTAGTCAAGTCATAACCATACCATGTACCCTCGGGTCCCGTCGCAGGAGTTTTTGTCACGGCTTTTGAATCCCATATAAAGCCCGAATCTCTTAAGGTTCTTATGGAATTTGCGTTTGGTTCAGCATTTAAATCTCCTGTCAAAATTACGGGATTGTCTCCCACGATACTTTTCATTCGATCCAAAATTAATTTGGAAGATTCTTCCCGAGCTGTTAGACTCTGGTGGTCATAATGTGCATTAAACACATAAAATATCCTGTTGCTTTCAAGCTCTTTAAATCTCACCCATGTACATATCCTTCGGATACTCGCTCCCCAGTCAGATGATGGCACGTCTGGTGTAGATGACAGCCAAAAAGTTCCTTGTGCCTCCACACCAAACTTATCTCTTTTATACAGAATGGCACAGGTCTCCCCCTGAGAAACACCATTGTCACGCCCTACCGCAACGTAATTATAGTCGGTATCCTCAACAACATCATCTATCTGTGTGATAAAACCCTCTTGAGTACCCAGAATATCAAAATCATAGTCATCTACAATCTTACGGACCCATTGTTTCCTGTTGGCCCAATCACGCTCTCCGTTGTCCGCTGTTGTCAGTAGACGTATGTTGTAACTGCCTATCGTTAACTGGGTTTTTTCCTTTCCTTCGCCCTGATTATCATCTACTATGTCGTCGAAATCACGCATAAGGCCGTTTCCTGAACAACCTGCCCCTAGCATGGTTAAGACCAGAAAGATAACCGTATATTTTATATTTTTCATTCTACCAATATTTGTTTTGAACTAAATTCGGGTTATTGTCTATATACGTTTGATAAATAGGCCAGAAGTAATTCCTTTTTGAGAACGCTCTGATCATGTAAGTCGTACGTGTATAAAAACTGTTATTGCTCGCTGACCTGTTCATACCCATGATCGGCGTTTGAAAGATATCTTCAGCAATTTTCCATCGGCGTATATCATTATATCGTACATCTCCCTCAATAGCAAACTCCACGCGTCTCTCTTTACGGATAATTTCACGTATGTTGTCTTGATCGGTGGCAATATTAATCTGACCAGCAGCTGTACCATAAGTCGGGATTCCCGCTCGCTCGCGGATGAGATTCACATATTTGAGAATATCCGGATGTCCTGGGGATGCTTCATTGAGCGCTTCAGCATAGTTCAGATAAAATTCGCCTAATCTCAACAAAATTGCTGGTTGATAAGGAACATTATTGTTTTTTGGATCCGCCTCTGGATTTACTCCTTTTCGGTTGAGATAGCCGCTTTGTGGAGAATCGTGAGTCGGTCCTCCATCTAGCCCTCCACTTTTGAACTGCGTATTTCTAGCAGCTCGAGGTATCCATTGGTTATCATGCCACAAGGTGATATAAAACCGAGGTTCTCTATTCACATACATATTATATGTGCCCGCTTCAGAGACTAAACCTTCGGCTCGCGAGCTCCCCCCCATATCGTATTTTGTATTCGGATAAAAAGTCTGCGACGCACTAAAGCCAGTCTCTATGTAACCCGATTCGGGATTAATGATTGGCGAACCATCACCTTGATAGCCTGTAATAGGCGACAATCCGTTATTCATAAAAAAGGCATCCACTAAGTTTTGTGTAGACCCATAATAGCCCGACCCCCCTACAAAACCGCGAGGATTACTGATGGAATTATACCAATTTCGAGAGTTTGTTGCGCGACCAAAAATGATTTCTTTATTAATATTTGCCGTTTTCAAAAATAAATTTTGAAAAGAAAGAAAAGGGTCAATCCTTCCATTAGGGTAATATTCTTTATATAACTCATAATTCCCTTCTTCGGCAAAATCCAAAAACTCGCGTGTTACTTGAGCAGCCTTATTCCATTTATCAGGGTCATAGGTCTGCGGGAAAATAGGAGTTCCATCAGGGTTTACAACATCAGCATATTCGGTATTACCGTTGTATAACGGGCTAGCAGCATAAAGCCATAATCGTGCGCGCAGCGCCATACAAATTCCCTTATTGGGTCTTCCAAACATCTGGTCTGCATTGCTGTATGTGGCAGGAAAGAAGTTTGCTAATGCTCTATATTCCGTATCCAACCAGTTCACAATTTCATCCAAAGGAGTTCTCGGCACAATCACTTGCTCCAACGGCGTGTCGGCACCAACAAGTTGTGTAATCAAAGGAAAAGGCCCGTAAACTTCTAACATTTTGTGGTAATAGAATGCGATTAGAAATCTGGCTTCCATTTTCATTTGTTGAACCATTTCCGCTGTTTGTCCTTGGTTTTCGAGAGGCTTTACGTGATCGATAAACAGCAAAGCCGAACGTACGTCTTTGTATGCATTCCCCCATATGTCGACCGGAGGACGATGTGATGGGCTGACGCCTCCTTGATTGTTCGCCACTACCCATTCCCAGTATTCGTTGAACTGCCCCATAGCAATTGCTATCTGTGCATCATCCGTGAAAAAAGTTGACCCCCACTGTCTCGTATAATCCATAAGGGGATCTGGAACTTTGTTATATATCCCTGCCAACCACTCTTCCGTACGTTGGCGGTCATTGAAAACCATTTCTAAAGTCAGCGCATCATCTGGCATCTTGTCCAAAAACTTGTTGCAAGACATCGTGCTAACTAACAACAATGCGATTAAATATCTATACATCTTTTTCATAAACGATCTCTTAAAAAGTAATCTCTATTCCTCCTGATACAATACGCTGTAGCGGATATTTCAGTCCATTTTGTGAACCAATCTCTGGGTCCCACATTTTGAAATACGAGAATGTCAACAAATTGCTACCCCGAAGAAAAACGCGTGCATTTTTCATCAAGACACGTTCTTGTACACGCTTTGGAAATGTATATCCCATTTCTAAATTCTTAAGACGCAAATAAGACGCGTCAACAAGCCACCATGTAGAATACCGCATATTGTTCGAGCTTTCGACACTAGACAGACGTGGCCAAAACACATTATTTGAGGGGTTTTCAGGTGTCCAACGATCATCCACGTTCGTATAAATATTACCTGTACCTCCACCCCCACTTCCTGGCACAAGAGTAGCTCCGTGCAACATGTTTGTAAAATTACTAGCTCCCTGGAAGAGGAAACCCATATCAAAGCTTTTGAATTTGGTGTTGATTCCAAATCCCACTATAATTTGTGGCACATAAGGTTTTCCGATGGCTGTCTCATCATCAATCGTAATTAGGCCATCATTATTCAAATCCTTATATTTGATATCTCCTGCACGAACTGGTCCAAGTTGGGAAACTGGAAGATCAGATCTCAAAATCCCTTTGGCCTCATCTTCAAAATCCGAAAACTTATAAAGACCTTCTGCAATCAGTCCAAAATGCTGGTTTAATGGTCTCCCTGTACGAGCACGGAAGGAATTCTTTAAATTTTCAGGCTCATCATATTCTATAATTTTATTTTTCGCATAAGTAAAATTACCACGAGCGGCTATTGTCCAATCCTCCGTGAAGCGGTGGTTTACCAATACTTCTACTTCTACCCCTTGATTATGCACTTTACCAAAGTTGGCGTAAGGCGAAAGGTTATATCCAGCTGTCTCAGGAATAGTTTTTCTTCTCATAAAGATATCATTCCTCTTCTCCGTAAACCAATCTGCTTGGATATGAATGGTATTGTTCCATAAGCCCAAATCCAATCCGATATCTAGCTTTTCAGCTGTTTCCCAAGTCATATCCTCGACACCAAACTCCCCTTCACGCCAACCTGTACCATAGTTGAAGTTGTTTGTATAACCAAAAGAGTAACCTGAAGAGGACGCAATAGTCGAGAGATAAGCAAAACGTCTATCTTCTACGATCCTGTCGTTACCAACCATACCCCAAGAGCCACGAATTTTCAACTGTGAAATAGTAGATCTAAGACTTTCAAAGAACCGCTCATTAGAAGGCATCCATCCCAAAGCAAAAGACGGAAAGAAACCAAAACGGTAACCTGTTTTAAAGTTCTCTGATCCATTATACCCGAAATTGAATTCCGCAAAATATCGGTCATCGTATGAGTATGCTGACCGTCCAGCTATCCCCAGATTTCGGTATGGAATCGCCGCCTGAGAATTTGAAGCATCTTGATCCACAAAATCTCTTAGATTAAACAAAAATAACCCATCCAAATTGTGAACATTATTCAACAATTTGTTGTAGTTCAACCTACTCTCGAAGTATATCGTACGATCTCCTCCCGAACTACGCGAATAGTTCAAAAACTCCTGGCCTAGTTCTACCTCAGTCGTGATCAACTCTCCCTCATCATTTCTTCCAGTCGCGTAAAACGTTCTCGGGGTTTTGGTGCGGTTCTGCGAATGCGTATTAAAAGCATCGAAAGAAGCTAATACACTTCCTTTGAGACCATCAAGCATCGGCACAAGTTTTCCAAAATCCTGAATTAAGTTTAACTGCGTTTCCAGATTACTGTCATAACGACGCCGAAATCCCGTCTGTGTAGCATCAGCCCACGGATTATGACGGGCAGCCACTTTAGGAATCTGACCGTTCGAATACATCACAGGATGATAGTTAGGGGGAGTATCCATTGCGCGACTTAATATCGTACTGATTCCTACTCCCGGAGCATTACGTTCGGTGATATATCCACCTATACCCACGACAATCTTAGTAGATGGAGTCAAATCCAAATCAACATTGGTTCGAAGGTTGTACTTTTTCAAACCTAATCGAGAATTATAATTTTGTGATTCGTCCACAGCGATCATCCCAGTCTCGTTGAAATGGGCGGCCACTAAACTATATTTAAGCCGATCTGTTCCACCATTGACGTCCAGACTAAGTCGCCCATTACCCGAAAAAGGAGTACTAACTGCATCCAGCCATTCTACATCTGGGTACAAGTCCGGATCGTAGCCAATGCGAGTACGTTCAATCGCCTGCGCATCAAATAGAGGCCCAAGGTTTGACAATTGATTCGCTGCGTTAATTACCTCCATATACTTGGCAGCTCCTACAAATTCAGGCAATTTGGTCGGTTGAGACAACCCGTAATCTCCTTTGACTGTTATACGAGGGGCGCCTTGTCGACCTTTTTTTGTTTGAACCAAGATAACACCATTCGCACCCCGGACCCCGTAGACTGCAGTAGCCGTAGCATCTTTCAAAATAGAAAACGATTCAATTTCTTCTGGTGAAATATTATTCAAACTCCTCTCAACACCATCTATCAATACCAATGGTGAAGAATTTGCCCCAAAAGTATTCATCCCTCTGATCCAAAAATCCGAGTTATCGTATCCAGGCTCCCCACTCCGTTGCACAGCAATCACACCTGCAACTTGTCCCGCCAAACTATTTGTAATAGAACGAGTCTGATTACTCTGTAAAACCTCTGGCTTGATGGTTGAAATAGCACCAATGACACTTGCTTTACGTTGAGTCCCATAGCCTACCACAACGACCTCACTTAATGTCGCGTCGTGTTTCGACAACACAATACTTTGGGTTCCGACTTGTATAACAGGATGCTCAATCTCTTCATAACCAACAAACCTTACTACCAACACATCTCCTGCTTCTGCATTGATTACAAAGTTTCCATTATCATCTGTATTCGTACTCACTCCTGTACCTTTAATAAGTACGCTAGCTCCCATTAATGCTTCCCCGTTCTCATCCTTCACCGTTCCGGTCAATAAGCGCTGTGCCTGCTGGTCCGATGCGCTAGATTGTTTACGTGAAATCACAAAACTTCCAGACTTCTCTGACACCCTGTATCCCTTTTCATCCAAAATATCGGGCAGCGTCATTTTATCGTAACGCTGTTGCACCTGAACCTTGGACAATTCTTCGGGATTGTAGGCAAACTTCACCTTGTGCTCTTCTTCAAGGCGATTGATGAGACTAGTTAAACTTTCGCTACTCTTAGTCACCTGGACTACGAACTGCCTAACATCTTGTCCAAACACCCCAAATGGAATGGAAAATGTTAAACATGCGAAAAACATAAACGAATTTCTAATCGATTTGAATTTCATTTAGTTAATTGATTATAATGATTGAATTATTATTCTTCGTCCTTCGATAGTGTAGGTGTACCCGTACATTTCGCACAGCACATCGACGATGTCTGTCACACTTAAGTCCTTTTCAAATGCCGCCGTGCATTTTTCGTTTCCATTCAGTTCTTCAGCTAATACGACTTCTGTATCATAAACTTGATTAATCGTAAGTAGTACTCGGTCTAATTTTACAGCATCAAATACCAAGGGGTTAGATTCTCCAGAATACAATCGGATTTCATTGCCATTGACCACCAAAGAATCTCCTTTACTAAGAATGCCTAAAACCTCATCATCTTTTCCGACCAACACTCGACCACGCTCGACGTCAACTTTATACCTGTTGGCGATGGTACTACGCACATCAAATTTTGTCCCCAACACTTTCGTAAAATATCCAGATTCGGTCGACACATAAAACGGTGACTTGCTTGGCATTACAACAAAAGATGCTTCGCCTATCAAGTGTATTCTACGAGAATGCGCTCCGTATTCCAACACTTCATAAGTACTGTTCCCATATAAAGTAATTTCCGAACCGTCTGGAAGACTGTGTATGCTGTAGGTAGTGTCTACAGTGATGTTTGCCATAATGGATAATGCTTCGTTAGGCCGGGTCCATTGATAAACAAAATACACTCCCAACAGTAGGATAGCGGCAGCAGCATACTTCATTAGAGATTTGAGACGAACAACTTGAGGCTTTTTTTCATTTTCAAGAAGCTCATGCAACAACTTGATTTCCAATTCGGAAAGATTTTGAATTTGCTCAAATATGGATTGATAGACTTGCTCCATATCTGCGCTGTTTTGACACTGCTGTACCATTCGGAGAAAATTCTTCCGTTGGCGAGCCGACAAGTTACCCTCTAAATAATCTCTTACAATACGGTTAATATGGTTTTCTTGATTCATTCTGCTCTATTAAACGAACAAGAAGAACAAAACCCTCACTTTATTTTAAAAAAAATGAATTGGCGCAGACTTAGGTCAGTAGACACACAAAGATTCAGCTATGCTTGTATGATGCAGCAGAATTGAACAAAATCCGGAAAAGAAAGTTAAGAATAATCAATTTATAGACAGATAGACATTTGCTAGAATAGGTTCAGCATAATAGCAACTGCAGAGATATGTGGATAATATTTTTTCAGAAAAGACCTAACGGACTTTGACATTTGGGTCATATGCCTCTCCAGAGTCTTTACATTAATATTAAATTTTTCGGCAACCTCCTTGTATGGTACTCCATCGAGCTTGATTTCGAAGAACATATTCTTTTTATCTTCGTCGTAACTCTGCAATGCTGTTTTTGTAGCCTCCAATAAATCCTGATAATCGACCGTGTCCTGTACGGAAAAATCTCTTTCAATAGAGTGGATAAATGCATCTTCACGCTTTATTTTCCGATATTTATCAATCCACAGATTACGCGAAACGACCTTGAGGAATTTAATCCTAGACGAGTCATCTTCAAAGTTCTCCCAAGAAACCCAAAGCCGTGTAAATGCTTCTTGCGTAAAATCTCGAGCCGTCTCTTCATCAACGCCCATAAATACCAAGGTCAGATTAATCTTTGAAAAGTTCTTTTCATAGAAACTTTCAAATCCTGCTCCTTTATGTAAAGGCACGACTATATGTTTTGGGTAACTTTCCATGAAATCATTTAATGCTACGGTTTTTGATGACAAATCTACGGTTTGTCAGGTTAAGATGTTGTAAAGGATTGGTTATTTCATCCGCAACAATAATAATGCTTTATACTGATTTTTGCAAAAAAGACAACTAAAAAAAGGATAAAGTACGGTATGACTTTATCCTTTTTTTAGTTGTCAAAGCAGAACTACCTCACC
>Ga0079224_100015920_pt1 | contig 10541 bp, 7 predicted proteins | sample Stecom2015_FD_80414 | JGI IMG/M metagenome (GOLD analysis project Ga0079224, IMG submission 80414) | Agricultural soil microbial communities from Utah to study Nitrogen management - Steer compost 2015 | ecosystem: Environmental > Terrestrial > Soil > Agricultural land | place: USA: Utah...
GGAACTCGAGAAACGCCCCGCCGCCCGTGGAAATATAGGAGATCCGCTCGCCCACCCCGTATTTGGCGATGGCCGCGAGGGTGTCGCCGCCGCCGGCGATGGAGAACGCCGGGCTTTCGGCGATGGCCTGCGCCAGCACCCGGGTGCCGGCGCCGAACTGGTCGATCTCGAACACGCCGACCGGCCCGTTCCAGACGATGGTGCCGGCGCGCTTGAGCATGTCGGCGAAGCGGCGCGCGGTCTGCGGGCCGATGTCGAGAATCAGCTCGTCCGGCGCCACCGCCTCCACGGGCTTGACCGTCGCCTGCGCCGCTTCGCTCAGCTCCCTGCCGACGACCACGTCGCCCGGAATCGGAATCTCGGCGTTGCGCGCGCGCGCCGCCTCGAGCAGGCGCCGGGCGGTGTCGACCAGATCCGGCTCGTACAGCGACTTCCCCACCGCGTGGCCGGCGGCGGCGATGAAGGTATTGGCGATCCCGCCGCCGACGATCAGGCGATCCACGACGCGCGTGAGGTTCTCGAGCACCGTGAGCTTGGTCGAGACCTTGGAGCCGGCGACGATCGCGATCAGGGGGCGCTCGGGATGCGCGAGCGCCTTGCCGAGCGCGTCGAGTTCGCGCGCGAGCAGCAGCCCGGCGCACGCGGCCGGGGCGTGCAGGCCCACGCCATGGGTCGAGGCCTCGGCCCGGTGCGCGGTGCCGAAGGCGTCCATGACGTACACGTCGCACAGCCGCGCATAGCGCCGCGCCAGCGCCTCGTCGTTCCGCTTCTCGCCCTCGTTGAAGCGCACGTTCTCGAGCAGCACCACCTCGCCCTCGTTCACCGCCGGCGGGTGCTCCAGGTAGTCCCGCACCAGGGGCACCGGGCGTCCGAGCAGGGCCGCGAGCGCCTCGGCCACGGGCGCGAGCGAGTGCTCCTCGCTGTATTCGCCCTCCTTCGGCCGTCCCAGGTGCGACATGAGCAGCACCCTGGCGCCGCGCTCGAGCGCGTACCGGACGGTCGGAAGCGCCGCGCGCAGGCGCTGGTCGCTGGTCACTTTGCCGTCCTTGACGGGCACGTTCAGATCCTCGCGGATCAGCACCCGTTTGCCGGCGAGATCGAGGTCGGTGATCGTGGGAATCGCCATGGTCCGATGCCCCCGCCGCGGCTACGGCGCGTTCACGAACGCTTCGGTGATGTCGAGCATGCGGTTGGAGAAGCCCCACTCGTTGTCGTACCACGCCAGCACCTTGACCAGCTTGCCGTCGATCACCTTGGTCAGCGTGGCATCGAAGGTCGAGGAGGCCGGGTCGTGGTTGAAGTCCATCGACACCAGCGGCGCCTCGTTGTAGTTGAGGATGCCGCGCAGCTCGCCTTCGGCGGCCTCCTTCATGACCCGGTTGACCTCGTCCCGGGAGGTCGCGCGCGCGGCGACGAACGTGAGATCGACCACCGAGACGTTGACCGTGGGCACGCGAATCGCGAACCCGTCGAGCTTGCCGTTGAGCTCGGGCAGCACCAGGCCGACCGCGGCCGCGGCGCCGGTCTTGGTCGGGATCTGCGACAGCGTCGCGGAGCGGGCCCGGCGCAGGTCCTTGTGGAACACGTCGATCAGCACCTGGTCGTTGGTGTAGGAGTGCACCGTGGTCATGAGGCCGTGCACCACGCCGATGCGCTCGTGCAGCGGTTTGACCAGCGGCGCCAGGCAGTTGGTGGTACACGAGGCGTTGGAGATGACCGTGTGCGAGGACCTGAGGACCCCGTGGTTCACGCCGTAGACCACCGTGGCGTCGACGTCGACCCCCCCGGGCGCGGAGATGACGACCTTGCGCGCGCCCGCCTCGAGGTGCGCCGACGCCTTGGCCTTGCTCGTGAACAGACCCGTGCACTCGAGCACGACGTCCACGCCGAGCTCCTTCCACGGAAGCCTGGCGGGATCGCGCTCGGCGCACACGCGGATGGCATCCCCGTTCACGATCATATCGTTGCCCTCGACCTTGACCTCGCCCGGGAAGCGCCCGTGCACCGAGTCGAAGCGCGTGAGATGCGCGTTGGTCTCGGCGTCGCCCAGATCGTTGATGGCGACGAAGCGCAGGTCCTGCTTCCTGCCGCCCTCGTAGAAGGCCCGAAGGATGTTGCGGCCGATGCGGCCGTACCCGTTGATCGCGACTTTGATTGCCATTGCCCTTCTCCTCGACTGACCGCTCGATGACAGGCGCGAAGACGCGCAGGCGCGAAGCGACGCCGGTTCGCTCCCCGGCCTGCTTCGCGTAGCGCGCGTCTTCGCGCTTTTCCCTTCCGCTACCGAAGAATCTCCTCGACCACCTCGGCGATATGCTCGGCGGTGAAGCCGAACGACTGCATCACGGCCGCGCCCGGGGCCGACTCGCCGAAGCGGTCGAGACCGATCACCCGTCCGCGGTCGCCGACGTAGGAGTGCCAGTAGCCGCTCACCCCGGCTTCGACCGCGACCCGCCGGGTAAGCTCCGGGGGCAGGACGGCATCGCGCCAGGCGGCGTCCTGCGCCTCGAACACCGAGGTACAGGGCATGGAAACGACGCGCACGCGTCGGCCGCGCGCGCCGAGCTGGCGCTGGGCGGCGAGCGCCGGGCCGACCTCCGAGCCGGTGGCGATGATGACGGCCTCCGGCGCGCCGCCGGCGGCCTCCGACAGCACGTAGCCGCCGCGCCGGATGGCGGCGGCCGCGTCGGCGCCGCGGGGCAGCGGCGCCACGGCCTGGCGCGTGAGCGCGAGGCAGGTCGGGCCGCGCGTGCGCTCGATCGCATCCTGCCACGCGACCGCGGTCTCCAGCGCATCGCACGGGCGCCACAGGGTCAGGTTCGGGATGTAGCGCAGCGCCGCCAGATGCTCGACCGGCTGGTGCGTCGGGCCGTCTTCGCCGAGGCCGATCGAGTCGTGGGTATAGACGAAGATGCTCCGGATCCCCATGAGCGCCGCCAGGCGCACGGCGTTGCGCGCGTAGTCGGAGAACACCAGGAACGTGCCGCCGTAGGGGATGAAGCCGCCGTGCAGCGCCAGACCGTTGAGCGCCGCCGACATGCCGAATTCGCGCACGCCGAAATTGACGTAGTTGCCGTCGGCGGCGTCGCGCGTGATGCCCTTGGCGCCTTTCCACAGGGTGAGATTCGACTCCGACAGGTCGGCCGAGCCGCCGATGAGCTCGGGCAGATGCGGGCCGAGGGCGTTCAGCGCCTGCAGCGACGCCTTGCGCGTCGCGATCGGCTGATCCTGCGCGCCGGCGGCCTCGAGACAGGCGCGTACGCGCTCCGGCCAGTCGGGCGGAAGCTCGCCGGCCAGGCGCCGCTCGAGCTCGGCGGCGGCTTCGGGAAACGCCGCGCGGTACGCCGCGAGCCGCTCGTGCCAGGCGCGCTCGGCGGCCGCGCCGCGCTCGCGCGCATCCCAGGCGCGGTAGATCGCCTCCGGAATCTCGAACGGCGGATGCTCCCAGCCGAGCGTCTCGCGCGCCGCCGCCACCTCGTCCGCGCCGAGCGGCGCCCCGTGCGTGGCCTCGGTCCCCTGCTTGTTCGGCGCGCCGAAGCCGATGACGGTCTTGCAGCAGATGAGGCTCGGGCGCTCGCGCTCGGCGCGCGCCTCCTCGATGGCGCGCCGGACGGCCTGCGGGTCGTGACCGTCGACGCCGGCCACCACGTGCCAGCCGTAGGCCTGGAAGCGCCGGGGCGTGTCGTCGGTGAACCAGCCGGACACGCGGCCGTCGATAGATATTCCGTTGTCGTCGTAGAAGGCGATCAGCTTGCCCAGGCGCAGGTGCCCGGCGAGCGAGGCGGCTTCGTGCGACACACCCTCCATGAGATCGCCGTCGCCGACGAAGACATAGGTATGGTGATCGACGACCACGTGGCCGTCGCGGTTGTAGCGCGCGGCCAGGACCTTCTCCGCCAGCGCCATGCCCACGGCGTTGCCCAGCCCCTGCCCGAGGGGGCCGGTGGTCGTCTCCACCCCGGGCGTGAGGCCGTACTCCGGATGCCCGGGCGTCTTCGAGTGCAGCTGGCGGAAGCTCGCGAGATCCTCGATCGTCAGGGCATAGCCCGTCAGGTGCAGCAGGCTGTAGAGCAGCATCGAGGCATGGCCGTTCGACAGCACGAAGCGGTCGCGATCGGGCCATTTCGGGTTCGCCGGGTTGTGCTTGAGGAAATCGTTCCACAGCACCTCGGCGATGTCGGCCATGCCCATCGGCGCCCCCGGATGTCCCGAGGCGGCCTTCTGCACGGCGTCCATCGACAGGGCACGAATGGCATTCGCCAGCGTACGCCGGGGCAATCCGGCGGCGACCGCCTGGGTGTGGGGTGCGTTCATGGAGAGCTCTCTTCGCCTCGCCCCGAAAACGATTCGCACCCGGGGTGGCGCACCCACGGGCCCGCGAAAGATGCGCTCGGCAGACGGGGAACCTGCTCCGCGGCTGTGCTTTCGCGCCGATGACCCGCTGGCGCGCACGCACGGCCTGGTACTGCCACCGCCCGTGCGCCGGGTCCGCGGAAAAGCGCTATTTTCGCTCGCGCCCGGCGCCGGGGCAATGACGGCGCCGGCGCGACCCGGTCAGCCGGCGTGTTCCTTCCACTTGATCGAGCAGCCGATGCTCGGGTGCTGCTCGCGGGGACCGCGTCCGGTGCGCGCGATCAGCTTCATGGCCTCGAACAGCTCGCGCGGCGCGTCCGGGTCCGGATTGCGCCCGGAGGCGTCGAGCCGGCCCCGATACTGCAGTTTCAGGTCCCGGTTGTAACCGAAAAAATCCGGCGTGCAGACGGCGCCGTACGCCCGGGCGACCGCCTGGGTCTCGTCGTACACGTACGGAAACGGATAGTCGTACTCGCGCGCCACCTCGCGCATGCGCTCGAACGAATCCTCCGGATAGTCGCTCGGATCGTTGGCGCTGATCGCTATCGCGCCGATGCCGTAATCCTTCAGCTCGCGCACGTCGCGGATGATCTTCTCGCGCACCGCCTTGACGTACGGGCAGTGGTTGCAAATGAACATGACCAGGAGCCCGTTCTCCCCGCGCACGTCCTCGAGCGTCCAGGTGCGCCCGTCCACTCCGGGCAGGCTGAACGGCGGAGCCGGCTGGCCCAGCTCGGCGGTCGGTGTCTCGGTACGTACCATTGGAGTGCGCCCTCGCGTCGATTTCCCGCGTCGATTATCCGCCACCGGCCGGTGCGAAATCATCCGGAGCCTTCGGGGGCCGCCGCCGGGCGCGCGGAACCGGGCGGCTATACTCAGTCGGGAGCGGGTGGGAATGAAAACGACCGGAATCTACGCGCGCGACTGGTTCATCGCCCTGGTCATCGGGCTCGCCCTGGGCGTCGCCGCCGTCGCGCGCAGCCCCTGGCTGGAACGGCTCGAGCTCGCCGCCTACGACGTGGGCGTCGCCGCCACCCATCGCCTGCCGGGCGCGGCCGAGCGCGTCGCGCTGGTCGCGATCGACGATCGCAGCGTGGAGGAGATCGGCCCCCGACCCTGGCCGCGCGACGTCCTGGCGCAGGTGCTGACGCGGCTCGCGGCGGCCCGGCCCGCGGCGATCGGCGTGCTGCTCGATCTCGGCGCGCCCCAGTCCGAGCGTGCGCTGCCGCTGTTGCGCGACATTCGCGCACGCCTCCCGGCGCTGCAGACGTCGCCGGGCGCACGCAGCGCGTTGCGCCGGGTCGAGGCGTTGCTGAACGACGCCGAACGGGAACTCGACGGGGACCGGGCGCTGGCGCGCGCGTTGCGCGCGAGCCGGCGGGTTTACCTGCGCATGCGGCTCGAATCGGGCGCGGCGGACGCGCCCGTGACGCCCGCGCCGGCCGCGCTGGCGGCCCACGGCCTCGCCCAGGTATCCGAAGGCCCCCCGCTCCCGGCCGGGGCGCACCTCCTCGATCGGGCCGACGCCGCGATCGTGGGCGTCAGACCGCCCCTCGAGGTGTTCTCGCGTCACGCCCGGGGCATCGGGCACCTGCGCTGGCGCCCCGATCCCGACGGCGGCCGCCGGGCGCTGCGCGCGGTAGCCGAGCACGACGGCGCGCACTACCCGTCGCTCGCGCTGCTGCTCGCGGCCGGCGGCCAGAATCGCGATCTGCGCCAGATGGCGCTCGAGGCGGGCACGGCGCTGCGCGTCGGCCGGCTGACCGTACCGCTCGACGGCTCCCTCGCCTACCCGGGGTTCCTGCGCGCCCGCGCGGACGGCGCTTCGCCCTTCGCCACCTACAGCTTCCAGGACGTGCGCGCCGGCACCGTCCCCGCCGACGCCTTCACCAACCGGATCGTGCTGATCGGCGCCAGCGGTGCGCACGCCGGAACGCCGGCCCCGGTCCCGGGGGGCCGGGCGCACGAGCTCGAAGCCGCCGCCCAGGCGGTCGCGGCCGTGCTCAATCAGGACTTCTACGCCCGCCCGGCCTGGACCGGCATGGTCGAGATACTGCTCGCGGCGCTGGTGCTGCTCTACCTGATGTTCGTGCTCGGGCGCATGAGCGCCCGCACCGCGGCGCTGGTGTCGCTGCTGCTGCTGCTCGGCCTGATCGGGGCGGAGCAGTTCCTGCTCGTGAGCGAGAAGGTCTGGCTGCGCGGCATGACGCCCGCGGTGCTGCTCCTCGGCGGGCACCTCGCGATCGGCGCCAAGCGCTACGTGCGCGGCGAGCGCGCGCTCATCGCGGCCGACTCCGCCGACAGCAACCGCCTGCTCGGGCTCACCTTCCAGGCGCAGGGCCAGCTCGAGCTCGCGCTCGACAAGTTCCGCAAGCTTCCCGTGGACGATTCCGTGCTCGAGCTGATCTACAACCTCGCGCTCGACTTCGAGCGCAAGCGCCAGTTCCACAAGGCCGCCGCCGCCTACGACTACATCCTCGAGCACCGCTCCGGGTTTCGCGACTGCGCCGAGCGCAGCCGGCGCGCGCGCCAGGGCGAGCAGCAGACGGTGGTGCTCGGCACGCTCATCCTCGACGGGGCGGAGAAGCCGACCCTCGGGCGCTACGAGGTCGAGAAGGAAATCGGCCGCGGCTCGATGGGCGTCGTCTACCTCGGGCGCGACCCGCGCATCAACCGCCGGGTGGCGATCAAGACGCTGGCGCTGTCGCACGAGTTCGAGGCGTCGGAAGTGGAATCGGCGCGCGAGCGCTTCTTCCGCGAGGCCGAGACCGCCGGGCGCCTGCACCACCCGAACATCGTCACCATCTACGACGTCGGCGAGGAGCACGATCTCGCCTACATCGCCATGGAGTACCTCGAGGGCCGGAACCTCGCGCACTACATCGACCCGGAGCGGAAACTGCCGTTCGACTGGATCCTGGAAGTGGCGGTGCAGGTGGCGGACGCTCTCGACTACGCGCACCGCAACGACGTGGTGCACCGCGACATCAAGCCGACCAACATCGTGTACCACGAGGAGAGCGGCGGCGTGAAGGTGACCGATTTCGGCATCGCGCGCATCACCGATGCCTCGCGCACCAAGACCGGCACGGTGCTCGGCACGCCGCCCTACATGTCGCCCGAGCAGATCTCCGGCGAGCGCGTGGACGGGCGCTCGGATCTCTTCTCCTTCGGCTCGATGCTGTTCGAGCTGATCACGGGCGACCTGCCGTTCGAGGGCGATTCCTTCACCACCCTCATGTACCAGATCGTCAACGCCGCCGCCCCGGACGTGCGCAAGCGCCGGCGCGGCACGCCGCCGGCGCTGGCGCAGATCGTCAAACGCCTGCTGCAGAAGCACCCGAAGAAGCGCTATCAGACCGGCGAGGAGCTGCGCGCCGACCTCGAGCGCTGCCGGCGCGCGCTGGTCGGCTCGGCGCGCGCCTGAACCGGCGTGCGCGCCCGGCGCCGCCGTCGGGGAGACGCTTGAGGCGTCGACCCGGCGCCGTGTAGGGTCTCGGGATGGCTCGCGCGAACCGCAGCCCGGAACCCGGGCGCCCTGCCTGGGCCCTGCTCGCCTGTCTGTTGCTCGCGGGCGGCGACGCCGCGAGCGAGGCTCGCGCGTCGCGCTCGCTGGCCGAGATCCGGGCGTCGGGCACGCTCATCGTGCTGACCCGCAACGCCCCCACCACCTGGTACATCGGACGCGACGAGGAGCCGACCGGCCCGGAACACGACATGGCGCGCGCCATCGCCGCGCACCTCGGCGTGCGGCCGCGCTTCGTGGTGAAACGCACCATCCAGGAGATCGTCGCCGGGATCGAGAACGGCGAGGGCGATCTCGCCGCCGCCGGCCTCACGATCACGGCCGAGCGCAGCGCCCGCTTCCGCTTCGGGCCGTCCTACCAGACGGTCACGCAACAGCTGGTGTGCCGGCGCGACCGCACGCAGCCCGAGGAGATCGCGGACCTGATCGGGCTCGATATTCGAATCATCTCGGCGAGCAGCTACAGCGAGCGCCTGCAGGCGCTCCAGCGCGAGCACCCCGGGCTCGCCTGGACCGAAACCGCGCACCGGGACACCGAGCAGCTGCTGCACGCGGTGTGGCAGCGCGACATCGACTGCACGGTGGCCGACTCCAACATCGTCGACATCAACCGGCGCTATTACCCGGAGCTCACGGCGCCGCTCGATCTCGCCCCGGCGGAAGAGCTCGGCTGGATGATGCGGCGCGAGCGTGCCGATCTGCAGCGCGCGGTAAAGGAATGGTTCGCCGCCTATGCCGCGCACGGACGCCTGGCACAGCTGCACGAACGCTACTACGGCTTCGTCGAGGTGTTCGACTACGTCGACATCCGCCGTTACATGCGCCGCATCCGGACGCGCCTGCCCCGCTACCGCGATTACTTCCGCCAGGCGGCCGCGCGCCACGATCTGCCGTTCGCGCTGCTCGCCGCGCAGGGCTACCAGGAGTCGCACTGGCGCGCCAACGCGCGCAGCCCGACGGGCGTGCGCGGCATAATGATGCTGACCCTGAGCACGGCGCGCGCGCTGGGCGTGACCAACCGGCTCGATGCGCGCCAGAGCATCTTCGGCGGCGCGAAGTATCTCGCCCGCCTGAAGCGGCGCCTGCCGGCGGCGGTCCGGGAGCCGGACCGCACGTGGCTCGCGCTCGCCGCCTACAACCTGGGCTACGCTCACCTGCGCGACGCCCGGCAGCTCGCGCGCGAGCGGGGCCTGAATCCCGATCGCTGGAGCGACCTCAAGGAAGTGCTGCCGCTGCTCCAGGACCCGCGCTACTACGAGCGGCTCGCCTACGGCTACGCGCGCGGCACCGAGGCGGTGCGTTACGTGCAGCGCATCCGCGAATACCGCCACGTGCTGGAAAACGCGCTGAACGAGGCGGGCGCGGCCCGGCGCGCTCAGGGTGCGGCCGCCGGATAGAGCGTGCGCGCCAGGGCGTCGAAGTCGGGAATGAGCATGCGCCGCCCCTTGATGCGCACGCCGGCGGCGATGAGCGCGTTGTCCGGCAGCGCGGCCGGGTCTTCGGGCTGCAGCGCCTCCGCGGTGACCCCCTGCGGGCGCGGCTCGATCGCCGAAGGCAGGCCGAAGAAGGCCGACACCGGCGCGCCGGCGAGCGGATAGAACACCACGATGCGCGAGCTGGGCGAGATGTCCGCGGGCGGCCGCCCGGTCAGCGCCTCGAACGACACCAGCGGCACCGGCTGCGCGCGCCAGGCCATGACGCCGAGCAGCCACGCTGGCGCGCGCGGCACGGGATACAGCGCCCCCGGATTGGCCACTTCGGCGACCACGGCGCTCGGCACCAGCAGCGAGAATCCGACCAGGGGGATCTCGAGGCTGTGAATGCGCCCGGTGTCGCGCGCGCTCATGGCGCCTCCGCGACGGTCGCGAGCAGACCGGCCAGGCCGCGCGGATCGAGCACCAGCACCACCCGCTCGCCGTCGAGCCAGGCGCCGTTGAACAGGTGTCCCGCGGGGCTCGGGGCCGGGCCGGGAGGGACGAACGGTGCCACCTGCACTTCGGTGCGCCCGAGCAGGCGCACGTCGTCGGCCGCGAGCCCGAGCGGCTGCTGCGCGTGCGCGAAGAACACGGCGCGCTGCCAGTGCGCCGGGCGCGTCGGCCGGAAACCCGCGTCGAGCCCGTAGGCCGGCCAGCGCCCGAGACGGGTCGCGCGCCACGCGACCAGCGGACCGGGGCCCGGCGCCGGCTGCAGGGCGTCGCGCTGCTCGATGGCGGCGCCACCGACGCTCGGCAGCAGATAGTCCACGCCCTCGAGCACCAGGCAGAGATAATGATCGGGCGACGCCATGCCGGCGGGGCGTCAGCGGCCGCGCGCCAGGAGGCGATCGATGGTCGCGAACAGCTCGTCCTCCTGGTACGGCTTGGTCATGTACACGTCGACGCCGAGCTCGAGGCCGCGCTGGCGGTGCTTCTCGCCGGCGCGCGAGGTGATCATGACGATCGGGATGTGCTTGAGCGCGGGGTCGGAGCGCACCCGCCCGGTCAGCTCGTAGCCGTCCATGCGCGGCATCTCGATGTCGACCAGCATCAGGTCCGGCACGCGCGCGCGCAACTGCTCGACCGCGTCGAGCCCGTCCTTGGCCACCATCACGTCGAAGCCGCGTCGCTGCAGGTGCTTGCCGGTCACCTTGCGCACGGTCAGCGAGTCGTCCACGACCATGACC
>Ga0079224_100015921_pt1 | contig 10541 bp, 8 predicted proteins | sample Stecom2015_FD_80414 | JGI IMG/M metagenome (GOLD analysis project Ga0079224, IMG submission 80414) | Agricultural soil microbial communities from Utah to study Nitrogen management - Steer compost 2015 | ecosystem: Environmental > Terrestrial > Soil > Agricultural land | place: USA: Utah...
AATTCGCCATTCCTGACCAAAAAAGTACAAGTATGCTATTTTTTAGCCGGCAGGTTTACCTTGCCGAACAAGTCTATAAACTTCCGCATTAGTTCGAAATACAGGGTAATGTAGAATACAATGGCCATAAACCAGATTACCGCCATATTGAACCAGTAGGTTTCCCATTGGGTATTGAACAGGTTCTTTTTGGGCGCAAAAAAATGTGCCCGGTAATTCAACGGACCTGTGTTGACGGGGTCAAGAAATACGGGGTTTATCTGTTGGATAAGCTCACCCTTGTACTCCAAAATCCGGTCTTTGGTGGTAACATTTTTCACCAGGTCGGCCAGGCTTTCGTTGTAATAGCGATTCTTGTAATCGTTCAGGCTATACGGTTCAGCCGGATCGTTTTCCTTTTTGTAGATAAGCTGCTCGCGAAATGCCACGGCTTTGTTGTAGGCATCCTGATAAAAGCGTTTGTAAGCCAGGAAGAATTCTTCAAGTTGCTTGTCGACTTCCGGTGAGTACATACCGACAGTCCAGGTTTCTTCAACGTTCAGGTTACCCAACTCTTTCTTCATGTAATCATCTTTCAGGCTTTTCCGGATGATCTCCAGATCTTTTTCAACATGCCAGCGGACTGAATCAACTGTAGACTGGTAGTGCTCGCTGATGAATTTTCTTTTCTTCTCCAATTCATCAACGAGGAAGGAGGATTTGAAGTCGGCCTGCGATTCAAATTTTTCGTAATCGTAATAAGGTTTTTCGTATGAATTGTTTTTAAATGCATACACCGCCAGTGCCTCATACGCCCATCGCGATGCCATGAAGTCGGCCACTAAAGGAACTTTACCTTTTGTGCTGATCAGGTCGTTCAGTTTATCAAATCGGAAGAGCAGACCACTCAAAATCATTTGCGGGATGAGCAGAAGCGGAATCATTACGTACACTGTTACTGCCGAGTTAAATGCCGATGAAATGTTTAATCCCAATACATTGGCCATGCAGGAAACCGTGAACAGCGTAAACCAGAAGGGTAGGATCATCCGCCATTCAATTTCAAGAATGAGGTTTCCGACCAACACAAATGTTAAGGTTTGTATAGCAGAAAGGGTGAAGAGGATAGCCACCTTTGATGTGAGGTAGCTGTTCCAGCTCAGGTTCAAGAAGGATTCACGTTTTAGAATTTTTCGATCGCGGATAATTTCTTCGGCACTTACCGTAAGCCCCATGAACAAGGCTACAATGATGCTCATCAGTATAAAAGCCGGGAAGTTATCGTTGAAACGGAACATGTATTCATTTCCGCCCGGTGCACTTTTGTATTTGATGATCACAGCAAGTATCATCGCCAGCAATGGTGCCTCCAGCAAGTTGATGAGCAGATATTGCTTGTTGCTCAGTTTTGAAAGCGTATCGCGGGTGGCAAATATGATGCTTTGCTTGATTTTGCCCGGGATGTTCAGCGACCTCGGTGGTTCTTCCCGAACATCTTCAACCCGATTGATTTTAAATCGTTCTTTGAACCAGTCGTTCCACTGAACGGGCGTGATTTTGCGTTTGTTGGTTGGCTGCCCGTATTCGTCAACCACCTTGGCTTCAATAATGTTGAAGATTTGTTCGGGGTTAACGTTACCGCAGGTTTCGCATTGTCCGCGGTTACTGTCAACCTGTAGGGTAGATCGTTTGAAATAGGTCACGGCCTCTACCGGAGGGCCATAGTACGCGGGGTATCCACCGGTGTCCATAATGATCATCTTGTCGAACATCTTGTAGATGTCGGATGAAGGTTGGTGGATAACTACAAAAATCAACTTTCCTTTCAGGGAGAGTTCTTTCAGTAAGTCGATAACATTTTCAGAATCACGTGAGGACAAACCCGATGTAGGTTCATCCAAAAACAAAATGGCTGGTTCACGAATCAGTTCAAGTGCAATGTTCAAGCGCTTACGCTGACCACCGCTAATGGTTTTTTCAAGTGGATTCCCAACCTTCAGGTCTTTGCGCTGATCGAGTCCCAGATTTTCCAACACTTCCATTACGCGCTGCTGAATTTCAGCTTCGGTAAAGTGCGCAAAGCAGAGCTTGGCGTTGTAGTAGAGGTTTTGGTAAACGGTGAGTTCTTCAATAAGCAGGTCATCTTGCGAAACGTACCCGATTACGCCTTGTATCTTTTCTTTTTCTTCGAAAATATCGAAGCCGTTGATGAGTATTTTGCCTTTGGTAGGCGGAACAAGGCCTGCCAGTACGTTTAGCAACGTGGTTTTCCCAGCACCACTAGCCCCCATAATGCCAATCAGTTTACCGGGACCTTCCGATACGGATACATCGCGCAAGCCAATTACACCATTAGGGAAACGAAGCTCTTCAACAAGGGCATTAAAAGAAAGCTTCGTGGTTTTAATTTCGTCATTGAAGTCAGCAACCAGGTCGCTGTAATACAGGGCATCACCAGCTTGTGTTTTAATGGTACTGCCATGCGAAAACAGGTAAACACGGTTAGGCTGCATAATGAACCCATTTAACAGGTTGGATTCATCGCCTATGTATTTCGCATAGTACATGTCCACACTGCGGATGCGCAGAAACAACAACACGCCTTCAATGTGAACATGAATGTGTTTGTACGGCTTTCCCTCAGCCTTCTCAGCTTTATCGGCAATTAGAATATCAGTAAATGGAAGAGCCTGGGGGTTTTCAGTAGTGATGAAGCTTTCAATTAAATCATACTCTTCTTTTTCGATGTTAAACACCGTGGAAACCGTGTTGATGATTTCCATGCGCTGGGCAGAGAAATTCTTGTCGGTGGCAACAAGTTCCAGCAGCTTAATCAGTACAACAACCTTTTGTTTTTGGGTGAGGGTTTTGTTGATCTTTTTGCAGATACCCAGCACGCGTACCGACTCTTTAACGGAGGTAAGTTTTTTTCCACCGTCATCTTCGGTTTTGCCATAGCCGGACTGTTCATCGTATTGCGCCAGGTACCCTTTAATGGTATCCTGATCCAATTCCGTTTGAAAGAAATTGATTACGAACTGCCTTTCATTGGCCGACACGCCACCATCCTGCTTGGTGATGATGGCAAAAAGTTGGGTCAGCGCTTTGAGAATTTCCTCACTCATGGTTTAGGTTTAAAAAATTATCGGTTATCCGTTTCGACAAGTGTATGGAACAGATAACCGATTTCAGTTCATCAGGTTCGGATTTCAATACGTCTTGAACTCGAACGGAATCTCCACCAGCTCTGAAAATTCCTGGCCGGCTTCTTCCATGTCTTCATCATCTTCGTGATAGTACCACAAGATCTTCATGCCCTTAATGTCTTCCAGGGCAGAGAGAACATCCAATATTAGCTTTGATGATGCGGTGTTGAAGTATTCGAGTTTAAAAACAAATTCGGTTGAAGGATTTGGTTCAGCGCCATAGTTTCCAATCCACTCCAAAACAGGTCGGTAAAATTCTGCTGAATCTTCCGGTAATGAACGACCAGAGATTTCAAATATGCCGTTCTTCTTATCCAGAATAATTTTGGGGGTATCTTCAGTTCCTTCGAGATTTAAAATTTCCATAATAGTCGTGCGTTAGCTGTTAATGTTTTTTTCTTGTTGTTATTCTTCTCCGCGTGGTACGTTTACTTTCAGGCAAAAGAAACAGTAATCGGCATTCATTTCAGGGAAGGAGAACTCAAGTTTTTCACCTGATTTGCGGGCCATGTCAACAAAGCCGAGGCTTGCGCCACCCTTTTCGGAGATGGTGGTGTTTTTGATGATTTCCTTGTACAGATCTTTCAGTCCGTCTTTATCAAGGCCATTTATGTGTTCCAGTTTTTTCTGAAGATTCTCCACATTGCTTTTTCGAATGGGGTTGCCCGCCATGATGGAGTAACGATTGGGTTCTTTCCCGATGAGGAATATGGCGGCATGGCTTCTTGTTTCACCATCTACCAATTCATCGCTGTGCTTTACAATATTTTGCAGGGCTTCTACCATCACGTTAAACACCTTTCGCTTGGTACTTGATTCTTCACCGGAAGAGTCAAGATTCCGCTCGGCCATGGCCAGAATGGATTTTGTTGTTTCCTGGGTGAAATCGCCCTGGTACACCAGAATCAGTTTTTCTGACATCATGGTTCGGTGCAGTTCGTAAATGAATTTCATGGTCTCTGTAATGATTAGGGTTTCGAATTTATTAAGATTTGGGTCAAAAACATGGTTTATTTGTATCTAAATAGCAGTTTTTCCTACATCCGTTAAAACTTAATACCAATCAGCAATACATCGTCTGTCTGCTTGGTGTCACCGCGCCAGTTCTCCCATTCCTGGTCGAATATCCGGGCAGCCTCCAGCATGGGCTTTTTGTGCACTTGTTCGATGATTTCGCGCACGCGTTTGGGGCCGAACTTTCGTCCTTCGGGGCCTCCAAACTGATCGGGATACCCATCGGAACTGAAGTAAATGGAGTCGCCTTTTTTCAAGGTAAGCTTGGTGTTGGTAAAGTTTGTCTGGTTTTTAAAGATACCTCCACCAATCGGGAATTTATTACCCTTCACTTCTTCCATTACACCGTTTCGCATAATGTATAGTGGGCGGTGTGCACCGGCATACTCTACTTCGCGGGTGTCCATGTTTACCTTGCACAAGGCTATGTCCATACCGTCTTTGGTAGAGGAGTCTTCATCCTGACGAAGGGTTTTGGTTACGCCTTCATCCAGCAAGTCCAGAATCACACCCGGATCGGTAACCTTACGGCTGCGCACAATATCATTCAGCAGGAAGTACCCGATCAACGACAACAAGGCACCGGGTACACCGTGACCGGTACAGTCAACCGCGGCAATGTAAATGTCGTTTTTGATTTGCATGAACCAGGGGAAGTCACCACTTACCACATCACGTGGTTTGTACAAGATAAATGAGTCGGGCAGTGACTTGCTGATTACACGTGTATTGGGGAGTATAGCCGTTTGAATGCGCTTGGCGTAATTGATACTTTCGGTGATCTTCTTATTCTTATTCTGAATTTCCAACTCAATCATCTTGCGCTCGGTGATATCGTGCGAAACAACCAGCACCGATTCGAGTTTGTTGGATTCATCAAATTCAGGAATAGCATTTACCTGCATCACACGCTTACCTAACTCAGATGGGAAATCCATTTCGGTAGCCACCGTTTCGTTTGTAGCATTTACTTGTTCTACAATGCGCAACCAGTTTTCAAGAATGGTGGCATCCAGGTCAGCCTCTCTGAATTTCTTGTTCAGGTAATTGGCCGGACTCCTGCCGGTATATGATTCAATAACCGGGTTGATGTACGAAATGGCTTCGTCTTCCAATCGTGTAATCAGGTCGGGCGAGTTTTCTGAAAGCGCCTGCATTTTACTACGCATGCGTTGTTCCAGCTCGGCCCTTCTGCGTTCAGTAATGTCGCGGGCATTCAAAATGTATCCATGAATGGCCGTGTTCGACATAAAGTTGGTACCCGTTGCTTCAATCCAGATGTATTGATTGTCTTTGGTTCTGTATTCAAATTGAACCGTAACTTTTTCATCCGGATTTTCCTTCATCCGTGCAAACAGGTTGATGTATACATCTTTGTGGTCTGGATGAACTTTATCAAAGTCACTCTTGCCAATCAGTTCTTTTTGATCGTATCCTAAGATGCTTTCAACAGAAGGAGAGATGTAGCGGATGGTTTCGTCTTCTTCGTAAATGGTAATAACTTCCGAAGCGTTTTCAAGCAGGAGTTGCATCCGGTTTTGTGTACGGTTTACTTCTTCCACCTGGTGCTCAAGCTCTTTGTTGGTGCGCTCCAGCTCTTCCTGTGTGGCCTGCATCTCCTCTGCATTCTGGCGTAACACTTCTTGCTTTTCCTGAAGTTCGGCACTCATGGCCTGCGATTCTTCAAGGAGTTTGCGCGTGCGTTCATTCACCTTAATGTTGAAGATGGTGCGGGCGAGAATCAAACTGAGTTCCTGTACAAATTTTATTTGTGATGGATCGAATTTCTTCAGACCAGCATACTCCAGTACACCGTAAACTTCTTCGTTGGTAATCAACGGCACAACAAGAATACAGGTAGGGCGCTGATCGCCCAAAATTCCGGACGTGAGCGTTACGTAGTCGTGCGGAATTTCTGTTCGCAACACGGTATCTTTTTCGATGGCGGCCTGCCCAACCAGTCCTTCAGCAAATTTGAATTTGGTTTTCAGGTATTTTTTGCGACCATATGCATAGCTGGCGCGCATTTCAATAATCGGTTCCTGGCCTTCATCGTTCACCACATAAAAGGCGCCCTGCACGGCCCCGATTTTTTCCAGGATGAATTTCACTACATCATCGCTGAGCGAATCAATGGAATCGTGAAGCCTGAGCATTTCGCTGATTTCAGCAACGCCTCGCACAATCCAGTTGCGCTCATTATCTCTGCGTTCATTGTCGATCAGGTTTTGACGCATGTTCAGCAACGACATGCCCAACAAGTCATTATCGCTGGCTGGTGTAAATTCAGTATCGTATTTTCCTTCACCAATCTTCTGCGCGAAATCAGCATTTCTTCTCAGCGACAAAGTAAGGTCGTTGATTTTTGAGGCCATCTTACCAAACTCATCCTGATGGGTGTAGTCAAGAGTTTCGGGCAATACGCCTTGCGAAATCAACTCCAACGCATTGCTCATGGTATTAATGGGGCGAAGGAGTAAGCGCGAGAAGAGTATGCTGGCAGCAATGGCAACCAACACAATGCAGATGCCAACGGTAATGAATATTTGCAGCAACGCTCCCGTATCGCCACTGGCTTCATCCAGATTCATTTTGCTTACCAGTGCCCAGCCGGGTTGATTTAACTTTCGCCAAACCTGGTATACTTCTTTGTTTTGATAATCTATACCAACTCCTGAACCTTCACCTGATCCATCCAACGCCTTTTTAAAACCTGCTACAGCTTTGTCGTTGGTGTTGAATAATTTAATCACGGCTTCAGGCTCAGGACGAACAGGGCTTACCAACAGGATTTTTTTGTTCACATTGTCCAACCGGGCAAGTAGTACCTCACCGGTTTTGCCCAACCCGCGGTAATCGGTTAGTCCTTTGTACAGGTTGTCGAGACTTTGCCTGGCTACAATCAGGGCGCTGCCACTTTGCAGTTCTGCAGGAGCCAATACGTAGAGAAAGTATTTTCCATTCTCTTTGAACACGGGACTGAAGTGAACACCTAAATGCCCGGCTTCAAAGCTTGAGCCATCCGGATCAAGGAATGTTCTGCTTTCCAGTGTTGTATCGGTTGATTCGAGGATAGCACCATTGGATGTGATGAGATGGATAGCATCAAAACCATAAATATTTTTTTGACGCGTCAGGTAGTCTACACCGGAATGGGCTGAGTCTAACCCGATTTGTAAGGATGAGATGGCTCGTGAGGTGGTTTCGAAAAACTGATTAACGTGTGAGGCCTTGGTATCAGCAATGGCTTGCAGGCTGTATTGATATTTATCTTGTGCCGTTTGCCGGTTCATATCGAACGTGAAAAAGCTGATAGCACCTACTGCAATCAAACCGAGCAGAAGTACCAGTATGGTAATTTTAGATGTAATGTCGAGATCGTTGAACTTAGCCAGCATGAATCCTTAATTTTTAGAACCTAACTTTTCCGCCATCGCTTGAGCAGCAGCCTCTGTGAATTTTTGACGGGCATTATCAAACGGTGTGAAGGAAGCCAGTTCAAAAACACCAACTACTGCGTTTTCTACTTTAATAGGAACAATTAATAAGTAACGGGGCGAGGCGCTGCCTAACCCGGAAACAATGTTGATGTAACCTTCAGGTACTTCATCGAGGTACAGGGTTTTACCCGAAGCTACGGCTTGCCCAATAAGGCCATCGCCTGAATCAAATTCAATGGTTTTTTCTTCTTCCGGTGTAAAGGCGTAGCCATCAACAAAATTTGCTGTGATTTTTTCTCCCTGGTTCACCACTTTGTAAATGGCACCCTGGCCGACTTCAAGGGCTTTGCCTAATGCCTGCAGTCCTTTTTGCAGTACTTCGTTGCTATTTTTAGCCGACTTCACGGCCTGCTGAATACTGCTGATGGAATAATTGGCAGCAGTTTTATTTTCATTCTCCGTTGCTTCGTCCTCCTTGCTTACAATCCGGTCGTGAACTACGATCAGTTCCTTTCTGTATTGCAGCGCAATGATGATGGCAGCCATGCCTGCGATAAAGGTAATGGCTATAATCAGGTATGGGGTGGTAAGTTTTGAAAACCCGCTGGTAGCCTGAAGCATTCCCGGAATCCGGTATAGCATATAGAAGGAAACCAGGATTCCTAAAAAGAATAGCCCAGCCAGCACATGACTGATTTTCAAACGATCTTTAAACACGGACATCATTTGTATTGCTTATCTAATTCCTTAAAAAACTCAACAATCTGATCAACCTTTAACACATAATCGATTTGCGTTAAAGCCATGGCAGCTTTAGGCATGGTTTCAATCATGCATTCCGATGGGTCCTGCACAATCGTTAATCCGCCACGGTCTTTAATATACTTCATGCCCAATGCGCCATCTTTGTTTGCCCCGGAGAGCAAAATGCCGATCAGTTTGTCTTTAAACACGTATGCACACGAACCCAGCGTTATGTCAATAGCCGGGCGCGAGTTATTCATCATCTCTTCTGTTGAAAGGGAAAAGTTATTTCCCAATTCAACCGACAGGTGATAATTGGCCGGAGCCAGGTATACCCCGCCTTTTTTCAGGGGCTCCTTGTCATCAGGCTCAACTACTTGTACCACACTTTTCAGCGAAAGCGCCTCCACGAATCCGTGGCGAACGTGTTTCAACCGATGCAGTGCCATAATAATCGGCAGTGGAAATCCTTTCGGCAATTGGGAAAGTATTTTTACCACTCCCTGAAAACTACCGGCTGATCCACCGATTACAACGGCTTTGTAGCTGTTATTTAAATTAAACATGCTCATCGGGATCAGCCCTTAGTCTTTTATCTTCTTATAAATTTTTTCTTCGTTGTTCACTACAATAAAGCGATTGGCATAGTCGCACCAGATCAGCGATTCTTTCGATCCGATGGCGAGGTAGCCATACTTGAATAAGCTTTCATGAAACTTTTTCAACACTTCGTTTTGAAGGGTTTGGTTGAAATAGATCATGACGTTCCGGCACAGAATCAGGTCGAACTTGTTGAAGGCTTCGCCAAGCACCAGATCGTGTTTCCGGAAATTCACATTCGCCATCAGGTCTTTATTGAACACGGCATAGCCATTCTCTACTTTATAATAGTCGGTTAGTGAGCCTGCTCCCTGAAAACGGATGTAATTCTTTTCGTTTAGCTCCATGTTTTTCAGGGAATAGGTGGCCGTCTTGGCCCGTTCCAGTATGGTGGTATCCAGGTCGGTTGCGTACAGTTGCACGTTTTCCAGAATACCCATTTCCTTCAGCAAAATGGCCATGGAAAGTACCTCTTCACCGGAGGAACAGCCCGCATGCCATATCTTAAATTGCTTATGATTCAGCAGGATAGCCGGGATTATCTCCTCGCGCATAATGCGCCAAAAGCTGGGGTCGCGGAACATTTCGGTAACGTTCACCGTCAGTTCATCCAGAAACTCATTAATAAAAGGGGGTGATTCCGAGAGTTTCTTGAGCAGGCCGTCTACCGTAAGCTTTTTCAGTTCCAGAATGCGCTGTACCCTTCGTTTAAAGGAAGACATCGCATAGTTGCGGAAGTCGTACTGGTATTTCTGGAAAATGAATTCCGAAATCTTTTTCAGGTCGACTATGTCAATGTCCTGCATGAGAAAATGGTCTTTTTAACTAATGGGTTCAAAAATAGGCCACAGCACACGGTTACCTGGCCTAATTCTATGCAAAATATTACATGAGTTAAATACCTGGGCACCAATTCGATTTTAAATGCTCATCCTTATGGAGCAAGGCATTGCCAAGCATCACGGGGTAGGAGCAAAACTGCCAATTCCGCTTAAAATAGCCCTTTTTTGGCTATTTTTTATGGGTTTGTTCCAGATTATTCCGGGTGAAGCTAAAGGGCAACAAGGATTGGGCGGAGGGGGCTACCACCCAGCTATTGTCTTCGGCCTGCATAACAATAGTAATGGGTTTCCTTTGTTTCATCTCAAACTCAAGCATCACCTGACGGCAGGGCCCGCATGAGGTAGCCGGTACAAGGTCTTTCCCACCCTTCTTTTTGGCTATGATGGCTATTTTCAACACTCTCCTTTCAGGGTACTGGGCAGCTGCGGCAAACAAGGCCACACGTTCGGCACACATGCTAGAGGGGTAGGCGGCATTTTCATAGTTGGCACCCGTAACCACAGTGCCGTCATCTAAAATCAGGGCAGTACCAACAGTGAATTTTGAGTAGGGTGCATGGGCATGGTTGGCGGCATCTTTAGCCTTATGAACGAGGTATTTCGACTCCTGATCCAGTTCATCGAAATGATTGAATATGCTGAATTCGGACATATTAAATTGGCTTGGGTTAGTAAGTTAGAAATTTTCAGCAAGGGATTCTATTAACCCTGTATTA
>Ga0079224_100015922_pt1 | contig 10540 bp, 7 predicted proteins | sample Stecom2015_FD_80414 | JGI IMG/M metagenome (GOLD analysis project Ga0079224, IMG submission 80414) | Agricultural soil microbial communities from Utah to study Nitrogen management - Steer compost 2015 | ecosystem: Environmental > Terrestrial > Soil > Agricultural land | place: USA: Utah...
CTCGAATACGACCACGCAACCGACGTCCTGAGCATCGAGCTGCCCGAATTGGCGGGAATCGCGGAAACCGTGGCAGTGGACGTCTTCTACCGGGGCGTCCCGCGGCAGGGTACCGGCTTCGACGAAGTGTTCGGCTTCGGCCGCCTGGCCAACGGCGACCCGTACGCGTGGACGCTGAGTGAACCTTACGGCGCCCGGGTGTGGTGGCCCTGCAAGGACCACCCCGCCGACAAGGCAGACTCCGTACGGATCACCGTCACGGTCCCCAACGGCATGCGCGTCGGTTCACAGGGGCTTCTGATCGACGAAATTCAGAACGACGACGGCACCGTCACGTACGACTGGTTTTCCCGCTATCCGATCTCGACGTATCTGGTCTCGATCGCCGCAGGTGTGTACAACACGGCCGAGCAGACGTACGTGCGGCCCGACAGCCTCGCCGCCGAATACGGGCCGGCCTCCTTCCCCGTCCTCCACTATTTTTATGCGGCTCAGTTTGAGAACGTGCCTCCTAACTGGGCGCTTGCCCCGGACATGATCGCAGTATTCGAGTACTGGTTTGGTCCGTACCCGTTTGCCGAGGAGAAGTACGGGCACGCGCAATTCACGTGGGGCGGCGGCATGGAGCACCAGACGATGTCGTCGATGGGGGGTGCAAACGTGTCGCTCGTTTCGCACGAGCTCGCCCACATGTGGTTCGGCGACCTCGTGACCACCCGCTACTGGCCGCACCTCTGGCTCAACGAGGGGTTTGCCTCCTACGCCGAGCTGCTCTACTATCAGGCCCGCCCCTCGATGTTTGGCAATCAATTTCAGAATGCCCTTTCTTCCGATTTATCCCTCGCCCTCAACGCGCCGGGTACCCTGGTCGTGCAGGACACCACGAACATCAGTAACCTCTTCAATGGAAGCCGGGTGTACGCGAAAGGGAGCGCCGTCCTACACATGCTCCGGGGCGTCGTCGGGGACGAGGTTTTTCGTGAGATCCTCCGATCGTACGCCTACGACGAACGCGTTCGCTACGGCACCGCCGTCACGGCAGACTTCCAGCGCGTGGCCGAAGAGGTCTCCGGCCTCGATCTCGACGCCTTTTTCAGGCAATGGGTAACGGAGGGGACCGGCTATCCAGTATATGAAGTGAGCTGGTCGGCCAGTGAACGAGAGCAGGGTTTCGACGTGCACGTCCGGATCGACCAGAGGCAGACCGAGTCTGAATCCAACGTCGAGGTCTTCGAAATGCCGATCACGCTGCTGGTGAGGACCGAAAGCGGCGACGAGCGCTTCAGGGTGATGAACGATTCACGGCAGCAGTCCTACACGTTTAACGTTTCCGCCCGGCCGACGGAGATCGTCTTCGATCCTGACCGTTACCTTCTCAAGGGCGGCGTGACCGTCGTAGACGTCGGAGACCTGCCTGTGGTGCCGCAGGAGACGGAAATCACGAAAGTGTACCCCAACCCTGCACGGACTACCGCCACCATCGGTTTTGCACTATCCGTTGCGGGCGACGTCACGCTCGATCTGTTCGACGCCCTCGGCCGCCGCGTGGACGTGCTCTTTAGAGGCCATCTTCCCGAAGGTGCACACGAGACGTCCGTCGACCTTACGCGGCTTTCAGCCGGCACGTACTTCGTCCGGCTCCGCGCAGGAGATACCGTCGATACCAACGCCCTTATCGTACCCTGAACCTGCCCTTATCGCCATTCCGTGGAATCGAAGAAAGAAACCCCATTCACCCTTAGACCTGCCGGTCCCGACGACGCCGGCACCATCGCCACCCTCATCGGTGAGCTGGCCGTGTACGAACGGCTCGCCCACGAAGCGGCGCCGGACGTCGACCGGCTAAAACGGCACCTTTCGCCGGACGCCTCCCCGCGCATCGAAGCGATCCTGGCCGAAGTGGACGGCGAGGCCGTCGGTTTCGCCCTGTTCTTCCAGAACTACTCGACCTTCCTGACCCGCTGGGGAATCTACCTGGAGGACATTTACGTCAGGCCGGAGTCGAGAGGGAAGGGGATCGGCAAGGCGCTCCTCAAACGGGTGGCGCAAATTGCGGTCGAGCGTGAGTGCGGCCGGCTGGAATGGTCCGTTCTCGACTGGAATGAATCCGCCATCCAGTTCTACCGAAGTCTCGGCGCCAAACCGATGGACGAATGGACCACGATGCGGGTTACGGGAGAGGCACTCCAAAGGCTGGGAAGCTGATACACGTCAACAAAACCCATTTCAATAGACCACCGGCATCCTTTTCCCGAACCGGGGGTAGACTTACTCGACGCGTACGATCCTGCCCTGCGGCGTGATCTGCTCGCCCGGGCCCGGGGGTTGTGTCGGAAACTGGCTGATCGATACGTTCGGATCCCGGTTCTTCGGTACGTAGTGAACGTGATCGCCGTGCGGTATCTCGTCGTACGGTTTCGTGTTGAACGTGCCCAGTGAATCGGCAATCACTAATCCGAAGAAGATGATGATGAGGGTGAAAAACACCCACCGCATACCCGATCGTTTCCGCATGGATCGATAATCGTGAAAATGTTAGCGCCCCGATTGGACATGCAATACGCAATCGGCCCGGTCAGTTCCTTATGGCCGGGTTATTTGCGTCACCTTCCAGGGTGGGTATTGCTCTGTGCGGGACTATTTCTGACATATTCGCCGGTTTGGGCGCAATCGGCTGCCGTGGAAGGCCGGGTAACGGATGCGGTAACGAACGAGCCGCTGAAGGGTGCCACGGTTACGCTTGAGGCCGCCGGAAGCCCGCGAACGGGCACGGCAACCGACGATACCGGACGGTTCATCTTCGACCGTGTTCCGGCAGGTCAGTACTTCCTGCGCGCTTCTCACGTCGGGTACGAGGCATTCACAGACACGCTGACGCTGGAGCCCGGGGAGCATAAAACCATCGACGTCGCCCTTGCCCCACGCAACACGCGGCTGGGCGAGCTGGTAGTCGGTGGCAACATTGAACCGGTAACGCACGAGGGCGCCGGTTTCGTCACCATCAGCCCTGCCGCACTCGATCGTATTCCGATGCCCGACGTCGGCGGCGACCTCGTCTCTTACCTGGTCACCCTACCCGGCGTGGTCACCACGGGCGACCGGGGCGGTCAGCTCTTCATCCGGGGAGGCACTCCCGCCCAAAACCTGGTGCTGATCGACGGCATGCCCGTCTACCAGCCTTTCCACATCGTCGGGTTCTACTCTGCGTTCCCGGCCGAAATCGTTGCCCGGACGGACGTCTACGCCGGGGGATTCGGCGCCCGGTACGGCGGCCGGCTCTCGTCGGTGATCGACGTGACCACGCGCAACGGGAACAAGGAACGGGTGGTCGGCGCCGCGTCGATCGCGCCGTTCCTCAGCTCGCTACGGCTTGAGGCGCCCCTGGTACCCGGAAAGCTGTCGGTCGTCGCCAATGCGCGCGAGTCAATCATCGAACGGCTTTCGCCCGAGCTGCTCGGTGAGACGCTTCCCTTCCGCTTCGGCGACCGGTTCATCAAAACACACGCGTTTTTGAACCGGACGAGCAGCTTTTCTGCGACGTATCTGCACACGTTCGACGAAGAGCACGCCGACGTGGCCGGTGAGCCGGCCGTCCGCTCGCGCTGGCAGAACGACGTGGTCGGTGGGCAGTACGTGTACCTGCCCACCGAATATCCCATTCTGACCAGGCTCTCGCTCTACTCGTCGCGGTTGGAGAACTCGTACCGGCCGCTGAATGCGCTCGCCCGCAATGCCTCGGCCCAAAGCTTCAATGCCGAAATCGCGTTTTCCTACCTGTTCGGACGGGATCAGATTGACTTCGGCATCTCCGCGGGTGCAAACAGGTTCGAGTACAACCTGGGACGCCGAAACGATCCGGTGATCGAGAGTGTGTCGGAAGGGGGAGGATACCTGGACGTACGGCTGCATCCTTTCCGGAGCCTTCGAATTGAGCCGGGCATCCGGCTGAGCGCCTTCTCGAGCGACATCGGCGTGGCAACCGAGCCGCGCTTACGGGCCGAGTGGAGGCCCGATGGACCGTCCGGCCGCCACCGGATCAGCACGGCGTGGGGCGTTTACCACCAGCAGATCGTGGGGCTATACAACCTGGCCGACGTGTCGGAGGTGTTCATTGCGTGGGCGCCGGGCCCTTCCCACGAGCGCGTACCCCGTGCACGGCACTTCCTCGCCGGGTACGAATACCAGTTCAAGTCGTGGCTTCGATTGATCGTCGAGGGATATACGAAGGGGTTCGACCGATTGATCTTCGCGCGCTACTCGAACGAACCCGACACGCCCGTCCTGATGGACCGCATCGGTGGGTACGCACGAGGGCTCGACCTGAGGATCGAGCTCGCCCGCGCGCCGCTCTTTCTCTACGCCGGCTACGGCCTAGCTACAGTCGTCTATCGGCAGACCGAAGCCGGCACAAGCGGAGATCCGCTGGCCCTTCCGGCATCCTTTAGTCCCCCACACGATCGCCGTCACCACGTGAACCTGATCGGACACCTCGAGGTCGGCCGGTTCAATCTATCTGCGCGGTGGCAGCTCGGCTCGGGCCGACCCTTTACCCGAATCGTAGGTTTTTACGAAGCCATTGACAGGCTGCCGCCGGGCGCCGGGTTCCATACCCGCCCGGGCACCACCCGGTTATCCTACGGGACACCCTTCGACGCAAGACTCCCGGTTTACCACCGGCTCGACGTGACCGTCGAACGCACCTTCGAGCTCAACCGATTCCGGCTGACCCTTCACGCAGGAGCCGTCAACGTGTACGACCGGAAGAATCTCTTCGACTTCGACTTGCAAACCCAGCAGCGGGTGGACCAGCTGCCGTTCATCCCGTCTGCCGGTATTCAGGTGGAGGTGTTCTGACGTGACGACCCCACGCGCAACATACCGTCAGACGAAAACGTCACGGATCCGAGCTTACGTCTGTCTCACACTGGCCTTGATCCTCTCGGTCTCCTGCAACGACTCGGTCAATCCCTTCACGGAAGAGACCGGAGAAAACCCTTTCTACATTTACGGTTACCTGGATACCGCGGCCGACACCCAGTTCGTCCGGATCCAGGCCGTACGGCCGACACCCCTGCCCGTAGGGCCGGGTGAAAAGCCCGAACGCGTGTTATCAACAAACGTACGCACGGGAGAGACCGTCAGCTGGCGAGACTCTCTTACGACGCTTGAAAACGACAGCCTGGCCTTTCTGTATTACGCCCTGTTTTCTCCCCGCCCGGGCGACCTGTATACGCTCGAAGCGGTGGCATCGGACGGCGCGTCGACCCTCGCGTCCACTACCCTCCCCCCGCTTCTCAACCTGGACGTCGACGCGCCGGTTGTCGATGCGGGACAGGTAGCCCAGCGAATCGTCTGGAGAGGCCTCCGAAATGCGCCGTACGAAGCCACGATCTTTTACCTCATCGGTCTGCCGAATCAGGACGACCGCGAAGTTGCGATATCGTATGAGAATGCGGGCTCGTTCACGTCGGAGGGCTGGGTGATCAACCTCGACCTGGACCGGGACGCGTCGACCGTTCGCCGTTTGCTTGGGCTACAACCGACTGATCGCTCCGCGCAGCTCTGCGGGATCCGCATGCAGATCGCACGCCTGAGCGACGATTGGACCGCGAGCACTGCCCGGGGAAATGTGACGAACGGGTTTGGCTTTTTCGGCTCGATCACCCGTTTTTCGGTCCCCTGGATGCTTGAAACCGACGTCGTGAGAGAGCTCGGCCTCCAGCCCTGCCCCGAGAATTAGGGATGATTATCAGGTAAAAATGAGAACACCCGTGTGAAAGGCTTGTAGTTGTGCGATATTTGTTTCTTTTGATTCCCCGTCGCCCCTCAATGCGTCTCGTCAAACCTGGCTTGAACGTTTTCCACCCATCGAGTAAGGATAGGCCATTTGCCTGGCCTGTTGTGATCCTTTTCCTTGGACTCCTCGCGGCAGCTACGGCCGGTGAGGCGCGAGCCCAGAATATCTCGATCCGGGGTTTTGTGACCGACGCCTCGGACGGCCAGAAGCTTCAGGGCGTCAACGTCTACCTCCGTAACGAGTCCGGGAATCTTTATGGTGCGGCAACCGACACCGACGGCGCTTACGGGATCGCACGCATCCCGCCCGGGTCGTACGTGCTCTACGCCACCTTCATCGGCTACCAGACCTTTACCGACTCGCTCGATCTGACGACGGGTCAGATCCTGACGTACAACATCACGCTGCACCCGGCCGACACCGAGCTCGACGAGGTGGTCGTCGAATCCGAAAAAGAGACGGCTGGAGCGGCCGGCATCACGGCCGGTATGCAGAGCGTTCGGCCGGGAGAAATCGAGCTGATCCCGACACCAGACGTCTCCGGCGACCTCGCCGGGTACCTCACGACCATGCCAGGTGTGGTGTCGACAGGAGACCGGGGCGGACAGCTTTTCATTCGAGGAGGCGAGCCAACGCAAAACCTCGTGCTGCTCGACGGCATGCTCGTATACCAGCCGTTCCACCTGGTCGGATTTTACTCCGCCTTTCCCTCGGACCTCATCAGCAATACCGACGTCTACGCAGGAGGCTACGGCGGCCGTTTCGGCGGATGGCTGTCGTCGGTGATCGACGTCTCGGCACGCAGCGGGAATAAACGGCGCTTCAATGGTTCGGTGTCGGCGGCGCCGTTCGTCAGCGGCGCAATGCTCGAAGGGCCTCTCTGGAAAGACCGCGTCTCCATTATGGGATCGTGGCGCGTCTCGATGATCGAGCAGGGGGCTGCCCGGCTCATCGACCAGCCGCTTCCCTTCACCTTTTACGATCAGTTCGCCAAGGTCCACGCCAACCTGAGCAGCAACAGCCAGTTCTCCATCACGGCGCTCCGTACCTACGACCGGGGCGTGATCGGCCAGGAAGCCGTAGATGGAGACTATCAGCGGGACGAGATCACGTGGCGAAACGAGGCGTATGGCGCCCGTTACCTGCTTTTCCCCGCTCGTCTACCCATGCTCGCCGAGCTGCTGCTGTCGTTTTCACACGTCGAAAATGAGTTCGGGCCGGCTGATCGGCCAACTCGTTTTTCCTCGGCCCGGCAGTTCAACGTGTCGGCCGACGTCACCCTGTACACCGGGATTGCAGACGTCAACTGGGGCCTCTTCGTGCGGCCATCGATTCTCGAGAGCGACCTGCGGGGTCTCTTTCAGAACGTCGAGACCGAGCTCGAATACGTAACCGAAGCCGGGGCTTACTTCGAACCCGAATTTCGCCTCGGCCCGGGCCTGCGCGTTGAGGCGGGAGTACGGCTTCAAACGTTCCCCAGTAAAGGTAGATCGTACATCGAACCGCGAGCCCGCGCCGTGTGGGATCGCGGTGTACACCGGTTCAGCGCGGCCTGGGGTGTTTACCACCAGGAGGTCGTCGGCCTCAGCGACCGGCGCGATGCAGGCGACGTGTTTACGGCCTGGACGACCTCACCCCTCGGCAAGGTACCCGAGGCAATGCACTTCATCGGCGGATATCGCATAAGCCCCGCCCCCTGGCTCGACCTCGCCGTCGAAGGGTTCTACAAAATGCTATCGAACCTCTTCGTGTCGGAATGGACGGACTTCCCGCGTTTCACGACGAACCTCCAGCCCGCGTCCGGAAACGTGAAGGGGATCGACCTGCGAGCAGAGGTCAGCCGCGGCATTTTCTACGGGTTCGTCAGCTATGGGCTGTCGGACGTTACGTACGAAGCCGAGCAGCGGTCGATTCAATACTGGTATGGCGAGCGCTCGAAGAGTTTTCACCCGCCCCACGACAGGCGGCACCAGGTGAATGCGCTGGCTACCCTCGAGCTGGCCGGCGTCGACTTCAGCGTCCGCTGGCAGTACGGTTCCGGGCTGCCGTTCACCGAGGCGCTCGGCTTCGACGATTTCATCCTGCTTCATCCCGACGCCAACGTGACGATTGAACCCGGGACCCCTCGCGTCCTCTACGGTGAGCCGTACGAAGGGAGACTTCCCGCCTACCACAGGCTCGACGTCTCGATCGACCGCACATTCAGCCTCGGCTCAGCCGCCGCCCTCACGTTGCAGGGCGCGCTCATCAACGGGTACGACCGGGCAAACCTTCTATACCTCGACCTGTACACCCTGCGACGGGTCGATCAATTCCCGTTCATCCCGTCCGTAGGCCTGAAGCTCGAAGTCAGGTGAACCGGCCATGAGTGAGACTTCTTTCCCTGTCCGCCATCTTTTTCGCGCCGTGCGTGACCTCCCTGCCGGTCCCTGTATACTGACTCTCGTTGTCCTCCTCCTGCTGTCCGCATGCGACGAGTCCGTAAATCCGATCATCGAGAGCGACAGGAACTACACCCTGTTCGGCGTCCTCGACATGGGACGTGATACCCAGTTCGTCCGGGTGATACCCATCCGGAGCGAGCTGGAATCGGAGAGCCAGACGCCGCCTGACGTCGTCTTTACCTCGGAAGACCTGACGAACGGGAGCAAGCTGACCTGGCAGGATTCCGTCATTGTTTTTCCGAACAGCTCGGTTGGGTACGTCTACTATATCCCCATGCGGGTGCTGCCGGGGCACACGTACCGGATAGAGGTAATCGATCATACGACTGGCATCGTGACCTCTGCCGAGACCACGGCTCCAGACCTTCCCGAAGCCGTCATCCTTCCGGATACCGTCCAGGGGTCCGCCACGTCCGGGGGTATCATTCGGACGGGCTCGCAAAAGATCATCTGGAGAGGCATCGATCGGAAACCGTACCGGATCGAACAGTGGTACCGTTTTTTACCCGCATCCGACGGCTCTCCCTTCGTTGACGTTCTTTTGCCTTACGAGCCGCCTAACAAGGCGTCCACCGAGGAGAGCGACACCTGGGAGGTGAATCTGGAGCTGCACAAAGACCGCCTCGCGCTCGACACGTTGCTGTCCGTTCCTTCGATGGCGCTGGCGGGACTCGGCATGCAGATCGTCGTGCTCGATCCGGACTACGCGCCCCCCGGCGGTGTCTTCGACCCGGAGATCCTCGTGCAGCCGGGCACGATGACGAACGTGGAAAACGGCTTCGGCTTCATTGGCTCGGCAGGCCGCTTCGGCATCGAATGGGTGCTGAGCAAACACACGCAGGAGGTGCTCAACTATCGAACGATGGAGGAGGTCTTTGGTAAAAGAGCGGAGGAACTATTAAGGTCAATCATGGCCGAAAGTCAGGTGGCCAGCCGCGTTCGTTTGTTAAATAGTCAGAAACTGGACACTTCCGGCTTGTAAATTTGCAGAAAGGGGTGTTCCTTGCAATATTTTTTAACGACTCCTGTTCTCGATGACGTCCCGGGGCCTGCCTAAGTTGCGCGGAACCCCGGGTTCTTTGCCTTAACCTTGCAAACGACCATGCAACACGATATCTGGTTCAACGGCGAGCTCGTACCGTTTGAAGATGCCAAAATCCACGTGCTTTCGCACGTCGTGCATTACGGATCGTCCGTTTTTGAAGGCATTCGGGCTTACAACACCGAAAAAGGGACGGCCGTCTTCCGCCTTCGCGAGCACATGCGCCGCCTGTTCGATTCAGCCAAAATCTACCGGATGGACATTCCGTATTCGCTCGAAGAGCTCGAACAGGCCACGCTCGATACGATCGTCCGTAGCGGACTGCACTCCTGTTACATTCGCCCGATCGTTTTCCGCGGGCTGGGGGCGATGGGCGTAAATCCGCTCCACAACCACGTCGAGACGGTCATCGCAGTCTGGGAGTGGGGAACGTACCTTGGGGCGGACGCTCTGGAAAATGGTGTGGACGTCGAGGTAGCCTCGTGGCATCGCATGGCGCCGAACACCTTCCCCGCACTCGCCAAAGCAGGTGGTAACTATCTGAACGCGTCGCTGTCCAAAATGGACGCCGTGCTAAGCGGATACGACGAAGGCATCATGCTGAACGTGGACGGGTTCGTTTCCGAGGGAAGCGGTGAAAACGTGTTTGTGGTCCGGGACGGCATCCTCTACACCTCGCCCGTCAGCATGTCCATCCTGCCGGGAATCACTCGGGATAGTGTCGTCACGCTCGCGAACCAGCTTGGCTATACCGTAAAGGAGCAACAGATTCCGCGCGAAATGCTCTACCTCGCCGACGAGCTGTTCTTCACGGGAACGGCCGCCGAAATAACGCCCATCCGGTCGGTCGATCACTACCAGATCGGCCAGGGTAAACGGGGCCCGATTACGAAGGAGCTTCAGGACGCCTTCAACGAGGTCATTCAGAAAGGCAACGACCCGCACGGCTGGCTCACGTTCGTACCCGTAGAAGAAGACGTGAGGGCAAATCACTGACCGATCGTAAACTCCTGCTCGTCGGCAAACGGTGAGCCTTTGAAGCCGGGATCGACTGCCTGGACGCTCCAGAAGTAGCGTCCGGGCGGCAGATTGTGCAGCGTCCACGTCGTCCGGCCGCCGGTGTTGCCCGGCTTCGGCACGAGCCTATGTCCGCTCAACGGAACGGATAATGGAGGAACCACGTCTCCCGTTCCGCGCTGCGTACCGACACGAAGGTTGTAGGTCAGCCCTTGAGCCGGCGTCTGGGCGTCCGAAGCA
>Ga0079224_100015923_pt1 | contig 10540 bp, 8 predicted proteins | sample Stecom2015_FD_80414 | JGI IMG/M metagenome (GOLD analysis project Ga0079224, IMG submission 80414) | Agricultural soil microbial communities from Utah to study Nitrogen management - Steer compost 2015 | ecosystem: Environmental > Terrestrial > Soil > Agricultural land | place: USA: Utah...
CTACGAGCGAGTCCACCGCCAGCGTCGCGAAGGCGAGGTCCCGCACGTTCCTGAGGAGGATGCCGTCCGGCAGGGTCCGATCGAGCTCGAGCGACCTACCCGTGCTGTCGGAGACGACTCCGACGACGCGGCCGCCCTCGAAGCGCACCTCGTGCTCGGCGCGCTCCCACCCCTCCTCGGTCCACCACGCGATCTCCCCCGCGGACGAGATCGGCCGCAGGCCGGCAAGCTCGACCAGAGAACGCACCCGCTCTCGCCGGATGGTCTGTCGCGTGCCGAATGGCTCCGTGCTCCGTGTCGTCTCGCTCTCCAAGTACCGCTCCATACGCGGGGAGCCTCCCCCCACCGTTTCGATCACCCGAAACGTGACCCGCGTCCTGCGGACGCGGTCGTCCGGCATGATCGCCTCGGACTCCACGACGTATCCGCCCAATCCGGTCAGATCGAACGTGAGCCCGCGATTCACCGCGTTGGACTCCGCCATCGGTCGGGTCGGCTCCTCGACACGCTCCCCCGACATGGGAGCCAGCACCTCGGCGGCCGACTGGTCGATCTGCTGGAGCATGCCGCGGGCGTAGTTGATGGGCACGGCGAAGTTGAGGTTCTGGCCGGAGAGGAGCTGGGAGGCCGCGATTCCGATGACCTCGCCCGACGTCGAGAGCACGGCTCCCCCGCTCGACCCACGCGAAGCGGGCGCCGTGACCTGGAGCAGCTGGAATCCTTCGGGCTCCTGGCGTCTGCCGCTGACGATGCCGGTCGAGATCGTGTTCTCGAGCCCGAGCGGGCTCCCGACGAGGACGACCGGAGCGCCGATGCGCACCGAGTCCGAGTTACCGAGCGGCAGGGTCGGCAGCGCGAAGCCCTCGATCTGGATGACGGCGATGTCGCGGCGCTCGTCGTGCGCGAGGATCCGGACCCGGTCGTACACGTCGCCGGAGGCCAGCGTGGCCCTGGCGCCCGGGGCAGCGCGGATGACGTGCTGGTGGGTGAGGGTGAGCCCGCTCGAATCGATCAGGAAGCCGCTCCCCTGTCGCGAGCTCGAGGCGGTGCGCCCGTCGATGAGAACCACGGCCTTGGTCACTCGCTCCGCGAGGGCTTCGAGCGACGACGTCTGCTCCGCCTGCTCCGTCTGCGCCGTGGTCGGGAGCGGCGAGAGGAGCGACAAGGCGACGCAGCCGAGCGCCACACGGGCGAGATGATTGCGGCAGGACATCATCGGTTACCTCCGTACCTGCGGTTCTCTGAGATGAGCGGCGGAAGGCCGCACTCGACGCCTCCGGAGGCGGGTCCCGCCATGAGATGCGGCACGCCGCACCCCCGGGCGGGCGGAGGGCGAAGAGCTTTCCGATCCCCTGACGATCGTCGGAGTTCCAGGCTCTCCGCGCGGCACCGTCCTTGCAAACGTTCAGCCGGACGAATATCCGACTTCCTGCCGGGGGGCACCATTCGGGACTCGCGCTCGCACGTGACGACGTGCCCAACGTCCTACTCCGCGCACCCGCTGATGGTTCGGGGGGCAAGTCGCTCTGCGCGGGCACCGTCGGCTCGCGGTCGACGCGGCGACGCTCCACCTCCTCCGCGCACCACACGGTCCGCCGCGCCCGACCAGGGCACGTGATCTATCCCAATCGCCCCATGCTGGACGTGGAGGAGCGGGCGAAGGGCGCGGCGCAGGCCTGGATGGAAGTGAGGGACGCGATGGCGCTCCTGATCCCAACGGATGACGACGGGGCACTGACTGTCCGCGCGATCAACAAGGCCTTCACGTCCCTGTTCGAGCTGTCCGAGGACGAGGTGCTCGGGCATCCCCTGGACGCGTTCCTGTCCACGGCCGATGCGGACCGCCTCCGTGAGCGCGTCGGAGGCGATCGCGAACCCCGTTCTGCCTCCGAGCTCGTCGCCGTGCGCAACGGATCCGGGGGAAGCGTGCTCGTCGAGTGGGAGCTCGCCCCCGCGAGAGACGCGGCGGGTTTGATGTGGGCGCTCGTCTGCGTCTTCCGGGATCCCACGGCGGCGGGCCTCCCGCTCGGCCTCCGCGACGCGGAAGCGCCGGTGGAGGTGCCGAACCGCGCGCAGCTCACCAGCCGACTGGAGCGGTCCGTGCAGCGAATCGTGCAGGCGCGCGGCTACGCATTCGCGCTCGTGGGGCTGGAGCTAGGAGGGCTGGAAGCGATACGACGCGCCTACGGTGCGGCTGCGGGCGAAGCCGCCGTGGAGGCGCTCGTCATGAGGTTGAGACAGCGGCTCCGCTCGAACGACCTCGTCGCGAGGACGGACGATGGACGCCTCGCGATCCTGCTCGACCCATTCGATCCCTTCGGGCCGATCGCCCCGGTCCTCGAGCGCATCCGCCCCACCCTCGAGGCCTCCGCCCCGATCGCCGGAACGCAGCGGGAGTTGACACCGGCTCGGGCCGCGGGTGCCGTCTGGAGCCGGGAGCATCCGGCGGGGAGCGCGGCGGACGCGATGGACGAGGTCTTCGCGGAGGTGTCGCGGGTGCCCGGCGACGGAGGCAACGGGCACGGCGCGACCGGGTCCGCCGGTCGTGACGCAGCGACGGACCGACCGCTCGTCCGACTCACTCGGGCCGTCCGCGACGGGCAGCTGCAGCTCCTCTACCAGCCGCTCCTCTGCCTCGACACCGGCGACGCGATCGGGATGGAGGCTCTCCTCAGGTGGGCGCACCCCGACCGGGGGCTCCTCGCGAGCCGGGACTTCATCGGCGACGCGGAGCGCACGGGCCTCATGACGCACATCGGGCGGTGGGTGCTCTGGCGGGCCTGCCACCAGATCAAGGCATGGGAGGCGCTGGCTTCGCCGAGGCCGGCCGTGCCGATCCACCTGAACCTGTCCGCATCGGAGTTCTGGAACCGCGAGCTGTTGGCGGGGCTGCTGCGCCAGACGGAGGAAGTGGGCGTGAATCGGTCCCGGATCCGCCTCGAGATCCCCGAGACGGCCCTCCGGCGGGACGTGGCGGCCGCATCCCGTGTGCTCGACGACCTGCAGGGCGCCGGGTTCGAGATCTGGCTCGACCGGTTCGGCGAGGGCGGCCTGCCGCTGCGGGATCTCCCGGGGCTGCCGGTCCATCAGGTGAAGGTGTCCCCCCTGTCCACGTGGAACCGGGATGCGCGCCGGAACGGTGGGCTCCCGCCCCTGCTCAGGCACACGCTGGCCATGGGGAGCGAGCTCGGGTGGCGGATCGCGGCGACGGGCATCGAAACTCGAGGTCAGCGGGAGCGGCTCCAGGCCGCGGGGTGCGTATTCGGTCAGGGATTCGAGCTCTCACAGCCTCTCGATGCCGCCCGCGTGGGCGCCCTCGCCCGGGGATCAGGCTGATTCGACCTGTCCACACCCGAACACCCCGAGCGAGCGGCACGGCGAACCAACGCGAACCGAACGAGGTACTTTGATGGGTAGGCCCAGGTAGCCGACGATGCAGCGGCAAGGAGGCAGGCACCCACGCATGCCAGGGCTCCCATGATCACATGTCTCGCCATCGCGCTCCTCCCGCTGACTCCCTGCGACGGCGGCGCCCTGTCTTTGGAGACGGCCGCCGTCGAAGTCACCTCCTCCGGCCTCACCCTATCGTGGACCCAGGTCGCCGACGGCACCGGTGCGCCCGCGCGGTACCCGCAGTCGCTCACGCCGGCTTCCACGTCCGGCGTCTGGATCAGCCCGGCGGAGGTCCGCCGGCTCCCGACCACCGGACCGGCCTGGCAGAACGTCCTGTCGGCGGCCAATCGGAGCTGCGGCGCCGTGGACCTCGCGGATCAGGAGCAGTCCACCAACGTGTGCGTGATGGCGAAGGCGCTCGTCTTCACGCGCACCGGGGACGTCCGATACAGGACGGAGGTGGTGACCGCACTCGCGCAGATCGTCGCCGCACCCCGCTACGGCGGGCGGGCATTGGCGCTGGGCCGCGAGCTCGGCGCCTACGTGATCGCCGCCGATCTCGTGGATCTCGAGAGCCATGATCCCGTGCTCGACGGGCTCTTCCGGAGCGCGCTCCGGACGCTCCGCACGACCTACACCACCGGCGCGGCGAGTAGCCTCATCGACTGTCACGAGAGGCGACCCAACAACTGGGGCACGCACTGTGGCGCAACGCGGGCCGCGATCGCGGTCTACCTCGGCGACATGGAGGAGATCGAGCGTACCGCTCAGGTCTTCAGAGGCTATCTCGGAGATCGCTCGGCATACGCGGGGTTCGACCACGGCGGGCCCGCCGACGACGTCGACCTGTCGTGGCAGTGCGACCCGAGCCACCCCGTCGGGATCAATCCGCCAGGATGCACACGGAACGGCTTGTCGCTCGACGGCGTCCTCCCGGACGACCAACGGCGGGGCGGCAGCTTCACGACCTCGCCCCCCAGGGAGAACTACGTGTGGGAGGCGCTGCAGGGTCTGCTGGCTCAGGCGGTGATTCTCCACCGTGCCGGGTATCCGGTCTGGGAGTGGGAGGACAAGGCGCTCCTCCGGGCGGTACGGTGGCTGCACGACGTGAACGGCTTCCCTGCCGAAGGGGACGACGCGTGGCAGACGCACATCATCAACCACTACTACGGCACCGATTTTCCGGCGCCGGTGGGTGTCACCCCCGGGAAGAACGTCGGGTGGACGGACTGGACGCACGGCTGAAGCGACGCGGCTTCAGCCCGTCCCTTGCTCCGATTCCAGCTTCAGCCTGAGGTTCACGAAGCTGTAGGGCGGCCACGGACCGGTATACCTGAAGGCCAGGACGTCGCCGTACCGGCTCGTCAGGCCCTCCACCGCCCGATTGAAGTCGTCTTCGCGGGCGCTCTCCACCAGGAAGGCGGCGTTCAGGATCATATCGTCGCCCACCAGCTTGTTCGCACGGGTCGCGACGGCAAGCGGCTGTAGCGCCTCGTACACGCTCCTGGTCAGCTGGGCGCCCCGAGCCTCGAGCGCTCTCTCGACCAAACGGCCGAAACGCGCACGCGACGCGTAAGGGGAGCCACCCACGACGCGGCCGATCTCACCCTTGAGCTCCCGGAGCTCGGGATCCTCGGCCTCCAGCTGGGCGAGCGCCTTCTCGCGGTCCCACGTCACTTTCAGCCCCAGCTCGATCTTGCCACGCACGACCCCGAGGATCTCGCTCAAGGCGCCGCCGGCGCTTCGCAGCATGGCGGCCACGTCGGCCTCCGTCCCGAACAAGGTTCCGAACGACAGCGGGATGCTCGCGTGTCGTCGCATGACCGCCTCGTTGACGAGCTCGTGCGTGAGCAGGTTCTCGCGTGTGGGGCGACACTCGATGGGTAGAGCCTCGCTGACTACGGCGGCCAGTCCTCCGTGGTGCACCGAAAAGACCGGGCCGCCCCCCTCACCGAGACCGGCGAGGCCGAGATCGAGCGGCTCTTCGGCTTCCGTGATGCAATAGACATAAAGGCCACGCCCCGTGCGGTCGGTGAAGGATGCAGCGGACCCGTGGAGACCCGGTGGAACGGGTGGGTCCAGCCCGCGCGCTCCCGACACGCTCAGCCATGCCTCCTCTTGGGCACGATGACGGTCGGCGGCTCGTCCAGCAGCATGGCACCCGGAACCGTTACGCCGGGCTTCGCTTCCGACTCCTGCAAGCGGGGGCTGTCCTCGCCCGCGACCACGAGCCGGGCCACGACACCCGAGGAGGCGAAGCCCACCACATTGAGCCTGGGCCCCGCGTCGATCACCAGGCCGCCATCCAGCACGCGATCGAGCACCTCGAGCAACTCGGTCGTTCCCGGCACCGGCCGAGCACTCATCGAAAGGGTCATCCGGAACCACCTCCCTCGGCCTCGACCAGCCGCGCGACGCGGGTGACGCTGCTGAAGTCATCCAGATCGAGGGCGGTGAGGTCGATCTTGATGCCGAACTCGTTCTCGAGCTCGACCAGCAGCTTCACGAACGCGAGCGAGTCCAGCATGCCGTTCTCGATCACCTCGGTATCCACGCCCACATCGAGTTCCAGGCTGTCGCGGAAGATCCTGTGGATCGCCCCTTCGAGGCCGGTCCGCTGCCGCGGAGATTTCGTGATCATGCTATCGCTGTCCATCCTATGAGTCGGTTCGTTCACTGTGCGCGAAGGCGACGCGAGGCTGTGCCAGCGGGGTCTGTCCCGCCTCCAGCAACGTCCGCGCCCGCGCACGGTCGATCTTCCCCCGACTGTCGATGGGAAGCTCGTCCACGATCATCCAGCGGCTCGGCACCATGTAGCCGGGAAGGAGATCCCTCAGGCGCCTCTTGATCTCCCCCGCCCGCAGCGGATCGCCGTCGGCTGCCACGTACACGCACCCGACGGCGCTTCCGCTGAAGTCGTCGGTCGGCACGGCCACGACGGCGCACGCCGAGACTTCTCCCAGCCTGAGGATGGCGTTCTCGACCTCGGCAGGCTCCACCCGGTAGCCCCCCGTTTTGATCTGGAAGTCGGCGCGGCCGAGGAAGTGCACGTTCCCGTCCGGCGCGTACCGCCCTCGGTCGCCCGTCCGATACAGCCGCGACCCTTCGCGAGTCGGGTCGGGAAGAAAGACCGCGCGGGTCCGCTCGGGGTCTTTCCAGTATCCCGAGCTCAGACCGACCCCTCGGATGTAGATGTCCCCGACCTCACCCGGCGGCAGCGGCCGCAGGTCGTCGTCGAGCACGAGCAGCTCCTCCCCCGCGCAGCCGACGCCGATCGGGATGTCCCCAAGCGGGTCGTCGAAGTCCTTCGGGACGCGGTAGTAGCTGCTCGCCACCGTCGTCTCGGTCGGCCCGTAGAGGTTCGTGAACGCGACGCCCGGGAGCGCGGACTTCCAGTAAAGGAGGCTCGGAGTCGGAAGCACGTCACCGCACCACACCACGTGCCGGAGCGAAGGAAGCTCCACGCCCTCCAGAGCGTCGAAGCGCGCGACGTACGAGAGCTGCGACGGCACGGAGAACCAGAGGGTGAGACCGCGCTCCCGGATGAAGCCGGCCACCTCATGAGGCAGCATCCGCACCCGCTTCGGCACCAGGTGAAGCTCCGCCTCGGCGGCGAATGTCGCGTAGATATCGAACACCGACAGATCGAACGTGAGGGCGGTATGGCCGGAGATTCGATCCTCCGGCCCGAGTTGGAAATACTCCACCGACCAATCGATGAAAGCGCCCGCATTGGCATGCGTGATGGGCACGCCTTTGGGCGATCCGGTCGTGCCCGACGTGAACAGGATGTACGCGAGATGGTCGGGGCCGACGTTCAGGTCCGGGGCCTCGGCGGGTGCGTCCTCGACGTCGCGGAGCGTGAATGACGCGTATGGGGGCGGGTCGCCGGCTCCCAGCCACCCCAGCGTCGAGGAGCGGAACACGCCGCGGTCCGCGAGGCTCTCGAGGTCGTCCGGGCTGGAGTCCGTGGCGAGCAGCACCTCCGGCTCGCACTGCCGGATGATGTCGGCGGCTCGCTCCGCCGCCCCCGAAGCATCGAGGGGTACATAGGCACACCCCGCCTTCAGAATCCCGATGAGGGAAGCCACCGCCCGCGCCGAGGGCTGCATGAGCAGCGCCACCCGATCCCCGTCGCGACAGCCGCGGACACGCAACACGGACGCGAGGCGGTTCGAATACTCGTCGAGCTCCCGGTACGTGAAGGTGGCGTCCTCTCCCACGACCGCGCGGGCATCCGGCCGCCGCGCGGCCGCGGCCGAGACGCGCCCGTGCAGCGGGCACGCCCGCGAGACCTCGGGGGCCGGTTGCGGTCCGTGCCCGTTCACGGGGCGCCCGCCCGCCTGGGCTCCATGGGCCGTCGCAGGCGTTTCCACAGGCCGCCTCGCCCGCACCGGCGTCCTGGAGTGTTCGTTCATGGGTGGTCCGGGGAAGCCCTGATGGAATGACATGTCAAACGCCACGGATTTGCACGTTCCGGGCCATCATCCGATCCCCGCGCGGTTGTATCGATTGCCCCGGCGTATGGTGTCCAGGCACCGGCGCCGTGACGCGATATTGCGACAGGGGTCCGAGTCAGCGTCGCGCGGCCGGGCCAACGACGGGGTGGCCCCGAGCACGCGGCTGCGGCACGTGGTGTGAGGTAAGTGCGGCTTCGTGCCAGGCACCCGGGGTGGAGGGGCTCGGTACGGAGCTTGCGCTCTACGGATGCTCGAGAAGAACCCTCGGCCCGTCCGCAGGAGCATCGTCTGTCTCGCCCAACCATTACCGGCCCCACGCCGGACGCACGCGACCGGCACGTCGCAGGTCCGACCAACGTCGTCCGGCCGCTCGCTCGTGATGACGTGGAGGAGGTGGTCGACCTCCACCGCCGGGTGTTCGGGAAGCGGGCGCCGAGGCAGGAGCTCGAGGGTTTCCTGACGCGGATCTTCTTCGACCATCCCTGGGGGGAAGAGGCGTTTCCATCGCTCGCGTACGTCGGTGCCTCGGGCCGGTTGGTCGGGTGCCTCGGGGTCATGCCGCGCCCGATGGTCTTCGACGGGCGCGCCGTTCAGGCGGTGGTGACGCACAACTTCATCGTGGCTCCCGAACAGCGCGGCGGCCTCCCGGCGATCCAGTTGGTACGGGCGATGTCGAGCGCGGGCGCGGATCTGAGGCTGGCGGACGAGAACCCGGCGTCCCGCCGGATCTCCGAGGCGCTGGGGGCCGTGACCGTGGCGCCGCGCTCCGGACGGTGGCTGAAGGTGTTCCGGCCCACCGGCCTCGCGGTCCATCTGGTGGAGGAGCGCATGAGGCGCTGGCACGTCGGGCCGCTCGGGCGTGCGCTGAGCGCCGCGTCGACCGTGCCGGACGCGTTGCTGCGCGTTCTGCCGGGATCGCCCACGCGCGTGCCGCGGATCCGCGGACGCGACGAGGATGCGGGGGTGGAGGCCCTTCTCGACGCCATACAGCGCCACACGAGCCATCTGAAGCTCCGCCCGGTGTACACGCGGAAGTCGCTCGGTTGGCTGCTGGAGACGCTCGCGGCGACGCGGCAGGGCCAGGTGCTCAGGGCCCGGATCGTACATGCCGACGGCGAGCCGCGGGGATGGTACATCTACTACTCGCGACCGGGAGCGGTCGGGCGGGTTCTCCAGCTGGGCGGGGCGCCCGCGTCGCGCTCCATGGTGTTGGACCATCTGTTCGCCGACGCCGCACGCGAACGCAACCTCGGCCTCAGTGGCCAGATCGATCCAGGGTGGCTGCACGACCTCGAAGCCGCGTCCTGCAGGCTACGCCCGGGACGGACGTGGCTCGTGGTGCGTACATCGGATCCGGAGATCGAGCGTACGCTCGGCACACCGGACGCGTTCGTCACCCGACTGGAGAGCGAGGCGTGGCTTCACTTCGGATACTGAACCGAGCGGAACGAGGCGAAACCATGGGCGCCGAGTCGATCGGAGCCCTATCGCCTTATCTGGTCGAGGCCTGGGCGGCCCTCCACGCGCGCGACGGAGGGCTGAGCGGGCCGTTCCTGCACCCGTCCTACGCGCAGGCCGTGGGTGCGGTCCGGGACGGCGTGGAAGTCGGGATCATCACGTCCGGCGGAGAGGTGGTCGGCTTCCTACCATTCCAGAGGTCCGTCATGGGCATCGGAGGGCCGATCGGCTCCCGGCTGTGCGACGTCGCCGGCGCGCTCGTGAAGCCCGGTGCGACCTGGCACCCCGAAGCGTTCGCGCGGGCGGCGAGGCTGCGGACGCTGAGGCTGCCGAACGTCCCGACCTCGATGTCGATGTTCGAGACCTTTCAGCGGCCTGCCGGCACCGCGCCGTTGCTCGACCTCTCGGACGGCTTCGAGACGTACCGGGAGGCGAGCCTCGAATCCGGCTCCAGCTTCATGAGGCAGCTCGAGCGCAAGGCGAGGAAGCTCGAGCGCGAAGTCGCGCCCTGGCGATTCGAGTGGCATACCGATGACGACGACGTGTTCGACAAGCTCCTCGCCTGGAAATCGTCGCAACGCAAGAGCACGCGCACGCCGAACGTGCTCCACCTCCCATGGGCCCGCGCGTTGGTGGAGCGGTTGCGGAACGTCGACGACGCCGCGTTCGGTGGCGTGCTCTCGGCGCTGTACGTCGGAGACACGCTCGCCGCCGCGCATTTCGGCCTCCGCACGCGTACCGTGCTCCACTACTGGATCCCGGCGTACAACGCCGAATTCGCCGCCTATTCTCCCGGCCTGCTCGCGCTGGTGGAGCTGGCGCGCGCGGCGGCCGAACGGGGCATCCGCCGCATCGATCTCGGTAGCGGCGAAGAACGGTACAAGCAGCGGGCCGCTACGGGAGCCATTCCCATGACGGTCGCGACCGTCAACACGAATGCCGCGTACCGCGCGGCGACCGGCGCGGTCGATCATCTGCGAGCATGGTCCCATGGGTCGCGGTGGGGGGAGGTCCTGCGCACGGCCGGACGCGGCCTGACCCGCGGCTCATACCGGATGCGGTCGGTCCTCACTTCTTCGCTGGCGCGATGAAGGACGTGCCCGGCGCGGCGACGGCCTGTCGCAGCGTCGCGAATGTCGCGCCGCCGCGGCAATTGTTATCATGTGGCGCAATCGTGCGACACCTCCACCCCGTTCATCGCCTGAGGGCATGAGCCCGCGGACGCGGGC
>Ga0079224_100015924_pt1 | contig 10540 bp, 10 predicted proteins | sample Stecom2015_FD_80414 | JGI IMG/M metagenome (GOLD analysis project Ga0079224, IMG submission 80414) | Agricultural soil microbial communities from Utah to study Nitrogen management - Steer compost 2015 | ecosystem: Environmental > Terrestrial > Soil > Agricultural land | place: USA: Utah...
AGAACAGAAGAACAGAGACTCAGTGCTTGACCGCGCCCTGCGTCACGCCGCTGATGACCCAGCGCTGCGCGAGCAGGTACACGACGATCGTCGGCGCCATCGCCATGAGGTACGAGGCGAACGCGACGTTGTAGTCGGTGCCGAACTGGCTCTGGAAGATGTTCTGCACCACGGGCAGCGTCTGCAGGGCCGGGTCGGACGTGATGAGCGACGGCATCATGAAGTCGTTCCACGACGCGAGGAACGCGAAGATCCCGACCGTCGCGTTCATCGGGCCCAGCAGCGGCAGGACGATGCGCCAGAAGATCTGCGGCGTGCTCGCGCCGTCGATCCGCGCGCTCTCCTCGAGCTCGATCGGGATCGAGCGCAGGTAGGCGGTGTACAGGAGCACGCTGAACGAGAGCTGGAACATCGCGTGCAGGATGCCGACGCCGACGGGGTTGTCGAGGCCGGTGAGCGCGGTGAGCTGGATCTGCGGCAGGGCGACGACCGGGAACGGCAGGAACAGGGCCACGAGCAGGTAGATCATCGACCACCGGAAGAACCGGTGCGACCAGTTCCGCGCGATCGCGTAGGCGGCCAGCGAGCTGAGCAGCAGGGTGAGCAGGACGGCGAGCGCGGCGGCCCCCACGGAGACGCCGAACGCCACGGGGAACCGGGTGAGCTGCCATGCCTCGGCGAAGCTCGCGGGGTTGAGCGGCGCGGGCAGGGAGAACGCGTTGCCGTCCGCGGACTGCTCGCTCGTCTTGAACGCCATCGACACCGTGACGTACAGCGGGACGAGGACGGTCAGGGTGGCGAGGGCCAGCAGGACGGTCAGGAGCCGGTTGGTCCGGTGCAGGCCCTTGCGCCGGCGCAGAGGCGTCTCGACGGTGGTCACAGCCGGACCGCCCTTCCGCGGGTGGCGACGATCTGGGCGACCGAGATGAAAGCCGTCACGACGAGGAACACCGTGGCGTTGGCCATCTGGTAGGCGTAGTCGCCGCCGGTGAAGCCGCCGAAGATGGTCATCGCGACGCTGCTGGTCGCCGTGCCGGGTCCGCCTCCGGTGAGGCCGACGATGACGTCGTACACGCCGAGGTACCCCTTCACGCCGAGGATCGTGTTGATGAGGACGAAGCCCGCGACGAGCGGGAGGGTGATCGACCGGAACTGCCGCCACGGGGAGGCGCCGTCCAGCGCGCTCGCCTCGTAGAGCTCGTTCGGGATGGACGTGAGCCCGGCGGTGTAGACGAGCAGGGCGCCGGGGATCGTCTGCCACGCGGAGACGACCACGATCGACAACCAGGCCAGGTCGGGGTTGCCGAGGATGCTCTCCTCGAGCGGCCCGAACCCGACGGCGGTCGCGAGCGCGGGCAGCGAGTTGGAGAACAGGAAGTTGAACACGTAGGCCACGACGATGCCCGCGACGACCATGGGGATGACGAACACGGTGCGCAGCGTCGTGGCGAACCGGATGCGCCGGGTCAGGGCGACGGCGAGCGCCAGCGCGATCACCTGCGCGACGACGACGGTGACGAGCGCGAAACCGAGCGTGAACCCGTAGGACTCGAGGATGCGCGGGTCGCTGAACAGCGCGGTGTAGTTGCGCAGGCCGAGGAACGACCACTCGCCGAACCCGACGTAGTCCGTGAGGCTGTAGAAGATGCCGATGAGGGCGGGCACGACGACGAACGCGGTGAACACCACGAGGGTGGGCACGAGGAACAGGTAGAAGACGGGCTCGACCCGGCCGCCGTGGGCGCGCCGCACGGGGGCGTCCTGGGTGGCGGGCGCCGCGGGCAGGGTGGGCAGGGCGGTCATACGGTGGCCTCCCGTCCCGCGAGACGGCGCCAGTCGGCGTCGAGCGTGCGCAGCATGCTCTCGAAGTCGCCGCTGCGGATCGCCTCCTGGAGGTAGTTGCCGAGCGGGATCGACGTCGGCACGAACGTACCCGCACCCTGGTAGAAGGCCGCGCGGTCGACGTACTCCTGCAGGCCCGCGAGCCGCTCGTCCTGCTGGGGCGGGGCGTCCTGGAGCGTCGAGTAGGCGAGGTTGTCGGCGTTGTAGGCGTTGATGACGTCGGGCCGCATGAGGAACTCCACGAGCTCGCGTGCCTCCTCCCGGTGCGTGGACGCGGTCGGGATCCACAGGCCGAGGTCGATGTTGACCCGGACCTGCCGGTCGTCGGGGTCCTCGGAGACCGGCAGCGGGAACGTACCGATCTCGAGGTCGGGGTCGACGAGGGCGATCTGGCTCAGCGCCCACGGGCCCTGGAGGTACATGGCCGCCTCGCCGCGGCCGAACGCGAGGTTGCCGTCGGCGTACGCGCGCACGGCGTGGTCCTCGTTGAAGTAGGTCGAGATCGTCCGTGCGCGCTCCATCGGCACGGCGAAGTCCTTCTCGAACGAGACCGGCGAGTCCGGCCCGACGTCGGTGCCCTGCTCCTTGAGCCGGCGGAAGAACTCGCCGGGTGCGACGAGGCTGCCGACGGAGTAGTCGAACAGGCCCTGCCAGAGCGTCCACGGGTCGCGGTCGGTCGCGTACACGGGCGTGATGCCGGCGCTCCGCAGCTCCTCGCACACGTCGACGAACCGGGACCAGGTCTCGGGGACGGGCAGGTCGTGGTCGGCAAAGATCCGCTTGTTGTAGATGACGCCGGCCGCGGCGAGCGAGTACGGCAGCACGCTCGTGCGGCCGGGGTAGGTCGCGTACTGGTCGGTGAGCTCGCCGATGTCGGTGCGGACGGTGCGCGCGGACGGCAGGTCGGACAGGTCGCCGAGCACGCCGCGCTCGACGTACCGGGCGAGCTCGAGGTTGTCGTTGAAGCAGCCGACGTCGGCGGGCTCGTCGCGGACGAACTGCGGCGCGATGGCGACGGTGCTGTCGTGCACGACGGCGATGCCCGGCCGTTCGCGCTCGAAGCGCCGCAGCAGCTCGTCGAAGTAGGCGACGACCTCCTGCTTCTGCTCGTAGAACCGCAGGGTGACGCCCTCGGCAGCACGGGACGACGGCGCGCAGCCCGCCGCCCCGAGCGCGAGGAGCGCGGCCGACCCGGCCAGGAAGGACCGGCGGCTCAGACCGGGTCTCACGTGACTGCTCACCGATGCTTCTCCCTGCTCGAACTCCGTTGCTCGCGGCGACCGCCCGGAATTTACAGCGCTGTAAATCGGGAGTCAACCAGCCGGTCAGGAATCGAGAAGCGCCGGCCCGAGACCCGGACCTAGCGTCGGAGGCATGGCACACACCGACGCACCGCACACCGACGCACCGCGCATCGACACACCGCGCATCGACACACCGCGCATCGACGCCGTCACGCTCGAGGTGGCCGACCTGACCACAGCCCGCACCTTCTACGACACGGCCTTCGACCTCGGCGACCGGCTGGACCTGCGCGAGTCCGACGCCCCCACCAGCGGGTTCCGCGGCTACCACCTGTCCGTCATCGCGAGCCGGCCGGCCGACGTCAGGGCGCTGTTCGACGGCGCCGTCGACGCAGGCGCCACCGTGCTGCGCCCCGTCGCGAAGTCGCTGTGGGGCACCGGCGGCGTCGTCCAGGCGCCCGACGGCGCGATCTGGAAGGTCGCCACGTCCGCGAAGAAGGACACCCGCCCGGCCGAGCGCCGCATCGACGAGGTCGTCCTGCTTCTCGGCGCGGCCGACGTCGGCGCGAGCAAGGCGTTCTACGCCGGGCACGGCCTGCGGGTCGGCAAGAGCTTCGGCTCGTACGTCGACTTCGCGATGGGCGACAGCCCCATCGGCTTCGGCCTCTACAAGCGGCGTGCCCTGGCCAAGGACGCCGGCGTGCCGCCCGAGGGGTCGGGCTCGCACCGGATCGTGCTGCGGGGCGGCCTCGGCGAGGTCACCGACCCCGACGGCTTCGCCTGGGAGCCGAGCCGCGCTGCCCGGGGCTGACCGTCACCCCTCCCCCAGCGCCTCCGCGACCCGCGCCCGGAGGGCCGGCACGACCTCCTGCTCGAACCACGGGTTGCGGGTCTGCCAGCGGAAGTTGAGCGGCGACGGGTGCACCAGCGGGACGGCGTCGGGCAGGTACTCGGCCCAGGCCCGGACCGTCTCCGTGAGGGTGCCCCGCGCCCGCGCGCCCAGGTAGTACTTCTGGGCGTAGGCGCCGACGAGGACCAGGAGCCGCACGTCCGGCAGCTCGGCGAGGATCCTCGGGTGCCACAGCGGCGCGAAGTCCGGGCGGGGCGGCAGGTCGCCCGAGGTCCCCTTGCCCGGGTACCAGAAGTCCATGGGCAGGATCGCGAACCGCTCGGGGTCGTAGAAGACCTCGTCCGGGACGCCGAGCCACGCGCGCAGGCGCACGCCGCTCGCGTCGTCCCACGGGATGCCGCTGGCCTGCGCCTTGCGCCCAGGCGCCTGCCCGACGACGACGACACGCGCCCCGGGAGCCGCGGCGTACAGGGGCTGCCAGCCGAGCTCGCGGGCCCACGCGTTCGACGGGTGGGCGACGAGCTCGGCGCGGATGGTGTCCAGCACGGTCTGCACGGGCCCAGTCTCGCGCGGTGCGTGTCCCCCGTGCGAGCTACCCCGATTGCCCACCCCGCGGTGACGACCCGGCGGGTTCGGTCTCCCTAGCGTTCTCGGTACCCGAACAACCCGGGCAGCAACAACCGAGAACCAAGGAGTAGTCGTGCGTCTGGTGTGGCAGCTGGTGGCCGTCGTGGCCGTCTCTTTCCTGGGCGGGCAGGCCCTCGTCCTCACGGGGGACAACCCGTGGCTGACCCTCGTGGTCGGCCTGGCGACCGCCGTTGGCGCCCTCGCCCTCTACGCGTGGGTCGTGCGGCGCACCGAGCGGCGCGTCGTGACGGAGCTCGCCGCCGACGGCGCGGCCCGGTCGCTGGGTCTCGGCACGCTGGTCGGCCTCGGCGTCTTCTCCGCCGTCATCGGCATCATCGCGGCGCTCGGCGGCTACACCGTGCACGGGCTCGGCACCGTGCCGGGCGCGCTCGGGCTGGTCGGCTTCATGGCCGGCGCCGCGGTGACCGAGGAGCTCCTGTGGCGCGGCGTGCTGTTCCGGTTCGTCGAGGGCTGGATCGGCACCTGGGCCGCCCTCGCGCTGACGGGCCTGCTGTTCGGCCTGGCGCACCTGCTCAACCCGAACGCCACCCTGTGGGGCGCGATCGCCATCGCGATCGAGGCGGGCGGCATGCTGACCGCGGCGTACGTCGCGACCCGGCGCCTGTGGCTGCCCATCGGCCTGCACCTCGGCTGGAACGTCGCGGGCAGCGCGCTGTTCTCGACCGAGGTGTCCGGCAACGACACCTCGCAGGGCCTGCTCGACGCCTCGACGTCGGGGAACGTGCTGGTCACAGGCGGCGCGTTCGGGCCGGAGGGCAGCGTGTTCTCGGTGCTGCTCTGCGCGGCGACCGCCGTCGTCCTCCTCGTGGTCGCGCACCGGCGTGGCGAGATCGTGCCGCTGCGGCGCTCGGCCCGCGCGGCGCGGGACGCCGCTAGGCTCCCCGCGTGACCGACCTGACGCCCCTCCCCGGACGGTGGCTGTCCGGCGCCGTCGACCGCTGGCACCGGCTCGACGTCACCGTCCGGGACCTCCCCCTCGCCCTGCTCCACCTCGGCCTCGGCCTCGTGCCGGTGCTGCGGGAGTACGGCACGCAGCTCGGCGGCCTGCCCGCCCGTCCGCTGGACGGGTGGGCGCTGCTGGCGATGGCGCTGCTGACGCTGCCGCTCGCGGTGCGGCGCCGGTGGCCCCTCGTCTGCGTCCTCGTGGTCTCCGGCGGGTTCGCGCTCGCCCAGCTCCTGGCGTACCCGTCGTTCGCGTCCAACGCGTTCCCGGTCGTGCTGCTCAGCACGGGCGCCCACCTCGCCCGGCGGCGCGCGCTCGTCGCGGGCGGGCTCGCCGCCGCGTACGTCGTGCTGGCGATGACCCTCGACCGGCTCGGCGGCGACGAGCGGCTGGACGAGTACGTGACGTTCTTCGTCGCGGTCGCCGTCTTCTGGGGCGCGGGCGCCTGGCTGCGGTCGACCCGGGCGGCCGACGCCGAGCACCGCCTCCGCCTGGCCGAGGAGGCGCGCGCGGTCGAGCGCGCCCGCATCGCCCGCGACCTGCACGACGTGGTGACCCACCACGTCACCGCGATGGTGGTGCAGGCGGAGTCCGCCCGGAACCTGACGGGCGCCCCGGACCGCCTCGAGCAGACGCTCGACGCCGTGACCGGGACGGGCCGCCGCGCCATCACCGACCTGCGCCACCTGCTGGACGTGCTCGACCCGGGGCACGACGGTCCCACGACCGGGGGCCACCCCTCCCGGACGCTGTCGACGGGCGAGCTGGACGCGCTCGTCGAGCAGACCCGGCAGGCGGGCCAGCCCGTCGAGCTCGTGCGGGAGGGCACCCAGACCCGCGACTCCGGCAGCGCGGAGCTCGTGGCCTACCGCGTCGTGCAGGAGGCCCTGACCAACGCCCTGAAGCACGCGCCCGGCGCCGCGACGACGGTGCGCGTACGGCACGACGAGAGGGAGATCTCGGTGGAGGTGACGACGGCGTCCGGCGGTGGCCCGCGGAGCCGCGTGGGGCAGCAGGGCGGCGGGCGCGGCCTGGCCGGCCTGCGCGAACGGGTGACCGCCGTGGGCGGCGCGCTCGCCGCCGGCCCCACGGACGCCGGCGGGTTCGCCGTGCGCGCCAGGATCCCCTCGGGCGCCCCCGCGCCCTCGACCACGGCGGCGCACGCATGATCCGGGTGCTGGTGTGCGACGACCAGGTGCTGGTCCGCACCGGCTTCGCGACGATCCTCGACGCACAGCCCGACATCGAGGTGGTCGGCGAGTGCGGCGACGGGCGCGCAGCCGTCGACCTGGCCCGCCGGCTGCGGCCGGACCTCGTGGTGATGGACGTGCGCATGCCCGTGCTCGACGGCATCGAGGCGACCCGGCTGCTCGCCGGGGCGGACGTCGAGGAGCCGGTCAAGGTGCTCGTGGTGACCACGTTCAACCTCGACGAGTACGTCTACGAGGCGTTGCGCGCCGGGGCGAGCGGGTTCCTGCTCAAGGACGCCCCGGCGGCGCAGATCCTGCAGGGCGTCCGCACGGTCGCCTCGGGGGCCGCACTGCTGGCCCCCGAGGTGACGCGCCGGCTGGTGGGCCGGTACGCCGAACGGATCCGGCCCGCCGGCGCGCCCGACGACTCCGGCCTGACCCCGCGCGAGCTCGAGGTGCTGCGGCTCATCGCCGACGGCCTGTCGAACGCCGAGATCGCCGAACGGCTCGTCATCAGCCAGGAGACGGTCAAGACGTACGTCTCGCGCATCCTCACCAAGCTCGGCCTGCGCGACCGCGTGCAGGCCGTGGTGCACGCGTTCCGCACGGGCCTGGCGAGCTGACTCCGGCGAGCTGACTCCGGCGAGCTGAGCCTCAGCCCTCCACGAGCTGCTTGAGCGTCGCCTGCGCCCCCGCCCGGTGCAGGGTGCCGAGCACCTCGAGGTACGGGCCGGTGAAGCGCGGCTCGTCGACGAGGTCGCCGAACAGCGCCGGGTCGCGCAGGAACACGAGCGGGTCGCCGTCCCGCTGGGCGCGCGCCCGCTCCCCGAGGGTGTCCGCGAGCCGGTCGACGACGTCGATCGGCGCGCCCTGCTCGTCGGTGCCCTCGGCGTAGCGCGCCCAGCTCGCGACGATCGCGGCGGCACGCGTCACGTCGTCCCCGGCCCGCAGGCGCTCGCGCACGACCGGCACGAGCCACTTGGGGATCCGGTCGGAGGTCTCGGCGCACAGGCGCGCGAGCGTGTCACGCACGGCCGGGTTGCCGAACCGCTCCAGCAGCGTCGTCTTGTACTCCTCGAGGTCGACGCCGGGCACGGGGCGCAGCGTCGACGTCGCCTCGTCCATGTAGTCGCGCACGAACCGGGCGAGCAGCGGGTCGGCGACCGCCTCGTGGGCGTACCGGTAGCCGCTCAGCCACCCGAGGTAGGCCAGGGCCTGGTGGCCCACGTTGAGCAGCCGCAGCTTCATGAGCTCGTACGGCTCCACGTCGTCCACGAGCTGCACGCCCGCGTCCTGCAGGGGCGGCCGGCCGAGCGGGAAGTCGTCCTCCAGCACCCACTGGAAGAACGGCTCCGCGACGACGGGCCACCGGTCGACGACGCCGAACCACTCGCGCACGAGCGCCCGGTCCTCGTCGGTGGTCACGGGCGTGATCCGGTCCACCATCGAGCTCGGGAAGGCGACGGTGTCGCGCACCCATTCGCCGAGCCCCGGGTCCCGGAGCGCCGCGAACGCCGAGAAGACGGCGCGGGCCTTGTCCCCGTTGCCCTGCACGTTGTCGCAGGACATGACGGTGAACGGCGGCACGCCGCGCGCCCGGCGCCGGGCCAGGGCCTCCACCACGTAACCGAACACCGTGGTGGGGACGGCGCCGGGGCGGGCGTCGGCGACGACGGCGGGCGCCGTCGCGTCGAACTCCCCCGTCACCTGGTCGAAGTTGTACCCGCCCTCGGTGATCGTCAGCGACACGATCCGGGTGGCCGGGTCGGCGAGCCGCTCGAGCACCGCCTCGGGGTCGTCGGGCGCGTAGAGGTACTCCACGAGGCTGCCGACGACCCGCGCCTCGAGCGCGCCGTCCGGGTGCTTGGTGACGAGCGTGTAGCGCCCGTCCTGCGGCACGAGCGCGTCGCGCATCGCGGAATCGCCCGGCAGCAGGCCGACGCCGCAGATCGCCCAGTCACGGGCCTCGCCGCGGCGCAGCAGCTCGTCGAGGGCGAGCGCCTGGTGCGCACGGTGGAAGCCGCCGACGCCGAGGTGCACGATGCCGGCGTGCAGCCCGGTGCGGTCGTAGGGCGGCAGCCCGACGGCGCCGTCCCGCGCGGGGGTCTGCGTCGCGGGGGTGCCTGCGAGGTCGAGCGTCACTTGATCGCCCCCATCGCGAGGCCGCGCACGAGCTGCTTCTGCGCGACCCAGCCGGCCAGCACGACGGGCACGACGGCGACCGTCGCGGCGGCGGACAGCACGGCGAGGAACTGCCCGCGCCCGTCGACGAAGCTGGTGAGGAACGGCGGGGTGGTGCGCGCGACCTGGGCCGTGAGCAGGTTGGCGAGGAAGTACTCGTTCCACGCGAAGATGAAGCAGATGAGGCCGGCCGCGGCGACGCCGGGCAGCACGATCGGCAGCACGACGCGGAAGATCTCGGTGCCGAGGCGGGCGCCGTCGAGCTGGGCGGCCTCGATGATCTCGCGCGGCACCTCGGCGAGGAACGACCGCATCATCCAGACGGCGATCGGCAGGTTGACGCCGACGTACAGGACGGTGAGCCACGTGATGTTGTCGAGCCCGCCGACCGACTGCAGCAGAAGGTAGACGGGGATGATCGACGCCGCGACGGGCATGAAGCGCGTCGAGATGAAGAAGAACAGCGCGTCGCGCACGTTCTCGATGGGCCGGATGCTCAGCGCGTACGCCGCGGGGACGGCGAGCGCGAGCACCAGCAGCGTCGACCCGATGCTCGCGCTGAACGAGTTGATCAGGTACGGCAGCATGTTGCGGTCGAAGACGGCCCGGAACCCGTCGAGCGTGAGCTCGGGCGCGAACGTCGGCGGCACGGTGGCGGCCTGGTGCTCGGGCTTGAAGGCGGTGAACACCATCCAGGCGACCGGGAAGAAGAACCCGAGCACGAGCACCCAGGTGAGCACGGTGACGAGCGTGCCGTGCAGACGTGAGGTGATCATCGGTCGATCCCTTCCCTCGAGAAGACCTTGAAGAGCGTGCGGAGCGCCACGGACGCGACGAGGATCGTGACCAGGACGGTCATGACGCCGTACGCCGCGGCCTCACCGACCTCGAGGCCCACGAACGCGCGCTCGTAGAGCAGGTAGGAGAGCGTCTTGGTGCCGCCGGTGCCGCGCGTCATGATCGCGATGGGGTCGAAGACCTGCAGCAGCATGATCGAGGCGAGCAGGACGGCGATCTCGACGTACTGCCGCAGGTGGGGCAGCGTGATGGCGGTGAAGGTGCGGAGCACGCCCGCGCCGTCGACGGCGGCCGCCTCGAGCACGTCCTTGTTCTGCGCCTGCAGTCCTGCGAGCAGGATGAGCATGGCGAACGGCGTGTACTGCCAGGTCAGCACGAAGATGATCGTGACGATCGGCACCTCGGTGTTCCACGCGACGGGCGGCAGCCCGACCAGGGAGAGCCCCCAGTTGGCCATGCCGGTGGCTGCGTCGAGGATGGACCACTTCCACACCAGCGCCGCCGCGGCGGGCATGACGAGGAAGGGCGTGATCATGAGCGTGCGGGCGACGCCGCGGCCGACGAACTTCCGGTCGAGCAGCACGGCGAACAGCAGGCCGAGCAGCGTGGACAGCACCACCGACGTGCCGGTGACGGCGACGGTGGAGCCGAGCGACGAGAGGAACGATCCGTTGCTCAGCACGCGGGCGTAGTTGTCGAACCCGGTGAAGCCGCGGTCGCCGGGGCGCAGCATGTTCCAGCGCTGCAGGGAGTAGTAGATCGTCACGACGAACGGGATCTGGGTCAGGACGATCGAGGTGGCCAGTGCGGGCCACAGCAGGGCGCGGGAGACGGCGAGCTGCCG
>Ga0079224_100015925_pt1 | contig 10539 bp, 8 predicted proteins | sample Stecom2015_FD_80414 | JGI IMG/M metagenome (GOLD analysis project Ga0079224, IMG submission 80414) | Agricultural soil microbial communities from Utah to study Nitrogen management - Steer compost 2015 | ecosystem: Environmental > Terrestrial > Soil > Agricultural land | place: USA: Utah...
CGAATTTCTTATTAAATAGTATTTTTGCGCATGCAAAACAACGTACTCATTTTAGACTTCGGTTCGCAGTTTACGCAACTCATCGCTAGACGAGTTAGAGAACTAAATATCTTCTGCGAAATTTATCCATTTAACAATCCTCCAAAAGACGTATCACAATACAAAGCTGTGATTCTTTCTGGTAGCCCATTTTCAGTACGGTCTGAGGACGCTCCTCATCCCGATTTGTCACAAATCAGGGGATCGTTACCCATGTTGGCGGTTTGTTATGGTGCACAATATATCGCTCATTTTAGTGGAGGGGAAGTAGCGCCTTCTGATACACGAGAATACGGACGGGCCAAACTTTCTTTTATAGCGGAAAACGAAGTTTTCTTTGAAAACATAAACCCAGGAAGCCAAGTTTGGATGAGTCATAGCGATTCTATTAAAAAATTACCAGACAATGGTGTAAAATTAGCAAGTACTGAAGATGTTGACTTTGCTGCCTATAAGGTCGAAGGAGAAGCTACCTATGCAATTCAATTTCACCCTGAGGTATACCATACTACAGATGGCAAACAACTTTTAGAAAATTTCTTGGTTAAAATCGCTGGGGTTGCTCAGAATTGGACACCTGATAATTTTGTTGACATGACTGTCGCTGAGTTGAAAGCAAAAGTAGGAAATGACAAGGTTGTTCTCGGACTGTCCGGGGGAGTTGATTCTACGGTTGCAGCAGTGCTATTAAATAAAGCCATCGGCGAAAATCTGTATTGTATTTTTGTGAATAATGGATTGTTGCGCAAAAATGAATTCGAGAGTGTATTGAAGCAATACGAAGGAATGGGGCTAAACGTTAAGGGTGTGGATGCTTCTAATCGATTCTTAAAAGCATTAGCTGGCCAATCAGATCCCGAACTAAAGCGTAAGGCCATCGGAAAGGTTTTTATAGAAGTTTTTGATGACGAAGCCCATGAGATTAACGATGTCAAATGGTTAGGGCAAGGAACAATTTATCCTGATGTGATTGAATCGATTTCGGTTAATGGTCCTTCTGCCACGATCAAAAGCCACCATAATGTTGGGGGGCTTCCTGACTACATGAAATTAAAGATTGTAGAGCCATTGAGAATGTTGTTTAAAGATGAAGTTCGTCGCGTAGGGGCTTCTATGGGTATTGATCCAGAATTGTTGGGGAGACATCCGTTCCCTGGCCCTGGACTTGCCATTCGTATTCTCGGTGATATTACAGCTGAAAAAGTACGTATATTGCAAGAAGTTGACGCTATTTTTATCAATGGACTACGAAATGCAGGACTTTATGATAAAGTATGGCAAGCAGGCGCGATATTGCTGCCTGTTAACTCCGTTGGAGTTATGGGAGATGAGCGTACCTATGAAAAATGTGTGGCATTAAGAGCTGTAGAGAGTACAGATGGAATGACCGCGGATTGGGTTAATTTGCCTTATGAGTTTTTACAAAAGATCTCTAATGATATAATAAATAAGGTAAAAGGCGTTAATAGAGTAGTATACGATATTAGCTCCAAGCCACCAGCAACTATAGAGTGGGAGTAATAACAAAAACATTTGTACTTTTGGATTTCCACACTGTGACACCACGGTTATTAATTCAAAATTGAAACCAATATTTATGAATATCAGTAAAATAGTCTTTGTCTTGTTGTTTTTTAGTTGTGTGAGTCTCAATGCACAAAAGTATGAAACACACGCAGTTAAACAAGGTGAAACCCTGGAGAGTATTGCCAAACATTATAGAGTGACTCCTTATTCTATACTAAGTTTAAACCCAGAGGTAAAAGACGGGGTAAAGGCCAACACTATTCTTATTGTTCCATTAGCAGAACAAAAAGCAGCGGGGCAGCAGACTGAAAATGTTCAGCCCGGTGGAGTGACCCGCTTCATATCTCATAAAGTAGAGCGTAAAGAAACGCTTTATGGTATTTCAAAGCAGTACAATGTCAGTATAGATGATATTAAACGTTACAATAAAGAATTATATAGTCAGCAATTAGATAAAAATCAAATCCTTAAAATACCCGTATATACTAATACTGGTGTTACGGGTGGTGAACTGGAAAGATCTGATTTACTTCCTTATGTGGTCTCTCCAAAAGAAGGGCCATGGAGAATCGCCTATGAACATGGTATTACGGTAGATTCTTTAAAGGTATTAAATCCAGGTATGCAAGAGGTCTTAAAACCAGGAGATACCCTTTGGGTTCCATTTGTTGCTGGAAATGAAAAGACCCTTGTTCAGATTGAACAGTACAATTATTATACAGTATTACCCAAAGAAGGCTTTTACAGATTAAAAGTGAAGTTGGGGGTTACTCAAGATGAGATCGAAAGTTTAAATCCTGAGGTTAAAGAAGAAGGTCTTAAAGCAGGCATGGTATTAAAATTACCTAAGGAAAAAACTGGGGAGATGGCCGTTAGTAATGGTCAGTTGGTAGAACGTTTTTCTTTATTGGATAGTTTGAACTACAATCAGACGACCAACCTGTCATTGGTCTTGCCCTTTAAACTCAACAGTTTAGATTTTGAAAATCTCGATAACAGTAAAGATAAAATTACCAAGGATCGACTTTTAAGTATAGCACTTGACTTCTATACAGGAGCACTAATGGCTATAGATTCCGCTAAACAACTTGGACTTACCGTTGATGTGAATGTCTATGACAGTCAAGCTGATGCAGGTAGGGTAAACCAAATAGCTTCAAGTGGAGACTTACTAGGGTCAGATGCTGTAATTGGGCCTATACTTCCAGTAGGCTTTAATAGATTAACAACATATTTGGGAGCATCACAAATTCCAATATTCTCTCCTTTTTCAAACAAGGGCATAAACTTAGGTCCAAATGTATTCCAAACCCTCCCGGCAGATCATTTGCTCAGGGAACGTATGTATACCTACCTTAGAGATTATGGAATTGATAAAAACGTAATTATTATTGCGGATTTGCAAAGTGCAGCGATTAAAACGAAACTTCAAACCATTTTTCCAGGGGCAAAAATCATAAATCCAATTGAGGATAAATTTATTCGCTTAGATGAGATAGATCCTTTTCTATCTGCGGACAAACAGAATTGGGTAATCGTTGAAACAAACAGCATCCCATTATTGACCAATATTACAGGTGTTGTAAACTCTGCAAAGAATCAAGAGCACGATATTGTATTGCTTACAACCTTTAGGGGAAGTGCATACGATAGTGGTAATATATCAAACATGCATTTGTCGAACCTTCAATTTCATTTTCCTTCCATGGACAAGATGTCTAATTTTGAAGGAGAGTTTAGTTTGGCTTATGAGAAGAAATACGGTATCATCCCTAATCGATACGCCACACGAGGATTTGACTTAACAATGGATGTTATACTTAGACTTTCCTATAATAAGAATCTCAGTATTGTAGCTTCAAAGGTGAGTGAAACAGAATACCTAGAAAATAAGTTTGACTATGTCCAAGCCCCTACAGGTGGATTTTTCAACCAAGCGGTTTACATAGTAAAATACGAAAATTTAGAAATTAAAGATGCAGAAAAAGATGTCGACCTCGATAGTGACTTACTTGGGAGCGCTGAGAACTAAATGTGTTCATATAAAAAGCAGCAATTCCTTTATTACTGATGCCCCAGTTGATAACAATGGTAAAGGAGAAGCTTTTTCTCCTACAGATACAGTAGCCACTGCTTTGGCAAGCTGTATGATGACTATAATGGGGATTAAAGCCAATGATTTAAACGTTGATCTTACGGATACCACAGCTACAGTAACCAAAGTTATGGATACCAATCCAAGAAGGATTTCAGAAATTAAAGTGATTTTTGACTTTCCAAGTGTGGCTGAACAAAAACATAGGAAAATCCTAGAAAATGCGGCCTTGACGTGTCCCGTGTACTATAGCTTACACCCAGATATTAATAAAGATATTCAGTTTAACTGGAGGTAATTTTTCGCTATAATTTAAAATTCCTGCCACAATAGTAATTCTTCTTCACTAGGTTTATTATTGTAAAGCACAATACGGTATTTTAAAATTATGGGTGTATCCTTTGAGAGAGAAACCAATTCTGCTCCTGGGTAGACTGGGTTTTGCATGCTATTTTCTGATCGCAATATCCAAGAATTATTTGGGGTAGGGTTTGATTTACTAGCCACGATAAGAACTCCCAATTTCTGATTAGAACTTATAGTGCCATCCATTTGCATTGCACGACCAGCCTGAACAGCCTCATTTTGGGGTGTTATACTATTGGTTTCAGAGGTGAATTTGATATCAGAAGGAAGTTTAAACCTTGTGGAAAACCCGCCATAACCTTTGACGTCATTGGATCCGCCTATTTGTACATCATCTACCAAGGCTAATAAAGAAATTTTAAAATCGATGATTCTATGGTTATCGGTTGTTGGATGCAAAGTGATTTGAGTGTTTTCCTCTACAAAGGGAAGTTGTTGTCCATTGTCGTGATATTCGGGAGAGTTCCAAAATGTTTGGATCTTAAGTTTTAATTTATCTTCGATTTTTTCAGTCGTGACTTCTTTAACATCCCAGTTAAAATCTCTGCATTCCCAAGAATCTCCCATTGGTTTTCCTGCAACTTCAACCTGATGCCAAGCCCAGAAAATACCCCTATGGTGTTTATGATCTTCAGGGAAATCTTCTGTTATAATCTTGCCTTGTAGATCATATAAAGGATGGATATAGTTGGCGCGTGGATAGTGGCCATCCAAAGTCTTGGTTTCTCTCTGGTAAAACAATACCTTTTGATCCCCCTCTGATACCATAATTCCTTGAGGGGTGATTTTGGAATGGAATTCTTGAGTAATCCCGGCAAAAGGCAGTAGTAAAACAAAAATTCCTATGAGTGATTCTTTCATTTGTGTTGTGATTTTTACTAGGGTTTCTAAGTTAAACTTTTCCTATAATTTTCTATTGATTTCTGGAAAGAAATTAAGGATACTTATCTTTAACTTTTTCTAGCCTATATGCTAGTGTTGAATTTTGCTTAATTTTGATTATATATTTTCAGTTTGGGGATTACGGCTATAATTTAAAGTAAAAGTAGCGGTAAGTTCTCACATAAGTAAACGACTTAAAGCGATAAAATTTAAAAACTCTTTGCGAAAGCAAAGGGAGATATTTTAAAATATACTATGCCGACATCCTATATATCCTTTCCGGAAACCAATTATTTTTCAAAACTTATATGCGACTATCTTGATGAAAAACAAGAGTTAAAAGCTTTTTACAATCGGTTTCCACATCTTGAAAATTTTGACGATCAAATCAAAGAGAAGAAAGCTTCTTTTGTTCATGAAAATAGAAAGGTTTTAAAGAATGTCCTACAGTCACAATACAAAGAAATAGAACTATCGGATCAGACCGCTGATAACATTACAGCTCTCGAAGATAGCAATACATTTACCGTAGTTACTGGTCATCAATTAAACTTATTTACTGGGCCACTTTACTTTCTGTACAAAATTGTGTCCACTGTGAACCTATGCAAACAACTGACTAAACAATACCCAGGCAATTCTTTTGTTCCTGTGTATTGGATGGCAAGTGAGGACCACGATTTTGAAGAGATTAATTTCTTTAATTTTAATGGTAAGAAATTCCAATGGCAGGGGCCAGGGACAATCGAACAAGGGGGCGCAGTAGGGGCATACCCAACACAAGGATTAGATTCGGTGTTGGAACTCTTTGCTTCAGAACTAGGAAAAGGAATACAGGCGCAGGTTTTAGTAGATCTATTCCGAAAAGCCTATATTGAGCACGATAACTTAACGGATGCTACGCGTTATTTAGTCAACGAATTATTTTCAGACCAAGGACTGGTTATTTTAGATGCCTCAGACCTGGAGCTAAAGCGCCTTTTTATTCCACAAATGAGACAAGAGCTCTTTGAGCCCACCTCTCAAACCACTGTTGAAAAGACCATCTCAGAATTAAACCAGGTCGATCCATCATATAAAATACAAGTAAATCCTAGAGCGATAAATTTGTTTTACCTGGATAAGGGAAGCCGAGAGCGCATTGTCGAAACAGAAACTGGTTATGGGGTAAACAATACAAATATCAACTGGAGTCATCAGGAATTAGAAGAACACCTGAATAATTTTCCAGATCGTTTCTCTCCAAATGTAATGACACGTCCCCTGTATCAAGAAGTTATTTTACCAAACCTTTGTTATATTGGTGGGGGTGGAGAATTGGCGTACTGGCTGGAGCTTAAAGGGTTTTTTAATGCCCAAAAGGTACCGTTTCCAATGTTGTTGCTTAGAAATTCTGCTTTAATTATTTCTCAGAAACAATCCGACAAACTTGAGAAGTTGAATATCAGTACCAAACAGTTATTCTTGGATAAAAATTCCTTTATAAATAGTAAGATTAGAGAGATTAGTAATATTGATATTGACTTTAGTGCGCAAAAAAAGTTTTTAGAAGCGCAATTCGAGGGTATGTACAAGATTGCTGAACAGACGGACAAGACTTTTTTAGGCGCAGTAAAAGCGCAACAGGTTAAACAATTAAAAGGGCTTGACTATTTAGAAAAACGCTTGCTAAAAGCGCAAAAGAAAAAATTATCAGACCAGGTTTCTCGATTGGTGGATTTGCAAAATGAATTATTTCCAAATGGAAGTCTTCAAGAGCGTTCGGATAATTTTGCAAACATTTATGTGCACTACGGTCCGCAATTTATTCAACAACTATTAGATGAATTAGATCCCTTACGTTCTGAATTTGCGGTAATTAGAATTTGAGAAATCTTTTTAGGGCTAAATGCTCTTTACAGGCCATGAATCACGATTAGCCGGCATTTAGTTTAAAGTCCAAGTCAACAGTATTTCTAAGACTTTTTTCACGGAAGCTTTGTGCTTATTTCGCGTAAAAACGGAACAAAAGTTTACCTTTGTTCAAAATGAAATTTATGTACGATATTGACATGGACAGCGTAGAAATGACCCTTGATGTCATGAAATACGTTTTAAATAGAATTACTTCCGTATCTCCAGAATTGGGGCACCCGAAATCAGAAGAAGAATTAAGAGCCTTGGTGGGTGAAACCATTACTGAAAAAGGCATAGGAGGCGAGAAAGCGTTCCAGTTGTTTAAAGATGTATTGATTAAGGCAACTGTGCCGATCGATCACCCTAGACACTTGGCGTTTGTCCCTGCATCACCAACAAGAGCATCAATTATGTTTGATTTGGTAACCTCGGCCTCTAGTATTCACGGAGCCTACTGGATGGAAGGCGCAGGTGGAATATTCTGCGAGATGGAAGCTATGAAATGGTTGGTGTCTTTAGCAGGTCTTCCAGAAGGTGCTTTTGGAGTTTTTACCAGTGGAGGTACAGCGGCTAATCTATCGGCCATGGTCACTGCACGTGAAAATTGGAGAAAGGATCCTGAACATATTGGTCAAAAAGGATTGATGATTACCTCCGTTGGTGCGCATTCATCTATAAAATCAATGGCCAAGGTTATCGATGTGGATGTACTATTGGTAGAGACAGAGGATCGCTTGAGTGGGGATGACCTCAAAGAAAAAATAGATAGTCTTAGTGCAGAACAACGAAATCGTCTTTTTGCGGTTGTGGCTACTGGGGGTACGACAAATGCTGGAATAATTGACGATCTAGAAGGCATAGCTAGTATTTGTAATGCTGAGAAATTGTGGTTTCATGTCGATGCGGCATATGGTGGAGGTGCCTTGGCTGCAGATTCAGTACGACATTTGTTTAATGGAATCGAAAAAGCAGATAGCATCACTATAGACCCACATAAATGGCTTTTTTCGCCTTATGATTGTGGCGCTATTCTATATAAAAATCCTGAATTGGCTAAAGAAGCACATTCACAAGAAGGTTCTTATTTAGAGATTTTTAAGGATCCAGGCGCTCATGGCTTTAATCCTTCGGATTATCAAATACAACTTACCAGGAGAGTTCGAGGCTTACCTCTTTGGTTTTCCTTAGCAATGCACGGTACCGATAAATATAAATCTTCAGTGGAACAGGGAATAAGCCTAGCACTACTAGCGGGAGAATTGATTGCAGAAAATCCAAATGTCGAATTGGTGCGTGAACCTAGTTTATCCTGTGTGCTTTTTAGAAGGAAAGGGTGGACTCCTGATGATTACAGGAATTGGACGTATAAAAACCACAGAGAAGGATTTGCACTAGTTACGCCGACCAAATGGAGGACGGGAAATGAATTTGAAACGGTAGCAAGGTTTTGTTTTATAAATCCAGATACTACCAAAGAGGATGTACAGGCAATTCTCAATTCTATGAACTAATATGGGAACCCTAGAAAATAGAGAGTTTTTGGTGCAATTAGCCAAGGCTAAAATGCCTTTTGGAAAATATAAGGATTATCATTTGGTTGATATTCCCGAACCTTATTATGTGTGGTTTCGGCAAAAAGGCTTTCCAAAAGGAAAATTAGGACAGCAGCTAGAGGCCATGTACGAGATTAAAGTCAATGGTCTTGAAAATCTTATTCGGAATATTAGAAATCAAATGCGCTGACTTTTAGGCAAAATCAAATCCCTTTAAAAGTGTTTATTTAATTCTTATTTGTATTTTTGCCGCGGCTATTTCAGTCACCCTTAATAAAGCGTTTAAAATCAATTAAGTAGATATAATGGCAGCTACCAAATACATTTTTGTGACCGGTGGAGTTACTTCTTCATTAGGTAAAGGAATTATTGCAGCATCTCTAGCAAAATTATTGCAAGCAAGAGGCTACAAAGCGACGATTCAAAAATTAGATCCTTACATCAATGTAGACCCGGGAACTTTGAATCCATATGAGCATGGTGAATGTTATGTGACGGATGACGGAGCTGAAACAGATCTGGATCTAGGCCATTATGAACGTTTTTTAAATGTCAACACCTCCCAGGCTAATAACGTGACCACTGGACGTGTGTACCAAAGTGTTATTGAAAAAGAGCGTCGTGGTGAATTCTTAGGAAAAACTGTACAGGTTGTTCCTCATATTACCAATGAAATTAAAGAGCGCATTCAGATTTTAGGACAGAGTGGCGAATATGATATCGTCATTACTGAAATAGGGGGAACGGTAGGTGATATTGAATCCTTACCTTATATAGAGTCAGTAAGACAATTAATGTGGGAGTTAGGAGATAACAATAGTATTGTAATCCACCTTACGCTTGTACCTTATCTTTCTGCTGCTGGTGAATTAAAAACCAAGCCTACTCAGCATTCTGTAAAAACACTGATGGAAAGTGGAATTAAAGCGGATATCTTGGTGTGTCGTACAGAGCATGAGCTCTCGAATGACTTAAGAGAAAAGCTAGCTTTGTTTTGTAATGTAAAACGCGAAGCCGTTATTCAATCCATCGACGCTTCTACAATTTACGATGTTCCAAATTATATGCTACAAGAAGGTTTGGATACCGTGGTATTGAAAAAATTAAATCTTGAAGAAAAATCCCAACCAGATTTAGTACGTTGGAATCAATTCCTTGAACGTCATAAAAATCCTAAGCACGAAGTGCATATTGGATTGGTCGGAAAATACGTTGAACTTCAAGACAGTTACAAATCTATTCTTGAATCCTTCATCCATGCAGGCGCAGAAAACGAAGTAAAAGTCAAGGTAGAATATATTCATTCAGAACATATTACTCCAGAGATTCTTAAAAACAAAATCGCACACTTAGACGGTGTTCTTGTAGCTCCAGGGTTTGGAGAAAGAGGAATCGAAGGAAAGATCGAAGTAATAGAATACGCTAGAACCCATAAAATTCCTTTCTTAGGAATCTGTTTGGGAATGCAAATGGCAGTTATTGAATTTGCTAGGAATGTACTTCAACTTAAGGATGCCAACTCCACTGAGATGAACCCAAATACCTCCAATCCGGTCATTGACCTTATGGAAGAGCAAAAAAATATTACCCATATGGGAGGGACAATGAGACTAGGCGCATGGGATTGTGCAATTGAAGAAGGATCGTTGGCTTATCAAATTTATGGATCAACGCTAATTTCAGAGCGTCATAGGCATCGCTATGAGTTTAATGATAACTACAAGGAGCAAATTGAAGCTGCTGGACTTAAGGCCACTGGAGTAAATCCAGAAACTGGATTGGTAGAGGTAATTGAGCTTCCTGACCATCCTTGGTTTTTAGGAGTGCAATACCACCCAGAGTACAAAAGTACGGTTGCAAGCCCACATCCGTTATTTGTAGCTTTTGTAAAAGCAACGTTAGATTATAAAAATAGAAATTAAAATAAATGTCACTTTGACAGACAATAAGCATTTGGATACATCTTTGAGTGCGGTAGTACCGGAGCATTCCAAATAAAAAAATTTAATGATTAGATTACATGGAAGAAAAAAAGTTTGACCTAAACTCTATTATTGGTTTTGTGCTAATAGGTGTGATACTTATATGGGTACTGTACAATAACACTCCAACAGATCAAGAGATTCAAGCTGAAAAAGCGAAGCAAGAACAAGTTCAGACCCAAGAGGAAGCCAGTAAAAA
>Ga0079224_100015926_pt1 | contig 10539 bp, 7 predicted proteins | sample Stecom2015_FD_80414 | JGI IMG/M metagenome (GOLD analysis project Ga0079224, IMG submission 80414) | Agricultural soil microbial communities from Utah to study Nitrogen management - Steer compost 2015 | ecosystem: Environmental > Terrestrial > Soil > Agricultural land | place: USA: Utah...
AGTATTTTATGCATTTCAAGCTCTGTTTTTTAATGATGATGAGCATTGTGCAAGCATATCATTTTTAGCTTCAATCACTTGCGTTTTTATATCCAGCATACTTAATAAGCTGGGGAAAAGATGATCGTGACTGCGTGCCTGTCCGGTCTGTGTTTTTAAACAGTTTAGCTGCAGGGCATTATACTGTTGCCAGGTATCAGAAAACCACATCAGCATTGGGATATGGGTTTGCTGCGTGGGCGCCATGCTATAAGGAGCACCATGCAGGTATAAACCGTGCTCTCCGGTAGATTCTCCATGATCAGACAGATACCAGAAACCGGTTTGATATTGAGTCTGTTGCTTTAAAGTTTCAATGATCTCGGCAAGAACATGGTCTGTATATACAATCGAATTATCATAGCTATTCTTTAATTCTTCTGTACTGCAGCCCTGAATGGCATTGGTATTACAGGTCGGTTGAAATGGCTGATATGGTGCTTTGGAGCGCTTGAAATATGCGGGGCCATGACTGCCCATCTGATGCAGTACAATTAACTGCGGTTTCGAGTTGTTTTTATCCAGATGCGCCAGATAATCTTTCAGGCTATCCACCAGGATTTCATCAAAACATTCACCACCAGCATCACACCATCTCTGTTTCAGTTGGGCTGGAATCTGGTATTTTTGTACGCGGTCACAGGCACCTTTACAGCCCGAATTATTATCAATCCAGGTCACCTGATAACCGGCCCGCTGAGCAATATCCAGCAAACCTTCTCGGTGGCTAGCCAACTGTTCATTATAGTTTTGACGTGTCATCCCTGAAAACATACACGGTACTGAAACAGCTGTGGCAGTTCCGCAAGAACTGACTTGATTGAAATTAATTATCGGTAACTTGCTCAGTTCAGGATTGGTATTGCGTGCATAACCATTTAAAGCAAAACTCTCGGCACGTGCAGTCTCCCCAACCACCAGCACCATCAATTTGGGTTGTTTCTGTATTTGAGCCTGCTGCAGCAGATGGGCATCTTCACCATAAGGAATCAAAGGCAAATTGGCTTTAGGTGCTTTCTTTTTATAGTAGGATACGGTGGATGCAATACTATTTTGCGGGGAAATCATGCCCTTCAGATCGCGGTGCTCGCGGAAGATGGCTGCATAATCGACATAAAAACAGAATAACAGTCCTAGAATCAATACGGCCGAAAGCAGACTGCTCAGGCTTTTATGCAACAATTGACGCCCGAAAGATGCAGGCTGAATGTTCAGCATCCAGACGATACACAAAGGAAAAATCACAAAGACCAGCGTCCAGATCACCAGCCGTATTGACCAGAGATCACGGACTTCCCGAGCATCGGTCTGCAGCATATTCTGGATCTGGTCCGGCGTAATAACAACCCCCAGACTATTGACAAAATAAGCACTAAAACCGCCCAGAATGATCAGCACACTGGCCAGTATCTTGGCATTCCATTTCCAGTTCAGCCACTGCAAGACCAGATTGTACAAGCCGATAACTACCAGGACTGTAGCCGCCAATAATGCGTCTGCCTTGAGGTTGGTATAAGGCGTCAGTTGATGGATTTTCTGATAGAAAGCAAAGTTTAAGACCAGTCCCAGCCAAATGGCGAGTAACAGGTTGAAGCGTGCAAGGCTGATGGGTTTGATCTGGCGTAGACCGGGAAAAGAAGGCAGCTTAAGCATTTTTTTTAGTTCAAAGACTTTAATATGCTTTAGCCTAAAATTTGAATCTTAAAAATGACTTAAAATAATCTGAGAGCTACAAAAACTTATACATATTTTGATTTCAAATCAAATCTGATAAAACCAAAAATGCAGCCCAAGCACGTTGGGGAAAATCCGCAAGTAATGCTCAAGCAAATCATGAGCACAGCCCGAGTATTACTCAAGTCATGCTTGAACCAGGCCCTGGACTGCCACCATTCTCCTAGACAAATTTCGTCTATTCTTTTTGCATAGGAGAGAACATTATGAGTGGACAACGATATACGCCAGCATTTAAATTAAATTTATAAATCAATATGATAAAATCTATTTTTTTGACTATCGTTTTAATAAATATTCAATTTTTTGAAAAATTCAATTCTGACAATCAATCCTCCAACTGCATTTGCACGTTGTAAAGTAATCTTGCCTAAATGAGAGTCAATAATCTGCTTCACAATAGATAATCCCAGACCACTTCCTACTACAGAACTGGCTTGATTTATTCTATAAAAACGCTGAAATATAAATGGGATTTGTGCTTCATCTAGACCTATGCCGTTATCTTCAACCTGTATAAAACTACCATTTCCAATACTTCCACAACTGACTTTAATAATAGGTTTATGTATTGAACTACGATAAAGAATGGCATTTTCGAGTATATTTCTCAACATAATTTCCAACTGATCTGACTGCCCCCAAACGCACACTGAGGTGAGATGCAATTGTAAGTCTACACCTGCTTTTCTGAACTGAATACCCATCATTTCAACTGTACCTTTAACAATATCTACCAAATCAATATTGCTTTTGTTTTGTGTGGCATTCGGTTCAAGCCTCGCTAATGTAAGCAACTGAGTAATCATTCTTGATGCTTTGTCTACTCCTGTAATAATGTCCTGTGCAGCTTCCTTAGACTCCTCATTGGAACGTGCATTTTGAAGTACTTGGGCATGTAAGCGTATAGCAGCTAATGGTGTACGGAGTTCATGAGCGGCATTTGAGGTAAAACGTTTTTCACGTTGCATACTTTCAGCAATCTCACTAAGTAAGGTATTTAAAGAGCTCACTAAAGGTTCTATTTCTTTCGGTACAACTGGCTTAATTGGATTTAAATGTTCAATGGATTGTTTTTCTAAGTTTTGACTAATGCTATATACAGCCAATAAATGACGACGGATCGTGCAAATAATCAACCATAATAATAATGGCAAAAATATGATTGAAACCAAAATCAAAAACAGCAACATATCTTGCTGAATATCTTTTCGAATTGTCCAAACCTGCGCAATTTGTACCTGTATTGTATGCGTACTATCCCAAACAGAATAACTACGATAAGTATTATTATTCAGTTTAATCCAACCAAAATTATCTTGCTGAACAAATGGCTGTGTTTCCACACCAATAGAACGATAAATTAATTGTCCATCACGATGCCAAATTTGAAATACAATTTGGTCATAATGCTCACCCTTAGCTTTTTCAATCACTGTATGCTGCGGTACTTTTCCATCTAGGGTACTTAGAGTCGTAGACAATAAAGCATGAGCAGTTTCTGCTAATGACTTATCAAAAATATTATTGGCAGTGTTTTGCATTCCCCAATAAATACTTCCTAAACTACCCAACCAAACGCTAGTGGTAATTGCCAGTAAAATTATAGATAAGCGCTGGGTTAATGAATAGCTGCGAATTGGATCAGCCATTTAATGCTGTTCATCCATGATATATCCAAAACCTTGTACTGTACGGATAATATTTTTACCTAATTTCCGACGCAAGTTATGAATATAGACTTGTACAACATTACTACTCACATCAACGTCATAAGCATAAAATGAATTTTCTATATTTTCACGCGAAATTACACGACCACGATTGAGAGTAAATAACTCCAATAAATGAAACTCTTTATGTGTCAACTCAATTTCGACTTGATTTAACAGTACTTGTTTACTCGCTTTGTTAATACTAATATTTCCAACCTGAATTAGGTCCCCTACCTCTCCTGAAATTCGGCGTAATACAGCATGAATCCTTGCTACGACCTCATGTAAATCATAAGGTTTAACAACAAAATCATCAGCTCCTGCCTCTAGACCTGTAATACGATCATCAACTTGATCTTGAGCAGTCAGAATAATAATTCCAACTTGATTCTTTTTGCGACGTAGTGATTTTAAAATTTCAATCCCATTTCGATCAGGCAAACCTAAGTCTAGTAGAATAAAGTGATAATGATAACTCACTAAAAAATGGTACGCTTGCTCTGCTGTGCTCGCAATGTCAACTACAAAGCCCATTTGATCTAGACCACGTGCAGTTGCTTTTGCCAACAAGCTATCATCTTCTACCAATAGAACTCTCATAACACCTTTTTCTCTTGCTTACCAAACTACAGCGCAAATTTATAATCCCTACTATGCTCGTAAATATTACTGTTAAATTCTATCCATCTCATGTAAAGGCCACAATTGATGAGAATCAAGTAATAAGGAACTCATACTTTCTGCATAATCTACTTTAGCTTGATCGACTCGGCTACGTGCTTCAATCAATTGCTGCGAATGCAACAAAAGCTCATTGAGATTCAACTCACCTAATTTATACGCTTTTTGCATCAAGTGATGTTGTTGTTGCAACAGTTGTAAGTTTTCTTGCGCCTTCGTATTCCGTACAGTCGCTGACTCCATTTGAATCACCCACCCCTGTATTTCTTGACGCAGACGTTTTTCTACACGCAATACCTCCAAATCCGCTTTTTTTGCTTCTGCCGCTGCCATTCCTGAAGCAATACCGACTTGTCGCGCAGTCAAAGGAATTGAAACACTAACCCCTAATAAATTCTCCTCTCCCGATTGCTCCCTACTGTAACCAAAACCAATCGTAGGATCTGGCAGTCTATTAAGCTGCTCTCTTTTTAATACTGCGTATTGCTGTGTAGCTTGCATCCTTACGAGTGCTAACTCATGATTAACTGACAAAATTTTCTGTACCCACTCTGCTTGACTATACTGTATAGGGCTAGGCTGTATAACATCGCTGCTCCACTGTTCAGGGATCTTTCCTCTATAATCGCGGGCCAACAATTGCTGAGCTTGAATATATGCAGCTTTAGCTTGCATATATTGTTCCTCAAGTTGTTGGTACTCATTCTTCAAGAGCATTAGCTCAAGTCGTGGTGCATCTCCTGCTCGAATACGTTGTTCAGTCACTTGGATAAATTGCTGAATTTGATCCAGCTGTTCTTGCAGTCGCTTCAAATGCAATGTGCTTCGCATATAAGCAAACCAACTATTTAACAACATTTTAGATGCTTGATGTTGAGCATTCTCATACTTCAGTTCTGCAATACTTGAAATACGTTGTGCTAGATCTTGATCTAGCCGGTATTTATTAGGCAAACGTATTTGTTTTTCTATCCCCAAACTAGGTTCATAACTATTGGCTTGTTTTCGCTCTAGTTGTGTATCCGTCTTACGTACTTGCATACCGGCTGTAACAGTCCACGGATTTTGCCCTACTTTTAATCCTTGTCGGGCAAAGTCTGCATAATCTTGCTCTGATATTGCAGCACGCACATTCGGATGTTCTACTAGACTCTGTTGTACTGCTTCAAGTGGTGGCAAAGCAGCTTCAAGTTGAGGTTTTGCAATTGCTGTCGAAGCCACTGTAAAACAATAGCCCAACCCAAACAGATACCAAATTTGGCCTAGAAGTGTTGATTTAAATTTGATATTTAATGTCATTAGTCAAGTGCTCCTTGGCTCATATAACCAGAAATTAATGTAGGTATGACCCAATAAAAACAATCACTTGATTTAAATTTTTGCTGAATATGCGCCAAAACCAATGATACAGATTCGTGTTGTACAATCAGCAATATAAGATTCCGTTCAGTTGCTCCGCGAATTTTTTCCTGAACATTACGATAATGTTGGCGATTACCAAACCCTTGTGCGTTGACACAAGTACACCCTGAAATCAACTCAGGAATTAACCACAAATGCTCCATAAGTTCTTCAGCAATATCAGAGGACACGTTAATAGAGAGTTGGCATATTTCAGACATGATGATCTCGCGCTAAACCAAATTTTTTAAACAAGTTAGGAAGTAAAATCAGAGTCAGCAAAGTACAAGAAATAAGCCCTCCAATCACAACTATCGCCAATGGACGTTGAATCTCGGCACCAGGGCCAGTAGTAAATAACAATGGGATCAAACCTAAAGCTGCAATACTCGCGGTCATCATGACTGGACGTAAACGGCGCATAGCACCTTCACGAACAACTTCCTCAATTGCAACACCACGAGAAATCAGTTGATTAAAATAACTAATCATCACTAAACCATTCAGTACAGCAATCCCCATCAAGGCAATAAAACCAACTGATGCAGGAACAGATAAATACTCACCTGTTAATGCTAATGCAAATACTCCACCGACTAACGCAAAGGGAATATTGACGAAAACCAATACGGCTTGACGCACCGAACCCAAAGTCGTAAATAGTAAAAAGAAGATCATTGTTAATGCAGCAGGTACAACAAGCATTAAGCGAGCAGCCGCACGTTGTTGGTTTTCAAATTGCCCCCCCCATTTGAGTGAGTAGCCGGTTGGTAACTTGACTTTCTCTGCAACCAATTGTTTTGCTTCATCTACAAAACTAACTAAATCACGATCACGTACGTTGGCACGTACCACTGACATTCGTGATGCATTTTCACGATCAATTTTTACGACACCCTCAGTCTTAACCACTTCTGCTAAAGATAACAATGGCACTGCAGCTGCATTCTCAATTGGCAAGGCAATATTGGAAAATTCAAAACTCGACTCTCCCAAACGTGGATCCCCTTTCATCATTAATGGAACAGGGCGCCCCTGTTCAATAATGGAACCTATTTCTTTGCCTTCCACGAGCATCTTGAGTTGGGCTTGAACATTTTGACTGTCCAATTGATTTCGTATAGCCATATCACGATGGATTCGCAGCTCTTGATACTGTACTCCCGAATTTTCGAGTGTCATGACATCTTCATTGCCTTCAATGCCTTGTAGAACTATTGCAATTTGCTTTGATAAATCATTAAGCTGGTCTAAATCACTTCCAAAAATTTTGACAGCCAAATCTCCTCGTACTCCAGACAACATTTCTGAAGTGCGCATCTCTATGGGTTGACTAAATGTTAAGTTCACGCCAGGAACATCTTGAAGTACAAGACGAATTTTTTCTAAAATTTGCTCTTTATTTTTGACTTGCCATTGCGTTTGTGGTTTTAGCACAATGAAACTATCTGTTTCATTTAACCCCATAGGGTCTAATCCCAATTCATCAGAACCTGTACGTGCCACAATTCTTTCAACTTCAGGCACTTGTTCCAAAATACGTTTTTGAATATCCAGATCTAATGCAATTGAGTTTTGTAAGCTAATCGAAGGGATTTTTTCTAACTGTAAAATAGTATCTCCCTCATCCATGGTTGGCATAAATGACTTTCCAATGAATGGGAAAATCAATGCAGCCAGAAGTAAGGTACCACCTGCTAAGACATAAATCTGTTTAGGATGGGCTAAACTCAGATTCAAAAGTTTTCGGTAACCAGTTTCTAATTTAGCTACTAAAAAGGGTGTGTGATGTGCTTTCGGTTTTAGAAAGAATGAACACAGTACAGGAATCACTGTCAAAGAAAAAATTAGTGAACTTGATAAAGCAAATACAATTGTTAAAGCCACAGGTGAAAAGAGCTTCCCTTCCAATCCTTCAAGCGTGACCAATGGAATAAACACTAACATAATAATGATCATGCCTGCTGTGACTGGTACTGCAACCTCAGACACTGCGCGGTAAATCATATTTAATGGCGGTAAAAAAGAACGTTGCGGTGACTCTTTTGCTTCAGCAAGTTGCATTTCAATATTTTCAACCACTACAACTGCAGCATCCACTAATAAACCAATCGCAATCGTCAAACCACCTAAAGACATTAAATTGGCACTTAAACCAAAATGGTGCATCATCAAAAAAGTACTTAGTGCAGATAATGGTAAAACTGCCGCAACCACTAAAGCAGACCTTAGGTTTCCTAAGAACAATAAAAGTAAAATCAAGACTAAGACAATAGCTTCTAATAACGTTTTACTTACGGTATGAATGGCTCGGTTTACCAACTCACCACGATCATAAAATGGTTCAATCGTTGTACCCTGTGGCAGAGTTTTTTCAATGTCGGACAAATGCTCACGAACATGTTGAACGACTTGACGTGCATTCGCACCTTTTAAAGTTAATACAATACCTTGGACAGCCTCACCTTGGCCATTTTCAGTCACTGCACCATAGCGTGTGAGTGCTCCAGTATGTACCTGTGCAACATCTTTAACCCGCACCAATGTTCCTTGATGGCTAGAAACAATAATATCGCCTAACTCTTCAAGGTTTCTGACGCGGCTATCGCTTCGGATCAGTAATGACTCTCCATTTTCATTAAGCCGCCCAGCACCATCACTGGCATTATTTAGCTCGATTGCCTGTTGTAGCTGTGTTAAAGATAAGCCTCGTGCCGCCAGGGCCTCTAAATTAGGGGTCACTTCAAATGTACGAACAAGTCCCCCCAAAGCGTTAACATCGGCGACCCCTTCAATTTTACGAAGTTGTGGACGAACCACCCGATCAAGTAGAGTTCGTTTTTCCATATCACTGAGTGGCCCATGTAAGGTAAACATAAAAGATTCACCTAATGGGGTCGTCATGGGTGCAATTCCACCTGACGTACTACTTGGTAATGCAGACATCACATTACTTAAACGTTCATTCACCTGTTGTCTAGCCCAATAAGGGTCAGTGCCTTCAGCAAAGTCTAATGTGATAATCGCAATCGCGTATTTAGATTGCGAACGCATTACTGTCTGATGAGATATTCCCAACATTTCTTGTTCAATGGGTACAACAATACGGCTTTCCACCTCTTCGGGCGTCATGCCGGGCGATTTCATCACAATTTGTACTTGCGTACTTGACACATCAGGAAAAGCATCAATTGGTAGTTTCGTAAAAGCAATGTAGCCTGCCACACTGATCGCCAATGTGAGCAATAATATTAAAATGCGCTGACTAAGTGAAAAGGCGATAAGACGTTTTAACATATGTCTCACCTCAACGTTCTGTAGTGCTAATAGGTGCTTGCTCTGCACCAAAGCCAGACCACACCGCCTTGAGACGCTCTACACCACTGATAGCAAGTTGCATTTTGGGTTTTAATTTTTCAGCTGTAATATAACTTTGCTGCTGATCAGCTGATAGAACTTCAACCGTTACAGCTTCAAACCCCTTCTGATTTTTAACAAAAATAATGTGTTTACCATCTTGTGAGGTTATGGCAGTACTTGGTACTGGCCATGCTGCAATTACTGTTGGCTGCTTACTTTGAACATGAACTTTGACAAATTGTTGCACCCGCAAACAATTATGTTTGGTATCCATTTGTACGATGATATTTTGAGTTTGTGTATTCCCTACAAGTGCTGGAGCGATATTTTGTATATGCCCTGTAATATCACAACCTTCAACCTGAACAACATCCCCAATATGCACATATTTACTGTCAGCTAAATTAGCTTGTAATAACAATTGTAACGGTGAATCAGCGTTTACAAGTTGACCTAATACTGTACCAGCCTCAACATACTGACCTGTAGAAACCTGTAAGTTTTCTATATAACCACTTGTTGGGCTTTTAACATAGACAATGGAATTTAGACTATTTACCTGCCCTCCTCCCATAAATTGCAGCATTCGCTGTTTTGCACCTAAGTCAATATTAAGACGCTGTACTTGATTCTGTGCCTCTTGCACACGCTTCTCGGCAATAATGCCTTCAGCATATAAGCTACGTTCACGTGTTAAATTTTGCTGGGCTAATTGTTGTTGAGCACGAAGCTGCAATATTTCATTTTGAATCTGAATTAAATCTGGACTATGTACAGCAAGTACATGATGATTCCGGGTAACTTCTGCCAAGGGTTGTACCAAAACTTGCTGCACCATTCCTGAAACAGGACTAGTCAGTACAACTTTGCTTTCTGGTGACCACTGTACTTGCCCTTGTAAAATAATTTGTTTTTGTATGTTAGTAGAAGAAGCACCTAATGTGTGTAATTTGATCCCAACTTGCTCAATTTGTTTTGAAGAAATTAAGATTTGTTGCTCTGAGACTTCAGGACTCCTCTCAGCCTCTGAAACCTGTCTCTCTACTTTAGCCTCTATATTTTTATTCGAGAGCAGCTTACTTCCCCACCATAGCCCAAGGCTAATCAAGATCAAGACGCTCATTAGATATAATAGTTTTTTAAAATTTAGTACATCTACTCGCTGATCCACTCGTTTCATCCTTCAAGAGATTTTCTCTACAAAGCTAAGATTAAGTTCTTAAGATCAGATTAAGTTTATAAACCTATTTCAGACTGCATAGGCCCAAGTGAACCGTATTGGGTTTGTGGGAGACTTTTATTTAACTGATGTTACGTAGTAAGTGCATTTTGAGCATCTTCGCTACTACATGTTGTAGTCGATTTATAAATTATTAATAATCATTATATTAAACTATATATTGTTATTATTTCTCACGAAAATCAGCATCAAAACATAGGTGACTTTTATAAACTAAAATGTCTAAAATGAAGTGACCAAAACCACATTAAATGATCTAAATTGATCAAAATTTTACTCCACCAAAAACTATATACCAGTAATCAAATCATATACTTATAATTAAGGTCATTTAATGGAATAAATCTCGGTGACCTTGCCAAGGTTGGG
>Ga0079224_100015927_pt1 | contig 10539 bp, 9 predicted proteins | sample Stecom2015_FD_80414 | JGI IMG/M metagenome (GOLD analysis project Ga0079224, IMG submission 80414) | Agricultural soil microbial communities from Utah to study Nitrogen management - Steer compost 2015 | ecosystem: Environmental > Terrestrial > Soil > Agricultural land | place: USA: Utah...
CGAGCCGCTGCAGCCGCGCGTGGTCCCGGAGGTCCTCGTGGCCGAGCGGCTGCTCGATCATCTCGAGGCGGAGCGCGTCGAACGCGGCGAGCCGCGGCGCGTCCTCGAGCGTGTACGCGGAGGTGGCGTCGGCCACGAGCGCGAGGTCCGGGAAGCGCTCGCGCACCGCGGCGAGCATCTCGACGTCCCGTCCCGGCTTGATCTTGAGCTTCACGCGCCGGTATCCCTCGTCGACGTACCGCGCGACCATCTCGAGAAGCACCTCGTCCGTCCGCTGGAGCCCCACGCTCACGCCCACCGGAACGGAGGCGCGGGTGCCGCCGAGCGCGCGGGAGAGGGAGACGCCGTCCCGGCGTGCGAGCAGGTCCCATGCGGCCATCTCGACGGCCGCCCTGGCCATGCGGTGCCCGCGGATCCACGAGGCGTGCGCGAGCGCGTCGGCCGGCACCTCGATCCGGCGGCCCACCACGCCGGGGAGGACGAGCTCCGTGAGGACGTGCCAGGCCGTCTCGGTGGTCTCGTACGAGTACGAGGGCATCTCGGCCGCGACGCACTCGCCCCACCCCTCGAGCCCCTCCCCTTCCAGCGCGAGGAGGAGCACGCGCCGATCGAAGGTCGATCCGCTGCTGATTTCGAACGGCTCGCGGAGGCGGAGGGGGACCTCCCGCAGCGCCGCCCGCTCGATGCGGACGGGCGCGCCGCCGCCGGTTGCGCTCACCGGACGGGCTCCGGGCGTGGAGCTCTCTCGTCGGGCCACCTCCGGGTCGGGACGCCGCTCATCGGGCCGGCTCCGGGTCCCGCTCGAGGAGGTAGCGGCACGTGGGGCCCTCCCGCAGGAGCGCGCGGGCCTCGTAGCCCCGCCCGAAGTAGGACGTCAGGACCGCCCGCGTCGCCTGCCGCCACGCCCGCGCGAGGCCGGCGTCCCGCTCCATGATCGCGCCGATGTCGGCGGGGATCGCCACCGTGACGACGCGATCGTCGAGGTCGGGCGCGGGCTCGCCCGGACGCGGGTGCGCCTCCCCGGTCCCGGCGCCCGGAGGCCTGACGGCGAGCGCGGCGGGAGCATCGCGGGCCCGGGCGGCCCCGTCCTCCCCAGCCGCGGCGCGGCCGCCCGACAGCCGCGCCACCACGCGCTCGTGCCTCAGGGGCCAGAAGGCGACGAAGCGGTCCGTGCCGATCCCGTCGTGCAGGGGCGAGCCGGTCGCGCCGTACATGTCCGCCCGGTACGCCCGCACGACGGCGCCGAGCTTGTTCAGGTTCAGGTGCGCGTTCCCCGCCCGGAGCGGATCGAAGGTCCAGAGCATCTCCTCGACGCCCAGCGCCAGGACCGCGTCGCGCTGGAAGCGCTTCAGCTCGATGCCGAGCCCGCGGCCGCGCATCTCCGGGCGCACCGCGAGCATGTCGGACCAGTGGGACAGCCGCCCCTCCCGCAGACCGGTGAGGCCGAAGACGAAGCCGAGGAGCCGGCCCTCGTCGTCGAACGCGCCGGCGGAAACGCCTCCGACCTCCTGCGACACCTTCAGGATCGCGGCAGGAACACGCTCGGCGAAGGCCGGTCCCCAGATCTCCTCCTGGAGCGCCACGCACGCCTCGTAGTCCGCGCTGCTCTCGAATCGCCGGAGCGTCCAGCCTCCGCTCATCGCGTGCCCGGGCCCGGGATCGCCGTCCGCAGCATCCGCTCGAGCTCCTCGTGCCCCCGCTCCTCCATGAGGTCGATCGCGGGCAGGCCGCAGAGCACGCGCACGAGGTGGACGCCCGCGGCGGTGTTGGCCGTCGGGCCGGCTACGAGGTCGAACGTGCGACCCCATGCGTTCCGGATCCCCTCGACGGCGTACGGGTCGGACGCGCAGAGGATCGTGAGCCCGATGCGCTCGTCGAGGAGGTCCACGAGCGTGGCGCCGTTGTAGGGCTCGAGCGGCGAGGCGCCGGCCTCGATCACCGCGGCCGTGGCATCCGGTGCCGCCGAAGCGATGTGCGACAGCAGCTCCGAGATCGCCGACCGGTACTCCTCGGGAGGACAGACGGTCGTGGGAAGCCCCGCGTCCATGAAGTCGAACACCCATTCCGCGCCGGCGTCGCCGAAGGCCAGCGAGTCCCCGCGTCTCCCCGCGCCCGTGAGCTTCGCCCCGACCACGCGGTGGCCGAGCCGGGTGAGTGCGCGGACGGCCACCCGCCCGGCGTGCGTCTTTCCCGCGGACATCGAGGTGCCGACGATGAGCACGACCGGCAGATCGAACGCCTTCCCCGTCCCCTCGCGGCGGTGCTCCCGCAGTCGGACCGGCCGGCCGCCGCGAATCACGTGGCCGCGGTAGCGGAGCTCGTGGAGCTGCGGCGAGAACCGCGACCGGGAGGTCAGGGCGCCGAAGCAGCCCGCCCGGCTCAGCAGGTGCATGATGCCGTCGTCGTCCACCGCCTCGAAGGAGCCGGTGGCCTCGAGGGTGGCGAAGCGCCGCGCAAGGGCGCCCACGAGGAGGTCGCCCTTCATCGGGGCGGTCGCCCGTCCGTCACGGAGCTCGAAGGCGTCCGGGCGCGTGAGCGGGGCGCGCGTCACCTCGGCGACGACGACGTCCCCGAAGCTCCAGTCGTCGGTGGAACGGGCCTCGAGGTCTTCGAGGGGCACGGTCAGGTCGGCGATCCGCGTCACCGAGCCGAGCATGATCCTTTCCACGCACGCCTCCTGGTCGAAAGAGGTGCCGAAGTGCGCCCGATGTTCGATATCCGCTCACGCTCCCGCAGGCAGGAGCAACAGCCACGCCAGCAGCGCACACCGCTCGATCGACGGATCGATCTCGATGTGCTCGTGCGCGGCGTGGGCGCCGTCCCCCACGCACCCGAGCCCGTCCAGGGTGGCGGTGAAGAGACTCGTGGTGTTGCCGTCGGAGCCGCCGCCGGCCGTCCCCTCGTCCAGCTCGAAGCCGAGATCGTAGCCGGCGTCCCGCGCCTGCGCCCACAGCCGGCGGTTGCGCGGCGTGCGCTCGAGGGGCGGGATGCGGACCCCGCCCGCCACCTCCAGACGGATGCCGGGGATCGTCGGCTCCAGACCCAGGATCGCGCGCTCGACGCGTTCGGCGTCGTCGAGCGTCCGGACGCGCACGTCCACCTGCGCGCGCGCCGTGGGCGCGACCACGTTGGGGCGCACCCCCCCGTCGATGATCCCGACGTTCACCGTGGTTCCGCGCTCCGGGTCGTTCAGGGCGTGGAGATTCTGGATGACGTGCGAGAGCTCCACGATCGCGCTCAGCCCGGCCTCGGGCTGCAGGCCCGCGTGTGAGGCGCGGCCGCGGATCGTGACGTCGAAGCGCCCGACGCCCTTGCGCCCCGTCTTGATGCGCGCGTCCGGTCCCAGCGCGGGCTCGAGGATGAAGGCGCGGCACGCCACGCGGGCGAGCGAGCGCACCCAGCGCCGGGACTCGGGGCTCCCGATCTCCTCGTCGGAGTTCATGAGCACGACGGGCTCGACCGGGGGCTCCAGGCCCAGCTCCGCCAGGGCCCGCAACGCGAACACGATCTGCGTGAGCCCCCCCTTCATGTCCAGGGTGCCGGGGCCGTGGAGGCGACCGTCCTCGACGTGCAGCGGCATCTCCCGGAGCGTGCCCAGCGGCCAGACCGTGTCGGTGTGGCCGACCAGGAGCTGGCGGGGACGGCCACGGACGCGGGCGGCCCGGCGCGCGTACAGGTGGCCGCCGGTCTCCCGGCCCGGGATCAGCCGCACGTCGTAGCCCAGCTCCCGCAGGGCCTCGGCGAGCACCCCCTGGACCGCCGCCTGGCTCCCCGGGCTGTCGGTCGGCGACTCGAGGGCGGCCAGCCTGGTGAGGAAGTCCACGAACTCGCCCCGCATGGCCCGCACGTGGTCGAGCATGGCCACCCCGAGGTCGCTCCGGGGTCCCCGGTCCGGGGCTCTGAGGCTCGCCTCGATCCCCACCGTCAGCGACTCCATCCCACGTGGAAGGGGAAGGCCCGCGTCTCGGCGATCTCGGCGTAGCGGTCCGGCGCCACGAACGCCAGGATCGGCGAGCGAACGAGGATCTCCGCGTCGTCCTCGTCGACCCGGCGCACCGCGTCGGCGGCCACGTGGGCCGCCACGATCTCCCCGGTCACGAGGGTGTTGGATCCGAAGCCGTCCACGATCCGGTGGGTCCGACACTCGAGATGGAGGTACGCGTCCGCCAGGAGGACTCCGTCCACCTCCGTGGCCGGGACCGTCGCGAGCGCCTTCAGGCTCGGCTTCTCGCCGCCGTCGTAGCGCGGGGCGGCGGCCAGGCTGGCGTCCACCACCTGGGTGTGGCGCAGGAAGCTCACGGTGAAGGCCCCCTCCCGGACCACGTTGTCGTAGGTCGCGTGGGCGCTCGTGCAGACGAACCCGAAGTAGTTCGACCAGCCCATGGGCGCCGCCATGTGCTTCGGCGCGAGATCCCAGCCGCCGTCCTCGTCGCGGCTGCCGATCACCACGAGGGGCGCGACGTGGTAGAAGTGGTCCCAGATCGGCCGGCTCACGTCGAGCGAGACGCGATCCGGCGGGGTCGCGCTGTTCGCGTCAGGCACGCTCACGACGATTCTCCTCCGCGCGGGGTTCTTCACCATAGTAACCCGCGCGTCGATAGCTGCGGTCCAGGAGCTCCACGGGATGCACGACCTTCGTCGAGAGGCCGCGGAGGCGGAGCCCCGCGCCGATCTGCATCATGCACCCCGGATTCGGGGTCGCCGCGAGCTCGGCTCCGGTCGCCGCCACCGCCTCGACCTTGTCGAGTCCGATGCGACCCCCGAGCTCCGCGTGCGTGAGCCCGTAGATCCCCGCTCCGCCGCAGCATTCGTCGGCGCCCTCCACGACGCGGACCTCCACGCCCGGGACCGCGGCCAGCACACGGAGGGGCGCGTCGCGGATGGCCTGTGCGTGGAGGAGATGACAGGGATGGTCGTAGGCGACCCGGCAGGGCAACGGAGCGCCCGGACGCGGGCCGACCTCGGCCAGGAGCTCCGTGACGTCGCGTACGCGGGCCGCCACGGCCGCGCCGCGCTCGGCCCAATCGGGGTCCTCCTCCAGGATCGTGCCGTAGGCCTTCATGGCCGCGCCGCATCCGGCCGCGTCCACCACGAAGTGATCCACGCCCGCGGCTTCGACCGCCGCGACGTTCCCGCGTGCGAGCGCGCGGGCTTCCGCCAGCGCTCCGGCATGGGCGTGGAGGGCGCCGCAGCAGTCCTGTCCCACGACCTCCACGACCTCGAAGCCGTTCGCTTCGAGGACCCGTCGGGTGGCCGCGCCCACACGGCCGAAGAGCCCCTCCTGCACGCATCCGCGGAGGATGCCGACGCGGGGGCGCGGCGTGGCGGTGGCGGAGCGGGCCGAGGTCGCCGGGATCGAGGTCGCCGCGGCGAGGCCGGTCGGTGTGGCGGAGCCGGTCGCCCCGGAGCCACGCGCGGCCGGACCGGACGCGCTCGAGGCCAGCATGGCGAGCGCGAGGCGGAGGCTCCGGAGAGGCCCGCGCGCCGGGATCGCGGTCGCCAACCGGCCCGCGAGCCCGCTTCCCCGCAGGAGGCGGCCGGCCAGGAAGAAGGGGGCGCGCAGGTGGCGCCTCCCGAGCGTCGCGAGGAGCGCCCGCGTGAGGAGCGGGGGCGGCGCGGCGCGGCGCGCGGTCTCCCGCGCGTGCTCCAGGAGCGTGCCGTACTCCACGCCGGAAGGGCACACGGGCTCGCACGCGCGGCACCCGAGGCAGCGGTCGATGTGCTCCTGGAAGGCCCCGCTCGCCGGATCGAGGCGTCCCTCGACGACCGCAAGCATCAGGTGGAGCCGGCCGCGCGGCGAGTCGGCCTCGTCGCCCAGACGGACGTAGGTCGGGCAGGCGGGCAGGCAGAACCCGCAGTGCACGCACGGCTGCAGGCGGTCGAGCTGGCTCTCCAGCGCCGCGACGAGGCCTCCGGTCGCTCTCGAGGAGCCGGTACCGGCGGCTCCTGCCCCCGGTCCGGTCGTGACGGGGGTGCCGACCGGCACCGCCGCGCCCGCCGGGGGTCCCACGCCGTCGGGACGGGCGGTCGCGCCCGCGCTCATCGCGCCCCCCCGACGGGCCGTCACGCGACCGCCTCCTGCTCCGCCGTGGCACCACCGAGGACGCCGCCGGGATCGTAGACCGCGTGTATTCTGCGCGCGAGCGCGCGCTCCGCCGCGCCCGGCTCCGACGAGGCGGCGCGGAGGGCCGCGAGGAGCTCGGGCGCGCCGGCGGGCGCCCGCTCGAACCCGAGCGTGCCGCCGAGGCGCTCGATCGAGCGGCGGAGACCCGGAAGCGCCTCGACGTGTCCGGGCCCGAAGGAGAAGCGCACCCGCGCGGGGAACGGATCGGCGACGAGCGCGGGTCGGGGGCCCCGCCCCTCGAGCTCGAGCACCGCGTCCAGCGCCGGCGCGAGTCGGTCCGGGAGGACGTGCACGAGCCCCACCCCGTGCCCGCCCGTCCACACCCGGTCGCGCGCCCGTGCGGTCGTCTCCGGGACGGATGCGGGCGCCACCCGGGACGAGCCCGCCCCGAGCACCCCCTCGAGGCGCGCCTGCTCCGCCTCGACCGCGCCCTCGCTCCCGTGGAGCCGGACGAGGAGCCCGAAAGCACCGTCGCCGTCCTCCCTCCGGACCTCCGGGAGGGCGGGCTCCGGGAGCGCCGGGCCGGTGAGCACCGTGGCGGAGGCCGGCTGGACCGGCGCCCGCGCGAGCGCCATGGCGAGCCGGGCCGCCTCGTCGACGTCCGCGGCACCGAACAGGAGCACGCGGTCCGTGGCCGGCACCGGGAAGACCCGCACGCAGATCGAGGTGAGCACGGCGAGCGTGCCGCCGCTTCCCACCAGGGGGCGCAGGAGATCGAACCCGGCCACGTTCTTCACGACCCGCCCGCCCAGGCGCACCACGCGCCCGTCCCCCAGCACGGCCGTGGCGCCGAGCACGTGGTTGCGCACGGCCCCGTATCCGGCCTCGAGCGGGCTGCCGGCACCGCCGGCCGCGAGCCCGCCGAGCGTCCGGCCCTCCACGTCGGGCGGGTCGAACGGGAGCCACTGGCCGTGCTCAGTGAGCGCGGCGCCGAGCTCCGTGAGCGTCGTGCCCGCGCCCGCCGTGAGGGTGAGATCGGCCGCCTCGTATCGCTCGATGCCGGAGAGGCGGTCCACCACGAGCAGGACGGCCCGCTCCGGGAGCGACCGGGGTGGTACGTGCGCGCCCGTCCCGACGGGCAGCACCCGGCGGCCCTCCCGCGCGGCGCGCTGGAGCTCCGCGGACACCTCCTCGACCGTGCCCGGCCGCTCCACCCCGTCCACCCGCACCCCGAGCGCCTCCAGGCGCCCCGCCGCCGCGTCTCCCGCCCCGCTCACGCGCCCGCCTCCGCCATCGTCGCCGGCCCTTCCACGAGCGCCGCCTCTTCCGGATCAGGCAGCACCTTCCCCGGGTTCAGGAGCCCCTCCGGATCGAGCGCCCGCCGCGCCGCGCGCATCAGCTCCAGCTCGTCATCGCCGTGCACGAGCCGCATGTAGCGCCGCTTGTCCACGCCCACGCCGTGCTCGCCGGTGATCGTGCCGCCCGCCTCCACGCAGAGCGCCATGATCTCCTTCGAGGCCGCCTCCACCCGCGCGAGCTCGTCCGGATCCCGCCGGTCGAAGACGATGTTCGGGTGCAGGTTGCCGTCGCCCGCGTGGAAGACGTTCGCGATCTCGAGGCCGTAGCGGTCCGCGATCGCGGCGACGCCCGCGAGCACCTCCGGCAGGCGGGTCCGCGGCACGGTCGCGTCCTGGACGAGCAGGTCGGGCGCGAGCCGGCCCATCGCGCCGAACGCCTTCTTTCGGCCCTTCCACAGCGCCGCGCGCTCCGCCTCGTCGACGGCCCGCCGGACCTCCCGTGCCCCCGCCTCCCGGCAGCACGCTTCGGCCCGCTCCGCGTCGGCATCCAGCCCCTCCTCGGTCCCGTCGAACTCGACGACGAGCGCCGCCCCGGCGTCGCGCGGATATCCCGCGGCGAAGACGCTCTCCTCGACGGCGCGGATCGTCGCGCGATCCACGATCTCGAGGGCGGCCGGCAGCAGCCCGCTCGCGATGATCCGCGTGACCGCGCGCCCCGCGTCCTCCACCGACTCGAAGATGCCGAGCAGCGTCCGCACGCTCTCCGCGAGAGGGAGGAGGCGTACCTCGATCTCGGTCGCGATCCCGAAGCATCCCTCGGACCCGACGAACAGCCCGACCAGGTCGAGCGCGCCGTCCGGGGCCCGCCCGGCGCCGCCGAGACGCACCACCTCGCCGCCCGCCAGCACGACCGTAAGGCCGCTCACGTACCGGCCGGTCACCCCGTACTTCAGGCAGTGCGGCCCGCCCGAGTTCTCCGCCACGTTGCCGCCCAGGGTGCAGGTGCTCTGCGAGGAGGGATCCGGGGCGTAGACCAACCCATGGCGGCGCGTCGCCTCGCTCAGCCGCGCGTTCACGACGCCGGGCTGGACCCGCGCCAGGCGGTTCGCCGGATCGATCGAGAGGACCCGGCTCATCCGGGCGGTCCCCACCACCACCCCGCCCTCGACCGGAAGCGCGCCGCCCGAGAGCCCCGTGCCCGCGCCCCGCGGCACCACCGGAATGCCCTCGCCGTGCACGAGCCGGACGACCTCGGAGACCTCCTCGGTCGTGGCGGGGAGCACGACCGCGGCCGGACGCACGCGGTACTGGGTGAGTCCGTCGGACTCGTACACGAGCAGCCGGGCCGGATCGACGATCACGTGATCCGCGCCGACGGCACGCCGCAGCCGGTCGACGAGGGCGGAGGAAAGGGGGCGCTCCATCCCGGACGATACCCCGCTGCCGGAGGCCCGTGCAACGCGGCTCACCGGCTCGGGCGCGGCTCCTCGCGCGAGGGACCGTGCTCCTGCACGTACTCGACGAGCGCCCCGAGGCTGCGGAGCGCCGCGCCCGCGAGCCCGGGCGGGACCTCGTCGCCGTACACGAGCTCCATGAGCCGCTGGAGATCCGCTTCGGGCAGGGTGGCGAGCGCTTCCTCGACCTGCCGGACGCGCTCCCGCCGGTGCCGCTCGTACCGGTCGATCGCTTCCGCCGGGTCCTCGATCGGCGGACCGTGGGCGGGATAGATCACCCGCAGGTCGAGGGTCCGGAGCCGCTCGAGCGAGGCGAAGTAGTCCGCCACGCACCCCGGATACTCCGCCACCCAGGTGGTGTCACCCCGACCGAGCAGGAGGTCGCCCGCGAACAGCGCCCGGGCCTCCGGCCAGTGGAAGCACAGGTGATCGGCGGTGTGCCCGGGCGTGTGGATGGCCACCAGCCGGCCCGCGTCCGTTCCGGTCACGTCCCCGTCCGCGAGGACGCGGTCGACCGTGCCGGGCATCGGGGGCCCGAGGACCTCGGCGCCGATCCGGTCGGCGGCGGCGCGCGCCGCCCCGGCGTGATCCGCGTGCCCGTGCGTGAGCAGCACCCGCACGGTCGTCGCGTCGGCGACCTCGACGAGCAGGGCCCGGACGTGGTCCTCCACGTCCGGGCCCGGATCGACCACGGCCACGTGCTCCCTCCCGACGAGCCACGTCCGGGTGCCGTCCAGCGTGAACGGCCCGGCGTTGCCCGCGTCGAGGACGCGGGGCGGTTCGGTCAGGAGCGCTGCTCCGCGACGAGCTGCTCGGCGAGCTTGTCCGCGACGCCGATGAGTCCGATCTCGTCCTCCTCCGTGAACGCGGAGGGCTCCTCGGAATCGATGTCGATCTGGCCGAAGATCTCGTCGCCGGCCCGGATCAGGATCACCATCTCGCTCCTCACGTCCGGCGAGCAGGCGAGGTAGTTCTCCTCCTTGCTCACGTCCGGGATGTTGAGGTTCCGCCGCTCGGCGACGGCGCGCCCGCAGACGCCCGTGCCGACGGGGATCTTCGCGTGCTCCGTGGGCTCGCCCACGTAGTTGTGGAGCCAGAGCCCCTCGTCGCCGAGCAGATAGACTCCCACCCAGGAGAAGCGCTCGTCCTTCGAGAGGGTGCGCACCGCGTGGCGCAGGAGCGCGTCCGAGAGGTGTCCCTCGTCGCGCATGCCCTGCAGCTCCTTGATCAGCTTCCCTGCCTCGACCATCGATGACTTCCGTGCGGAGTGTGCACCCGCCGCGGCGCGGTCCCGCTGCGGGCTTCCTGCTGGTGTGGTGCTCGGCCGGCGTCTCTCGACGCGAGAGGAGGCCGCGGCCCCGGCCGGGGGAGAACGAACCTTAGACTCGCGCCCGGCGGGCGTCAACGTGACGGCGCACCCGACGGAGGGCGTCCGGGCGCGCCCGGCACCGAGCCCGGGGAGCCGGCGCCCGTGCGCGGGTCAGCGGGGGGTGAAGTCCGTGTCCCCGTCGAGGCGACGCACGAAGGCCGCGATGAGCTCGGCGGCCCGGAAGAGGTCCCGCACGCTCACGACCTCGTTGGGCGAGTGCATGTAACGGTTCGGCACCGACACGACCGCGGTCGGCACCCCGCGGCGGGTCAGGTGGATCCCGTCGGCATCGGTGCGCGTGGCGATGGGCGAGGCCTGGATCGTGAAGGGGATCCCTTCCTCCTCGGCCGTGCG
>Ga0079224_100015928_pt1 | contig 10539 bp, 7 predicted proteins | sample Stecom2015_FD_80414 | JGI IMG/M metagenome (GOLD analysis project Ga0079224, IMG submission 80414) | Agricultural soil microbial communities from Utah to study Nitrogen management - Steer compost 2015 | ecosystem: Environmental > Terrestrial > Soil > Agricultural land | place: USA: Utah...
AGGAAGTACGTCTGGTGGTGTAAAAGTAGTGCGCCATTTAATCATGATTAAAAATGGATTTATGGAATTTAAACGCACGTTGCACCCCAATGCGGTTTTACCGGTACGTTATAACACCAAAGCCATTTCTGGTGACATTGTATTTAATGTTTTAGGGTTTTTCATACTGTATATGCTGTCGTTTATTGTGGGCGCTTTGGTATTCTCTATGTTCGAAATCGATTTTCAATCGGCCATAGGCCTATCGGCTTCCAGTTTGGGCAATATAGGCCCCGCACTAGGTAATTTTGGCCCTGTAAACAATTTTGCCGCACTGCCGCCCTTGGCGCAATGGTGGTCTTCTTTTTTAATGCTTATTGGGCGTTTAGAACTCTTTACGGTACTTATTTTGTTTACACCTTTCTTTTGGAGGAATAGGTAGTTTATACTATACCTAGCTTCTTAGCTTCTTTAACTAAGTTGGATGAATTATCATCCTTATCAATTAATAATGATTTCAACTTGTTTTTTCTAACCTCAATGGCTCTATGGGATAATGGCATATAATTGTAGATATTCTTGGTTTTTTCACCCATAGATAAATGATACAAAATTTGTCTGTCTAAATCATCAATATAAATAGTATCAAATACCTTACCTACATGCTTTTGCATAGTCTTGCTATAGTAGTTTTTCCCCTGTAAAACCAATTCAATAGCATTTTTCAAATCCTTTGTATCTATATCGGTTTTAACAATAAATCCCTCAGGGTTAAGCTCATTAATAATATTATTGATCCTTATATAACTTGAAACATTAGTGAGAACAATTATTTTGGTTTTCTTTTGAGTTTGCCTAATTAAAGCACCCAAATCTTCCCCACAAACATATTTATTGTTTTTTGAAACAGGCAATTGCAAGTCCAACAAAATTAGTTGGTAATTATTTTTTTCTATTTGGTTCTGTGCCTCGTCACAATTTTGGGCAAAAGAGATTTTGAAATTCCTATTTAAAATGCTATCCACAATAGTCTTGTATGCATTTGCTATAATATTACAGTCTTCAATAATAAGTAGGTTAATAGTTTTCTGCTTCATGATTTAACTTAGTTGGCGAGTTAAATGTATAATTTTTTTTCAAAAAAAAACGCTATTTCTTACATTTTGTGGAAAAACCACAAAATACTATTTATAAAAAACAGTTTATTTGACCTTCATTAAGGAGTTAATCGAAAATCCTATAAACAGAGTAGATGCTTAATTTAAAAATTTTATTTTTATGAAAACATTGGAATTGAATCAAATGGAAAAATTGATTGGTGGGCAAGAAGGGGATTGTACAAGTAAAGTATTACTATTAGGTTTAGGCCTTACGACTCTAGCACTTGCAGGTATTGCCTCTGGCGGTTTAATCACTTATGGTGTCTTTGCGGGGATGGTGGCAAATGGTTCTTCTTTTGCCTATTTAGTATCTAGTGGAGATTGTTTTTAAAATGATTATATGAAAGGTAAATTAGTATTTTACATAATCAGTTTGTTTTTATTTATAATGGTTATGGTTTTGAATTTTTATTTTATTGATGATAAAAAAGTAAAAATCATATCGTCATTTTTCATAGTTGTATTTGCGATTATTATCATTGTTTCTATTATAAGAAAAAAACCAATTTAAATATTGAGTTGATTTTTTTCATTAAAAATAATTCTCAATTCACTGAGTCAGTTTGTATTGTTTTATTTCTGAAATATATTTATATTAAGAATGTTACTGGTTTATGAGTTTCTCTTTTACCTCTGAATGTTTCCAAATAAATCATGATTGTAATTTTTCATGCATTAAATAGAACCCAAAATATTGTCGTAAATATTTGAATAATGGCTATTATTTCTTAAGTAGTAGTCGAGCTAACTCGATGTATTCTTGGATCAGGTCAGGTAAAGCAAAATTTCTTGAGGGGCAAATTTTAGACAATTAATTTTTTAAATGAATAATGATTTATTATCAAACAAATAGAAAATTAAAGTGTACTTACAAGAACTAAAGAAGGAAAAGATATAAAAAAAATAAACTTACATTCTATTCTTCGCACAGGTGATTTATTATCATGTATTTATGCGCCAATTAAAAGTTGATATGCAAATTAAAACTAATCTTTAAAGGGAAAAGTCAACTGTCATCTTTAAAAATAATGAAAATATTAGTTCATGACAAAATATAGCTTTTCTATTCTAATATTGCTTACGGTTCTTTTTGGAAATCTTGCAAGTAAAGTATTAGGACTAGAGGAATTGTTTTTTAATTCATTGGCTGGTTATGTATCACATGATCAAATTATGGAAATTTTAAAATCCCAGCAGAGGTGGTGGTGGTTGGGATATATAACAATGCCTTTTTTAATTCTAATTAAGGTTGCAACTATAGCAGCTATATTAGATGCTGGATGTTTTTTTTTCGATAGAGAAATTAAATACGGAAAACTCTTTAGTATATTAATAAAAGCTGAGTTTGTGTTTTTATTAGTTATTGTATTTAAAACACTCTGGTTTTATGTGTTTCAACAAGACTATACCTTGGAAGATATACAGTATTTTTATCCACTTTCTGCATTAAATATTGTTGGTTATGAAGGGGTAAAACCTTGGTTTATATATCCTTTACAAGTATTAAATGTTTTTGAGATAATTTATTGGGGTATTTTAGCATATTTACTTGGTAAAGAATTAAACATAAGCACAGGTAAAGGCATGGGTATTGTGGCAAGTAGTTATGGCGTTGGTTTAGTTATATGGGTAGTGGCGGTAATGTTCTTTACTTTAAATATGTCTTAGAAAAGTGTGTAATAAAGCAATAATTTCGCTAAATAATGAAAAAATTAATTAAGCCTATTATTGTTACTTTGGTTCTTGGGGTTTTTTCTTACTTAGTTTATGGTGTTTTTTCTAAAATACAATACAAAAATGAAGTTGAAATAGCTTTGCAAACCATGCCAAAGTTTAGTTTTAAAACATTAGATAATACAGATTATACCAATGCCAATTTAAAACTTAATACGCCAACCATATTTATATATTTTAATAGTGAGTGCGATTATTGCCAATATGAGGCTGAAAGCATTTCTGAAGATTTAAATACATTTAAAAATATACAAATTGTATTTGTTTCTAGTGAACCTATTGAAACCATTAAAGAGTTTTCTAAACGATACCATTTAAACAACCATACTAACATTACTTTTCTACATGATTACGCTAATACTTTTTCTAATAGATTTGACGCTCAATCTGTACCTTACATTTTAATTTACGATAAAAAAAGACAACTTGTTAAAAGACACAAAGGGCAATTAAATGCCAACAGTATTTTAAAAGCCCTTAACAATTAATATTTTTCTTATTGAACTTATTACCTCAACTAACAAAAAAATACTTAGAGAGAACTTTTGTAAGGCAACACGACCAAAGCGATTGTGGTGTAGCGTGTTTATTATCTCTAATTCAATTTTACGAAGGTAATAATTCACTTGAAAAATTACGAGAGTTAAGTGGTACAACCCAGCAAGGCACATCGCTTCTAGGATTATACCAAGCAGCCAATAAGTTGGGTTTTACAGCGCAAGGCAACGAAGCTAATATACAAGCCCTAATTGACCATAAGGAACCTTTAATATTACATGTAGTTATAGAAGGACGTTTACAACATTACGTAGTATGTTATGGTTTTGAAAATGGCAGTTTTATTATTGGAGATCCAGCAAAAGGAATTACAAATTATACCAAAGAAGATTTAGAGGCAATATGGAAGTCTAAAACTTGTTTAACACTTACACCAAACGAAAATTTTGTTATAGCAGAAACCAATGCCAAAAATAAAAAACAGTGGTTTTTAAACATCTTAAAAGAAGATTACAGATTAATAAGTTTTAGTATTTTATTGGGTTTAGGAATCGCTATTTTGGGTATGGCTATGGCCATATTTTCACAAAAATTAATAGATGAAATATTGCCTTCTAAAGATTTAAACAAACTTGTTACCGGAATAATACTGGTTGCTTTTTTACTACTGGTAAGGGTTTTGTTTACTGGGCTAAGAGATTACTTTTTAGTTCGCCAAAGTAAAGACTTTAATAATAGAATTATTGATAGTTTTTATACAGCTTTATTGCATTTACCTAAACCTTTTTTTGATACTCGAAAAATAGGTGAACTGGTTGCAAGGTTAAATGATACACAACGTGTCCAAAAGGTTATAACTATGGTGGTTGGTAATGCCGTTATTAATGCATTGGTAGCTTTGGTTTCTTTAGGCTTTCTATACTACTATTCTTGGCAAACTGGACTTATAGCTTCTATCAGTTTACCATTTTATTTTTTATTGATTTATAATTTTAACAAACGTATTATAAATGCCCAAAAGGAAGTGATGCAAGGGTATGCCTTTAGTGAAAGTAATTACATAAGCTCTATACAAGGCATTGCTACTATAAAAAATAATAATAGGCAATCTGTATTTCAAAAAATAAATCAACTTATTTATGGCAATTTTCAAGAAAAGGCTTTTAATCTGGGTAAAATAAATGTGAGGCTTTCGGTTTTTTCAGGCATTTTTAGCATGTTCTTTTTAATAGGGATTTTAATTTATAATTCTATAAGGGTATATAATGAAGATATGCTTCTTGGTGAATTGATGGCTATTTTAGGAATAGCAGGTTCTTTATTGCCTTCAGTAGCTAGTTTAGCACTCATTACAATACCAATTAATGAGGCCAAAGTTGCTTTTAATAGAATGTATGAGTTTACATCTATAGAAAAAGAGAACGAAGGAAATGTTCCCTTATCAAGTTTTGAATCATTAGATATAAAAAACTTGTCATTTCGTTTTGCAGGACGCAGTCAATTATTAAAGAATATTAATCTCTCCGTTTCAAAAAACGAATGTGTCGCGATTGTTGGGGAAAGTGGTTGTGGAAAAAGTACCTTAGGACAAGTCTTGCAAAAATTTTATTCATTTGAAAGCGGACATGTTGTTATAAATGGTGAGTATCAATTAAGCGATGTTTTAACAACTGATTGGCGAAATATCATTGGAGTAATACCACAAGACGTGAGTATATTTAGTGGCAATGTTATTACTAATATTCTATTGGGAAAAGAAGATGCCCCAGAAAATATTATAAATTTTTGCAAAGATTACGGTTTTGAAGAGTTTATTAATAGTTTGCCGCAAGGTTATGCTACCATTTTAGGAGATGAAGGTATTAACTTATCCGGTGGACAAAAACAAATTATAGCCTTGATGCGAGTTTTGTATAAAAAGCCTCAGCTATTGCTATTAGATGAGTTTACTTCGGCGATGGACAGGAAAACAGAACGTTTTGTATTAGACTTGTTAGAGACATTGAAAAAGGAAATCACCATGATTTTTATTTCTCATAGGCTACATTCATTAAAACAAATAGCAGATAGAATCTACATCATAGAAGATGGGCATTCTAATAGTTTTGGAACTCATACTGAATTGCTGAAAACGGATAATTTTTATAGTGCATTTTGGAAAGATTTATTGCCATTAAATACATTATATGAAAATTAAAAGACTGTACCAATGATTGATTTTAAAATGACAAGAGAATTGGTAATAGCTTTGGTTTTCTTTGTACTGGTTGTTTTATTTGGTTCTTGGTATTTAATGGCGCTCTCGCCTTTAGTTTTTATAATTTTATTTCATTTATACAAGAATAAAGAAGATAAATTAACCATAAACCTATTAGATATTGCTTTTGCTTTTATTGCTTTAGGAGAATTAATTACGTCACTTTTTTCAAGCTATAAGGAAACGGGAAGTAATACCTCAATAAATATATATATTATACTTTTTTTATATGTTGTTTATAGGACTTACTTTAAATCTTATCAAAAAAAAATATTATTCCTAACCGTACTACTTTTCCTGTCAATAATTATAGTTTTAATTACCTTAGTTTCTTTTGGAATCCATTATCATGGCCTATTGGAAGAAAACATTACTGAACTTAATAATTTTAAAAATTTATATAACCCATTAGGTGTTTGGAATAATTTATGGGCTTGTATATTACTGTTGCTATTGGCATTTACATTACTATTTGTTTTATACCAAAAAAAACAAAAATTTAAGATTCTTGGTTTATTAGTTGCGGCATTGCTTGTTTTTGGAATTATCATTTCTTTTTCCAGAGGACTGTATTTAAGTGTTTTATGTTTTTTTATTTCGTTTAATATTTTTGCTGTATTATTTAAACAATTGAAAGTAAAACAACTACTTAGTTTTAACTTTATAGCTTTAGCAATAGGTCTTTTATCTCTTTTTATAGTTAAAGATTCTGTATTAACAACAATTGCTTTTAACAAAACAACTTCGCAACAAAGAAGCACTTCTGGAAGGTTAGATAGATGGGAACATGCCCTAGAGTTAATTTCAGATAAACCTATAACAGGTTGGGGAAATGATAATTTTATATTAGCCAAAGACAAAACCCCCTACTTAAGTGAGGATGCCATTTTCTCTACTAAAATAGATAACACTTACCTTCAAATACTCATAGAAAAAGGTATTTTAGGATTTCTTTCTTATTTGTTCTTAGTAGCAGTATGTTTTACCATAATTTACAAATCTTTAAAAAGTAAAAAATATAACAGAAAACAAAAATTAGAACTTATTATTCTGATTTCAGGTTTGATGGCATTTTTAGTTAGAGAATTAACATTTTCGTCATTGTTTTTAAATAATACTGTCTTTTTCTTGGCGTTTCATTTAGTGTTTTTCCTCATTCCGTATGATATTGAGTGCTATAAAGTGAGTATTTCCAATAAAATTAAACACTCTATATTATTTGGTTTTTTATTAGTTACACCTTTTTTACTTTTCACTCAGGTTGAGAATGCCATTCAGAACAATCGAAACAATCAATTTGTAAAGGCTTTCAATAAAGATGAAAACGAAGAAGCTTTTGTTTTTTTAGACAAAGCTATGGGCGCATCTACTAATAATATTATTTTAAATAAGCATGCAGCCTTACTATTTTCTAAAAATGCATTACAAATAGATATATCAAAAAGAAATAATAATCTTCTTATGTTTAAACATATCAATAAGGATTCTTTAGAAATTTCAAAAATGTATTTAAAAAAGATTTTGAAATCAAATCCTTATGACGATGAAACTTATCATAATTTGGGTTGGATTTATTTTGCATTCAAAGAAAATGATAGTGCAAAAGTTTGTTTTAAAAAGGCAATTGAGATGAGACCGTATAATAGTACGTATCGTATTAGTAAAATGTTGTACGATATAAATAATTCTGATTATAAAAATGGGTCTGAGAATTTAAGTAAGGTTATCCGGTATTCTCCAGATATTATTGAATCTGCTTTTTATAAAGCTTTTTCTACACAGTATCCTAAAGAAAGATTGTTGGCAGAGAAAGAAGCGGTTTTAGGATTAAGAAATATTTTGAAAATTGAAAATAATCCCATATTAAAAGCTCGTTTAGCCCGATTATTATTAAAAAAAGATTCTGCTGAGCCCTTAAAGTTATTGGAAGAAATAACTGCTAGTTTACCTAATTTAAGCAGACCTTGGGTTTACAAAGGCTTTTTGTATGAAAAGAAAGGAGATACTGCAAAAGCAAATGAATTTTATAACAAAGGGATTTTTTTAAATAAGGGGGATTTTTTTCCAAAATTATATTATGCCAATTTTTTAAGAAGAATTGGGGAAAATAAAAAAAGTGTAGCTATGTATAAAGAAGCTTTACAGTTGTATAGCTATGTAGCTACTGAAAACTTTATGAAAAACAGAGAAATGTCTAGTTTCAAAACAATTCAAAGTTCCTATATACCTAACGACCTGCTATACTATGTTAAACCCATCATACCTTATGAAGATATATTTAACTATTTCATTGATTATTATAAAAGTATAAATGATATTAAGTCTTATGAGTTTTATAAGAATTTATCTAAAAAATACCATAATCAATTATATAAAGGAAAAGAAATTCTCTATTAATGTAATTTAAATATGAAAAACAAATTAATTAATTTTTTGATAATTATAGTTTTTGTTTTTGTAAACTCTTGTTCATTAAATCTCAAAGAAGGTTCGTTAGATGAAGCATTCCGTTTAGCAGGAGATAACAAAATTGAGCTCCAAAAAGTTATTGAACATTTTAAAAAAAAATCAGAGGATAGCCTAAAATTAAAGGCTGCCTATTTTCTCATATCCAATTTGAAAAAAAGTATATCAATATCGGAAAACCCTAGCATACAAAGGCCAATTGATCTAATTCAACCCATCTTAAAGGAGAAAGGAAAAACATCTGAGACTTTTGAAATTTTTAATCAATATTTAAATAGCTCAGTTAGTCACAAAAATCTTAATTTTAATAGAGATATAGACTTAGTGAATTCCAATATGCTCATAGAAAATATAGAGCTTGCTTATAAAGCTATTGAATCTTTACCTAAAGATTTGAGACCAAACGATATGCTTTTTTATGACTATGTACTACCTTATAAAAATGATAAGGAGCCTTTAGAGCCAGATCTGAGAAAAAAACTCTTAAAGCAATACGGTTGGATTCATTCTGTAATTAAAGAAAATAATTCCATAGATTCGGGTGTCTGTTCTTTATTGGATACACTAAACTTAAAACTTTCACCAAATACTATATTTTCTGGAATTCCTAAAGTAAGCCAAATAAATGAGATAAAATTTGGTCCCTGCTCATATTTGGTAAATTTGGTAGTGCAAATTCTCCGGGCATTAGGCATTCCTGCTACCAGTGATTTTACAGAACATTGGGGAAATCACCATGCATTTGGACATGAGTGGCTAGTCTTTTTCTCTAATGGAACCGAACATGCTATTGATGTGTATGATTATAGGCAACTGAACAATATTTATAAATATGCTAGTTTGCCTAAAGTATATAGGAAGAATTTAAATGCTGATTTTTCTCATAATGGAATTACATGTAAGGATGTAACAAAAAAATATAAAAAAGATAAAGCTGCCGATATTTTATTAGAAGGAGAAAAAAAGGTTTCGAAAATACAAATTGGGGTTTTTAACACTGGTGGGAACTGGAAAACAATAAATGCTCCAATGGAAAAAACAAAAAATGGTTATGTATTTAAAGATTTTGGAAATGATATAATATATATGGCTGAAAGCATCGATTCAGATTTGCAAATAAATAAAACAGTATTTTTCTTAAATGATAAAAATAAAGTAGAATACTTAAAACCTGATTATCAAAAGAAAATAAAAGCGATAATTACTAGGAAATATCCACCTGCCAATGTTAGGGACAATGGATGGAAAGAAAGTTGGATTGAATCCCTTGCTACCTGCAAGATTATGGCCGCTAATAAAAAAGACTTTTCAGATGCTGTTGAGTTATATAATCTTGAGGATTTTAGAACATATAATCCAATAAATATAAATTTACATAATAACAAGCCTTATATATACTATTTTTTAAAAGGTTTGGATGGCAACAGAACGCATATAGCTGAATTTTATCCAATCACGCCTGATGGTAATCCTATAGTTTTCAATACATGCGAAATAACATCTGATATTAATTATGACGAATTAAATCCAGATTTAATATCAGATGACAAGCCTTTAACATATTTGGATGCCAGCTCTCTTAACATCCTTTATACATTCAAAAAGCCAACAATAGTTACTGATTTTAGATTACAGGCTAGAAACGATGATAATAATGTTAAACCCAATAATGATTATGAATTGTTTTATTGGGACAAATCTTGGAAATCTCTTGGTAGAAAGATTGCGAATGACACTCTTCTGGTTTTTGACAAGGTTCCATCAAACGCTGTTTACTGGTTAAAAAATTATACGGAAGGTAAGGAAGAGCATGTGTTCTTGTTGGATTCAATAGGAAAACAATATTGGCCTGGTGTAACCAATTTATTTACAAGGCCAGAAAATATTTGGTTTTGTTCCCAATGACTTATTGATGAGCCTGTTTGTAGTGAATTTTTGCACAAAAATAGTCTAGCAAAGTATTACAATTTATAACTCTAAAAGGCCACATTTGTCCTGTAACATGTTAACACCATAACAAATGCACAACCAATAAAACCTATAAAAAGAAAAACTCTGATCAAACGATGGTTTGTTCAGAGTTTTAGTAATTTTAATTAAAACTAGCAATGGTTTTTTAGGACTAGTCACTTCTTGTATTATCCTCCAAAGTCATCGAAGCGGATGTTTTCATCTGGGATACCAAAATCTTCTCCCATTTTTTGAACCGCTTTGTTCATTAACGGAGGTCCACAGAAATACAATTCAATGTCCTCTGGTGTTTCATGATGGTTTAAATAATTATCTATCACACAGTTGTGGATAAACCCAACGAAACCATCTCCAGATTCATCATTGATATCTTTTTTAACTTTCCAATTATCCTCTGGTAAAGGTTCAGATAAGGCCAAATAGAACTTAAAGTTAGGAAAATCCCTTTCTAAAGCCCTAAAATGCTCGATATAG
>Ga0079224_100015929_pt1 | contig 10538 bp, 7 predicted proteins | sample Stecom2015_FD_80414 | JGI IMG/M metagenome (GOLD analysis project Ga0079224, IMG submission 80414) | Agricultural soil microbial communities from Utah to study Nitrogen management - Steer compost 2015 | ecosystem: Environmental > Terrestrial > Soil > Agricultural land | place: USA: Utah...
GCCTTCGCGTTCGGCGGCGCTTGGTTGCTGGAGCAGATCCACGTTTCCATCGACGCGTTCCGGATTGCCGGGGGCCTGCTGCTCTTTCTCATCGCCGTCGACATGCTCTTCGAAAAGCGCTCGGAGCGGCGGGAAGAACGCGCTGAGCAGGTGGCGGCCGAACAGGCCAAACACCCCGGCGTTCAGGACGATATCTCGGTCTTCCCACTGGCGATCCCGCTCATCTCCGGCCCCGGCGCTATCGCCTCGATCATGCTGTTCTTCGCTGAGCACGAGAACCTGGCGGAGCGCGGGATCATCCTGTTGGGCGTCGGCGCCAACCTCGCGCTCTGCCTGATCGCGTTCCTCGCCGCCGGCCCGCTCTCGAAGATTATGGGCGAGACGGTGGCCTCGATGCTCACCCGCATCTTCGGCATCCTGCTGGCGGCGTTGGCGGCGCAGTTCGTGGTCGATGGGATCAGGAACGTGTTTGGGATCGCGGCGGGCTAACAATTTCGCATCGCAGCATCGCCAATCCCCGCCTTCACGGACGATGTTAGACTGCTAAGTACAGTCTCATGAGTACATCCTTCGACGTCATCGTTATCGGTTCCGGCCCGGGCGGCTATGTCACCGCCATCCGGGCTTCGCAGCTTGGCTTGAAGACAGCCATCGTCGAGCGCGACCGTTTAGGCGGCATCTGTCTCAACTGGGGCTGTATCCCGACGAAGGCGTTGCTGCGGAGCGCTGAGGTCTATCGCAACGCGCAGCACGCGAAGGATTTCGGCCTCACCATCGAGAACGTGAAGTTTGATCCCGAAGCCGTGGTGAAGCGCTCGCGCGGCGTGGCTGGACGCATGGAGAAGGGCGTCCAGTTTCTGATGAAGAAGAACAAGATCACGGTGATCGAAGGCGAAGCGCGGCTCGAGAAGGACGGCGCCGCGCCGAACGTGATCGTGAAAGGCAAGGACGGCAAAGACGCGCCTTACGAAGCCAAGCACGTCATCCTGGCCACCGGCGCGCGTGCGCGTGAAATTCCGGCAGCGGGCTTGAAGGCGGACGGCAAGCGCATCTGGACCTATCGCGATGCGATGACGCCGCCATCGTGGCCGGAATCGCTGCTCGTATTCGGCTCGGGCGCCATCGGCATCGAGTTCGCCAGCTTCTACGCGGCGTTCGGCGTGAAGACGACAGTGGTCGAATTGCTCGATCGCGTGTTGCCGGTCGAGGACGAGGAAATCTCAGCGTTCGCGAAGAAGCGCTACGAGAAGGAAGGTCTGAAGATCATGACCTCCACCGAAGCCAAGTCGCTGAAGGCGACGGCGAATGGTGTCGAGGCCGTCGTCTCATCCAAGGGCAAAGAGGAAACGCTCACGGCAACGCACGCTATCGTCGCCGTCGGCATAACCGGCAACATCGAGAACCTTGGCCTCGAAGGTCTCAACGTCAAAACCGACCGCGGCCACATCGTCACCGATGGCTACGGCAAGACCAATGTCGCCGGCCTCTACGCGATTGGCGACGTCACGGGCGCGCCGTGGCTGGCGCACAAGGCAAGCCACGAGGGCATCATCTGCATCGAAGCCATCGCCGGCCAAAAGCCGCACCCGATGATCAAGGAGCGCATTCCGGGCTGCACCTACTCGCACCCGCAAGTCGCCAGCGTCGGCCTTACCGAAGCGAAGGCGAAAGCCGCGGGCCGGGAAGTGCGCGTTGGCCGCTTTCCGTTCGTCGGCAACGGCAAAGCGATCGCGCTCGGCGAAGATCAGGGCATGGTCAAAGTCGTGTTCGACGCCAAGACCGGCGAACTCCTCGGCGCGCACATGATCGGCGCCGAAGTGACCGAACTCATCCAAGGCTACGCCATCGCCATGCAAACGGAGACCACCGAGCACGAACTCATGGAAACCGTCTTCCCGCACCCGACGCTGTCAGAAATGATGCACGAAGCGGTGCTCGATGCGTATGGAAGAGTGTTGCACGTCTAGCTTTCGCTCCTCCTCGATGGAGGAGCTGTCAGCGCGCGAAGCGCGATGACTGAGGAGGTGAGACCAATGGTGTTGAAGAAAAAGCCACTGGAGGCTTATCCGTCACCGCCGAGGGCGCACCTCCTCCGGCCTTCGCTGCGCTCAGGCCACCTCCTCCATCGAGGAGGAGGGGAACGCACACGAAACGGTGTTGGGTGCGTACGGACGCGTGCTGCATCTTTAGGGCGTCGTCGTAGCAAACAAGATCAGCGTGACGATGGCGATGCTGAAGCCACCGACAAACCGCATGAGCCAGCGCGCCGGGTGTTTGACGAAAAATGATGCCACGAAAAGAATAGCGCAGAAGATTAGGCCACCAAGAAGCGCTTGCACTGCTTCATCTGGCAACGTTAAGCCGCCTTCGCCTCAGCAAACCGCTCCGCCGCCATGCGCTGCATCACGACGTAATCCGTCTTGCCGCTGCCGAGCACCGGGATCTCGTCGATCACCACGATCTTCTTCGGCACCGCCAGTTCGCTGGCGCCATTGGCTTTGCACCAGGCTTGCAGCTCTTCGGCGGTGGCGCCGGCGTGGTCGGTGAAGAGGATGATGCGTTCGCCCTTGCGTGAATCGGGGAGAGCGACAGCCGCGTGCGTGTGATCCGGCCACACGGTCTGCGCATAGGCTTCGACCGCGTTCAGCGACACCATCTCGCCGCCAACCTTGGCGAAGCGCTTCACGCGGCCGAGAATGCGAATGAATCCGTCTTCGTCGACGTCAACAACATCGCCGGTATCGTGCCAACCTTGCGGGAGCAGATCGATGCCGAACGGCTTGGTCGGATCGAGATAGCCGCGCATCACGTTCGGGCCGCGCACAAAGAGCTTCTGGCCGCCCTCGATGCCGGGCACCGGTTCAAGGCGCCACTCAATGCCAGGAATGAATTGGCCCACTGAGCCGTGCTTATTGGCACCAGGAATGTTCACCGAAATCACCGGCGAGGCTTCAGTCGCGCCATAGCCCTCAAGCAACTCGACGCCGAAGCGGCGTTCATAAAGCTCACGCGTTTCCGGCTTCACCCGTTCGGCGCCGCAAACCATCAGCTGGATGCAGCTGAGATCGCCATCGGCGGCGTTGCGCGCATATTGCTGCGCGAACGTGTCGGTGGCGAAGAAGACGTTGGCGCCGGTCTCCTTGATGAGTTTCGGAATCTCCTTCACCTGCAGCGGCGAGGGGAACAGGAACGTCTTATGGCCAGTAAAGATCGGCAGCATGACGCCGCCGGTCAGGCCGAAGCTGTGGAACATCGGCAGCGGGCAGAAGAACGACCAGTTCGGGTCGAACGGAATGTGCGCGTGCGCTTGTTCGACGTTCGCCACGATGTTTGCGTGCGAGAGCACCGCGCCCTTCGGCGTTCCGTAGGAACCCGAGGTGAAAAGGATGACGCCAGTGTCGTCAGGGCTCGCCTTGGCCGCGAACATGCGCGGGAAAAAGCCCTTCACCAGCGCGATGATTTTGTCGCCGATGTCGACGGTCTTGCGGACGTCTTCGAGATAGACGAGCTGCGCGTGCTTGCTGAGTTCGTTCGCGACGGATTCCAAACCGGCCTTCTGGATGAAGAGCTTCGAGGTCAAAATCTTGCGGACGTTGGCAGATTCGCACGCGGCGCGGAGGTTCATCGCGCCGGCGGTGAAGTTGAGCATCGCCGGTGTGCGGCCGATGGCGTGAAGCGCAAAGAACGTCACCGTTGCGCCGACGCCTGTCGGCAACAGCACGCCAGCTGTCTCGCGGCGCTTGATCAGCGTGTCGAGCTTGCCTCCCAGCGCGAACGCGGCGCGGATGATGTCGTCATAGGAAAGTGGCTTGCGATCATGATCTTCAATGATCTGATACTTGCCGCCCTTCATATTCCGGGCCCGGAGCAGAGCTTCGAACAAAGTGACGCGCGTACGCGACAGTTCGAAAGACCGATGCGCCATGAGGGTATTGCCTCCGACTCTTATGTTCCGCCCTGGACGTCAGCAGTAAGACGCCCAACCCGTGATTATTGTTTCACGGTTGTAACAGACCCTAGCGACCCGATTGTGGCCGGACAAGAGAGGCGACCATTAAGTCATTGGCCATGCAGGGGAGGTTTGCCCTCCAGACGTTGCGGGACAAGGCCGGGAGGCTCATGTTGGCGTCGTGCCCACGTTGATTGATTTGCGCCAGGGAGGCGACCCTAACCGCCCCCGCCACCCCGAAAAAGAGGGGCGGCCGGATAATGCGTCGCCGCGCAAGCCGGACTGGATCCGGGTGAAGGCGCCGACCAGCCTCGGCTACCACCAAACGAAGGAGTTGGTGCGCGATCTGAAGCTGCACACGGTCTGCGAAGAGGCGGGCTGCCCTAACATCGGCGAGTGCTGGAGCCAGAAGCACGCGACCTTCATGATCCTCGGCGGCATCTGCACACGGGCTTGCTCGTTCTGCAATGTCGCCACTGGCAAGCCGCTGCCGCTGGATGCGGCTGAGCCGGAGAACGTCGCGTTCGCAACAGCACAGATGGGGCTGAAGCACGTCGTCATTACGTCGGTTGATCGCGACGATCTCGAAGACGGCGGCGCAGATCACTTCGTGCAAACGATCCAAGCCGTGCGCCGCGCAGCGCCCGACACGACGATCGAAATTCTGACACCGGACTTCCTGCGCAAACCAGGCGCAGCAGAGCGCGTGATCGATGCAGCGCCGGACGTGTTCAACCACAATCTCGAAACTGTGCCGCGGCTCTATCACTCGATCCGCCCCGGCGCGCGCTATTACCAATCGCTGCGCCTGCTGGACTCGGTGAAGCAACGCGATCCGAAGCAGTTCACGAAGTCCGGCCTCATGGTTGGCCTCGGCGAAGCCAAGGACGAAGTGCTGCAGGTGATGGACGATCTCCGCGTTGCCGGCGTCGATTTCCTCACCATCGGACAGTATTTGCAGCCGACGAAAAAGCACGCCGCCATTGATCGGTTCTGGACGCCGGACGAGTTCAAGGCGCTCGAGACTATCGCCTACGCAAAGGGCTTCCTGATGGTCTCGGCCAGCCCGCTGACGCGCTCCTCGCACCATGCCGGCGACGATTTCGCGCGGCTGAAAGCGGCGCGTCTGGCCCTATCTAAAGACTGAGATGCCACGCACCGTCATCGAAGCTGAGCGCGTGCTGCCGTATGCGCCTGAAGATTTATGCCGCTTGGTTGGCGATGTGCGTGTCTATCCCGAGTTCGTGCCGTTCCTGAAGACCATGCGCGTCACCAAGGAAGAGCCGCGCGAGGCTGGCGGTTGGGCCGGCGTCGCCGAGGCTGACGTGGGTTGGCAGGCGATCAAGGTGACATTCTCGACGTCAGTACGCTGCGAGCCGGCGAAAGGGGAGGTGGAAGTGGCGCTGGTGAAAGGCCCGCTGCATTCGCTCGCCAACAAATGGTGGTTCAAGCCGCACGAGACCGGCGCGCATGTGCGCTACTGGATCGCTTACGAGTTCAAGAACCCAGTGCTGCAAGCGGCGATCTCGGCCAACAAGGACAAGCTCGCCTCAAAAATCATGCAGGCGTTCGAGCGCGAAGCGAAGCGGCGGCTGGGCTAGTGCGTGGCGTCGTGCTTCGACAGGCTCAGCATGACGCCATGGCTGGCGCCGGTGCTTTAGTAGCGTCACCCTGAGCTTGTCGAAGCGCGACGCGCCTCCGGTACTAATCCAACACGCGCTTCATCAAGTCGAACGCCGCGGCGACTGTCTCAGCTTGCACGTCGTGACGGCCGATGTCGCCGAAGCGCTTCTCTTCATGCAGAGTCATGCCGCCGCGACGGGCCGCCGCGATGTGAACGAGTCCGACGGGTTTCTCGGCGGTGCCGCCGTCTGGGCCCGCAATACCCGTCACCGCAACCGCTACGTCAGCCGGACTATGCCGCAGCGCGCCTGCGACCATCGCGAGCGCGACTTCACGGCTGACAGCGCCGTACTCGCGGATGAGTTCGGCCGGCACGCCGAGCAGTTCGGTCTTGGCTTCATTGGAATAGGTGACGAAGCCGCGCTCCAGGGAAGCGGAGGCGCCAGGCACCGCCGCGAGCGATGCGGCAATCAATCCGCCCGTGCAACTTTCGGCGGTGGCAATGGTGTAGCCGCGTGTCTTGGTCTGCTTCAACAGATCATCCGCGCGCTGGTAATTCAGAGGAAGAGCCATGCTGCCAAGTGTGGCCGCCGCCCGGCGAATGTCCATTCCATAAGTGGGCGCACAATGGCAGAAGGCGCCCATGCCGGGAGGGAACATGGAAGCCGTAGCGCGCCGCATCGCAGCGCCCGTGTTCATTCTGGCGCTGTTCTCGAGTGCCGCGCTGATCTTCGTGCTGCAGCCGTTGTTTGCACGCATGGTGACGCCGCTCTTGGGCGGCAGCCCGCAGGTCTGGAACACGTCGATGGCGTTCTTCCAGGCGGCGTTGTTGATTGGCTACCTCTACGCGCACCTGCTCGCGCGCGTGAAAGATCTGCGCATTCAGGCGGCGGTGCACGGACTGGCGCTCCTGGCGGCATGGTTCGTGTTGCCGGTGCAGGTGACTACGCTGCTGGGCGAGCCAAGCTCTGAGCATCCTGTGTGGTGGCTGATCGGCGTGCTGGCGCTTTCGGTGGGCGCACCGTTCGCGGCTGCTTCGGCCACCGCGCCATTGCTACAGGCATGGTACGCGCGCACGGGAAGAGCGGACGCGAGCGACCCGTACTATCTCTACGCCGCAAGCAACCTTGGTAGTTTCGCCGGTTTGCTCGCGTATCCGGCGCTCATCGAGCCTTTGTTGGGCGCGCATGCACAAGGCGCCGCGTGGTCGCTCGGCTATGTGGTCGTCGGCGCGCTGATCGCGCTTGCGGCCGCGATGGCCATCACTTCGCACGGCGACACGCCAAAACCGCTTGAGCATACTGGTCCTGCGCCGAGTTGGCGCGAGCGCGGCTATTGGGTCGCTGCAGCGGCCGTACCCTCGGCGCTCTCGCTCGGCGTGACGCTGCATATTTCTACTGACGTCGCCTCGGCGCCGATGCTGTGGGTCGTACCGCTGGCGCTCTACTTGCTGACGTTCGTTCTCGCGTTCGCGCGCGGCAGCGAGAGGATGGAGGCCGGGACGCTGTTCATTCAGCCGGTCGCGCTCGCGCTGATGATCATGTCGTACTACGCGTCAGGCAATTGGCTGTGGTCCGTTACTGGCATCCTCGGGGGCTTCTTCTTCAGCGCCCTGATCTGCCATCTGGCGCTCGCGCGTTCGCGGCCAAGCGCAGACCGTTTGACTGAATTCTATCTATTCGTGTCGCTTGGCGGGGTGGTCGGCGGCGCGTTCGCGGCGCTGGCGGCGCCACTGATCTTCAACAATGTCTATGAATATCCGCTGGCGCTTGCCGCTGCGTGTCTGTTCCGGCCGCGCGAGCAGAGTGACACGCCGCGTTTGGTCGATGCATCACTCGCCGCCGCGATCCTGGTGGGACTGCTTGCACCGGTGTTGTTGCGTTGGGCAGCACTTGATGCGGTGCTGATCGTCGGGGCGCTCGGCGCGGGGGCGGCTGTGCTCGCCGCTGGTTGGAGCGACGAGAACAGGCCCGCCGCCTATCGCTACGCGTTTCTTGGCGTCGCTGCCGTTCACGCCATCCTCGTCATCTACATCGCCTTCAACATGCCGCAGGTGTTCGTCACCGCGGAGACAGAGGAAGCGACGCGCATTGTCGCGCGCCAGCCCTGGGGCGCGCTGCTCATGGGCACGAGCTTTCTGGTGCTCGCCTTCGCCGTCCACGGCACGATCCTGCCGCGTAAGGACAACAAGCGCGTCGCCGATTGGGGCCTCGGCGCGGCGCTGGCGTCGACAGTACTGATCCTGATGTTGCTGATCCGGGCGGGCGCTGTTGACGCCAATTTGCTGACGATCACCAGCATTCTGTTCTGCGGTGTTGCGATCTTCTTCAATCGTGGCCGGCCGTGGGCGCTCGCCGCCATCGTGCTGGTGGCGTTCACGATTATCTTCATCGACGAAACCCGCGGATCGCGGATCATCACGCAAGAGCGCAGCTTCTTTGGCGTCCTGCGCACGCGCGAGTTCGCCGATCGCGCCCAGCCGGACACGCCGCCGCTGCGTATCCTCATGCACGGGACCACCATTCACGGCGCGCAGATCGCCGATCCGCGCTTCGAGCGGCAGCCGCTCACCTATTATCATCCGCGCACGGCGCTCGGCGAAGCGATCCTAGCGGGCCTGAGCACGGGCGCCAACTCACGCTTGGCGCTGATCGGCCTCGGCACCGGATCGACCGCATGCTTGATGCGCCCAAGCGATCATCTGACCATCTTCGAGATCGATCCAGCCGTGGTTCGTTTGGCGGCGCGTCCGGGCGGTGACTTCACTTTCGTACCGGTGTGCCAACCCAATGCACGCATCGAACTCGGGGATGCGCGTCTTCAGATCGGCGAGGAGCCCGACGGCGAGTTCGACGTCATTGTCGTTGACGCTTTCTCCTCGGACGCCATTCCAGCGCACCTGCTGACGCGTGAGGCGATTGCGCTCTACCTCAGCAAGTTGAGTGATCGCGGCATCGTTGTTCTGCACTTGTCGAACCGGAATTTGGCTTTGGTGTCGGAGGCCGCGCGGGTGGCGCGTGATCTGAATGCGCCGTACCTCTACCGGATCAGCGATCGTTTTGAGCAGCCCTTCGTTTCCTACTATGGCGGGCTTGCGGCGAGCGTGATGATCATAGCGAAATCGCCGGAGACGATGGGCGTTCTGGCGCTCAATCCGGATTGGCGCGTGTTTGAAGCGCCGCCGGGACGCGGTTGGACGGACGATTACATCAATCTGCCGCGCGCGCTGTGGGAAGGTCTTTCGGGCATCGAGACCTGCCGCATCTACACATACCTGGAGGAGTGCCAGCAGGCGACTACGCCAGCAGCTGAGCCTCCTACGCCGGGCGATCAACCGTCGCCGTAGCCTGCGCCGCGAGGCCTTCCTCGCGACCGAGAAAGCCCATGCGTTCGGTGGTGGTAGCTTTAACGCTGACCCGCGAGAGCGGCAGCCCTAGCACCTCGGCGGTGCGCGCGCGCATCGCGTCGCGGTGCGGGCCGATCTTCGGACGTTCGCACAATAGCGTCACATCGGCATGCACGATGCGAGCGCCTGCATCGGCGGCAAGCTTAGCGGCGTGACGAAGGAAGCGTTCGGAGTTCGCGCCTTTCCACTGCGGATCGCTGGGCGGAAAGTGGGCGCCGATGTCGCCCTCGCCGAGGGCGCCCAGAATGGCGTCCACCAAAGCATGCCAACCGGCGTCAGCGTCTGAATGGCCGACAAGACCCTTGTTGTGCGGGATCTGCACGCCACAGAGCGTGACGAACGCGCCTTCGCCGAAACGATGGGCATCGACGCCATGACCGACGCACGTCATGCGTCCGCCGCCAAGCATGCTCTCAAGCATGGCCATGTCCTCTGGGTAGGTAATCTTCATGAGCTTGGCGTCGCCTTCGATGAGTTTGGTGTCGGCGCCATGCGCGCGAACGACAGCGATGTCGTCCGTCATGGAGGCATCGGGCGCGAGCGCGCCGTAAGCCGCGCGCAAGACGTCGGCGCGAAATGCTTGGGGCGTTTGAATGCGCATGACGCCATCGCGCGCGATGTCTTCGATGATGCGGCCTGAAGCATCGGCGCGCCGTAACGTGTCGGGCACCGCAAGTGCGGGCGCGGCGGCCGAGGCGCCCTTGGCCAGTGTCGCGACCAGCGATTGAACCAGCGCGGGCGTGAGCCCCGGCCGCGCGGCATCATGGACCATGATGAGTTCGGCATCGCCCACGGCGGCCAAACCGGCCCGGACAGAGCCCGTCCGGGTTTCACCGCCATCAACGATCCGCACCCCAGGGACCTCGCTCGTCGCACTGCGGCAGAGATCGGCGTGCTCTGGCGCGCAGGCGACCACAATTTCAGCCGCGCCAGCCTCCGCAAAGGCGGCAGCAGACCAGGCGATCACCGGGCGACCTAGCAGCGATCTGTATTGCTTGGGTATTTCCCCGCCAGCGCGCGCCCCGCGGCCGCCGGCCACTATAATCGCTGCGAACCTCATGACCGGAGAAATTCTGCGTCTGGATGTTGCATCGCAGCATAAAACCCTTGGCGCCTGCTTTTTAGGCGCCCTAAGCTCCCTCTCGAATTGGGGTGCTGAGTGTTCGATTTGAACGAAAAACCGCCTCTTGTCTCGCTCGCACCGATGGCGGGCGTGACCGACATCCCGTTTCGCCGTCAGGTCAAAGCATTCGGCGGCCAGTACTGCGTCTCTGAAATGGTGGCCTCCGACCAGTTGGCGCGGGCCCGCATCGATATGGTTCGCCGCGCGGCGGGTGCGGGCGTCATCGCCCCGCTGGTGATCCAACTCGCGGGACGGGACGCTGAATGGATGGCGGAAGGCGCGCGCCTCGCTGAAGCCGCGGGCGCCAACGTCATCGATATCAATATGGGCTGCCCGTCGAAGAGCGTGACGAGCGGCCTCTGTGGTTCGGCGCTGATGCGCGAGCCTGATCACGCGATGCGCTTGGTCGAAGCGACAGTGAATGCAACGAAACTGCC
>Ga0079224_100015930_pt1 | contig 10538 bp, 7 predicted proteins | sample Stecom2015_FD_80414 | JGI IMG/M metagenome (GOLD analysis project Ga0079224, IMG submission 80414) | Agricultural soil microbial communities from Utah to study Nitrogen management - Steer compost 2015 | ecosystem: Environmental > Terrestrial > Soil > Agricultural land | place: USA: Utah...
AGGCGCGGACGATGAGCGGCGAGCGCGCCTTCGAGGGCCAGTGGAACCACCGCCGCACGGTCCCGGAGTACGCCTGGGTCCCGCAGCTGTTCGCCGGGCACACCCCGGCCGAGGTCCGCGAGATCACCAAGAAGGCGCGCAAACGTGCGCTGGCCGCCCCGGTGGGCAGCACGCAGAAGGTGGGCACGCACACCGTCCCCGGCTACGTCCGCTACTACCCGCAGCAGCGCGACCTGATCCGCACCCTGGGCAAGGCCGGCTTCGACGTCTACGTCGTCTCGGCCGGCTTCGAGCCGATCGCCGAGACGTGGGCGGCCGGTGTCGGCGTCCCGCCGTCGCGCACCATCGCGATCCGCAGCGTCCTGGACGGGGGCCGGATCACCACCCGCAACGAGGGCTGCGGCGGAGCCGAGGGCGGCCAGGGCGAGGTCATCCCCTACATCGAGGGCAAGCGCTGCTGGGTCAACCAGGAGATCTTCGGCGTCGACGGCCCGGACGCCTGGGAGCGGCAGGACGCCGACCGGCGCATCGCGCTCGGCTCCGGCGACTCCGACACCGACGTCTCCTTCGTCTCCGACGCGACCCACGCCCGCCTGGTCCTCAACCGCAACCAGGACGAGATCATGTGCCGCGCCTACGACGACGCCGACGGCACCTGGCTGGTCAACCCGATGTTCATCGAGCCCCTCCCGCAGCGGAGCGAGCCCTACCCCTGCTCCAGCACCGGCTACACCCGCCCCAACGGCAGCACCGGCCCGGTCCTCCGCGACGACGGCACCGTGATCCCGGACCAGAAGGACACCGCCTTCTGACCCCGGTCCCCGGTACCCGCCGGGGAGCGGCCGAGTATCGCTCCCCGGCCCCGCTCCGGCCGTCTTCTGTCACCACCCGGCACTACGTTCGGTGTCCACGTTCGAGCGGGCGGCGGCATGGGGGAGGCCCTATGTCCTTCAAGCCCGTGGTCGTCGAGGTGCACCGGCATCGGGAGGGGCCACTGGAGCCGATGCCCGGCCGGCCTGCCTGACGGCCCACTTCCGACCCGGGCCAGGGGCGGGCGGGAGCGTGCCGGAGCGGTGGCGGGGAAGCCCTTGCACCGCGGCCTCTCGGCGGATCCCGGGGCGGCGAACCAGGAGCGGGCCCTCGGCGGCGCGGCCGCGCGCAGCCCTCGGGACTTGCCGGCGGGAAACGCGAACGGCAGGCCAGAGGAGTCCTCTGACCTGCCGTCGGTATGCGTGGGCGATACAGGATTCGAACCTGTGACCTCTACCGTGTCAAGGTAGCGCTCTAACCAACTGAGCTAACCGCCCGGGCATCCCCGGAACAAGGGGTGGAGGCGGAGACGGGAATCGAACCCGTGTACAGGGATTTGCAGTCCCTTGCCTAAGCCACTCGGCCACTCCGCCGCGAGCACGTGGCCTCGCGAGTGTCCCTCTCCGAGCGGACGACGGGATTCGAACCCGCGACCCTCACCTTGGCAAGGTGATGCTCTACCAGCTGAGCCACGTCCGCGTGATACGCAGGGGCAGGCCCCTCGTACCCTTCTTTATTGCGAGCCGCCTGGCGGCTCAGAGCGGACGACGGGATTCGAACCCGCGACCCTCACCTTGGCAAGGTGATGCTCTACCAGCTGAGCCACGTCCGCACCGCTGTGAGGTCCTGGGCCGGTCTCCCGGCCGCCGCCCTCGCTGCGATGTGTTGAACTCTAGCGGACTTTCGGCGCGAGCGCGAAATCAAATCGCCCGCGGGGCCGCCGAGCGGGGGCGGGCCGCCGCCGGGCAGGGGCCGGCCCGGCCTCAGTGTTCGGCGCGGCCGGAGGAGACCGGCATGTCCGGCCGGGGCGGGGCGGACAGGTACTGGCCGACCCGCTGGATCACCTTGTTCATCTCGTAGGCGATCAGGCCGACGTCGCTGTCGGTGTCGGAGAGCAGTGCCATGCACGCCCCCTCGCCCGCCGCGGCCACGAAGAGGAAGGCCCCGTCCATCTCGATGATGCTCTGGCGGATCTCCCCGGCGTCGAACTGCCGGCTGGCTCCGGCGGCCAGGCTGTGCAGGCCGGAGGCGATCGCGGCGAGATGCTCCGCGGCGGACCGGTCCAGTCGGCTCGACGAGGCCATCAGCAGGCCGTCGGTGGACAGCACGATGGCGTGCCGGGTTCCTTGAGCGCGGGTGAGGAGGTCGTCCAGCAGCCAGCTCAGTTCGCCAGGGGCGGTGCTCCGAATGGTCATGACTCTCAAGATCTGTCGTGGGGTGGGGCGGGATCGATCGCTTGGCACGGACTCCCGCGCCGGAGGGGGCGATCCCCGTAAGCGTTGCCCAGATGATAGCCATTCGTAACCCATGTAGCCGGATTTCCGGCCTGTTTCGGTGCGGCGAACGGGTTTCCGGGGCGCCCGGGGAAGCCGGTCACCTGTGCATACGGCGGGCGGAAAGAAGACCGGAAACCGCGGTGCGGCCACTGCCGGACACGGGGCTTGCGCGATGCGGTGCGCGGCCCCTAGCGGAGTGGGCCGGTCGGCCCGCGCCGCGGCGGCCGGCGTGGCAGGATCGGTCCAGATCGGAACCGTCGAATGGTGAGGTGAGAGCGATGCGGGTGTGGATCGCGGGCGCAGGGTACGGCCGCGGGGCGGTCGTGGACGCCGCGGAGGCCCGGATCCCGGCCCTGGACCACGGGATCACCGTGGGCGACGGGGTCTTCGAGACCGTCAAGGGGATCGGCGGGCAGCCGTTCGCGCTCTCCCGGCACCTGCGCCGGCTCGCCCGCTCGGCGGCCGGCATCGGCCTGCCCGAGCCCGACCTGGAGCTGCTGGCCGAGGGGGTGCGCCAGGCCGTGGACGCCGCCCCGGAGGTCCAGGCGGCGAGGATCCGGATCACCATGACCGGCGGGGTGGGGCCGCTCGGCTCCGAGCGCGGAGACGGCGAGCCGACCTACATCGTCGCGGTCGCCCCCATGCCGCCGATGGCGCCGTCCACCGAGGTCTGGGTGGTGCCCTGGACGCGCAACGAGAACGGCGAGCTGGCCGGGCTGAAGACGACCTCCTACGCCGGCAACGTGCGGGCGCTCGCCTACGCCAAGGAGCGGGGGAGCAGCGAGGCGATCTTCGCCAACACCGCGGGGAACCTCTGCGAGGGCACCGGGAGCAACATCTTCCTGGTGGTGCGGGGGCGCCTGGTGACCCCGCCGCTGTCCGCCGGGCCGCTGGCCGGCATCACCCGCGAGCTGGTGCTGGAGTGGGCCGGCGGGGAGGAGACCGACCTGCCGATGTCCGCGCTGGAGGAGGCTTCCGAGGCCTTCCTCACCTCCACCGGCCGCGATGTGCAGCCGATCGGCGCGATCGACGGCCGTGCGCTGCCCGCCGCGCCGGGCCCGGTGACCCGCAAGACGATGGAGGTGTTCGCGGAGCGCTCCGCCTCCGACATGGACCCCTGATCCCCTGGGCCCGGATACGGCGAGTGCCGCGACTCGGTCGGAGTCGCGGCACTCGTCCGTTTGCAGAGGGGGCGGGGGATATGTCGCCGATGCGGTTTGTGCTGGGGAAGGCCGGGGTAAACCACCGGTGTCCCATGCGCACTCACCCCTTCCCGGGGCGCACAGCGGTGTGCCGGGGCCGCTCCCGTAGGCCCCGTGCCGGTGCGCGGGCGGGTCAGGAGAGGTGGCGCTCGATCTCGCTGTCCAGATCGATGTGGTCGGCCTCCTCGCCGGCCGGGACGATCTCGTAGGTGCGGTGCAGGAACTCGGCGAGCGGCGCCACCGGAGCGTCGAACTGGGCCTGCCCGAACGGGGAGGAGAGCGCGATGTTGACGGTGCGCTCGTCGCCGCCCTTGGACGGCCACACCTGGACGTCGCCCTCGCCGACCGGGCGGACGATGCCGACGGTCAGCAGCTCGCGCGCGAAGATCCACTCGACGGGCTCGTCCTCGCCGGTGTGGAAGGCGACCTTGATCGCGTAGGGGTCGTCGGCGGTGTAGTCGAGCCGCGCGACCAGGGGGACCGAGGTGCGCTCCGGGACCAGGAGCTGCAGGCCCAGCTCGGCGCTGGCAGTGGTGCCGCTACTGTTCATGTTCGCCAAACCTTTTCTCGTCCGGCCCCGCGGTGGGGAACCGTTGCCGTCTCACCCGCTCCAACGCGGCCGTCCGCGATCTATGACGCGATAATCGCGGGACTTTTCGCTACCGGATCGCCAAGGGGTGTCCAAGTACGGCCTCTGCGATCCTCGGTCACTGTAATGAGCTGCGGAAACCAGGAATTTCCGGATCATGTGTGTGCCCCGTCACCCATGTGGAGGGGTTCCGGTGGCCTCGCCGCCGCTCGCCGTTCACATCCCCTTTGCCGAGGGGGTTTCACGTTTTACGCGCCCTTGAACGAGCGGAGCCGGTCGGTGGTGAGACCTCGGTCACACCCTGTGCGGTCCTCCGGGGGCGCGGGTTGCACGAGCACCCCGTCGGATGCGCTAGAGTTTTCATTGTTCGCCCCGCCCGAGCAGGCGGGGAGCACCAGGGCGATTAGCTCAGTTGGCTAGAGCGCGTCGTTCACACCGACGAGGTCACTGGTTCGAGTCCAGTATCGCCCACCTGTCGACGAGGTCGACTCCGATCAACCGGAGTCGGCCTTTTTCTTTGGGGTTTCGGCCGGGCCCTCCGCGCGCCCGCGACGCACCGCCCCGGGCCTGTCTCGGGCCGGTGCCGCGCGCCGGGTGGGCGAAGCGCCCCGCTTTCTCCCCGTGCACCCTCTCGGACCAGCGCGGCGGCCGAAAGGTTCGGGCGCGCCCGGGTGAGCCGCACAACAGCGCCGGAGAGCCGGACGCGGGCCATTCAGGGCGCGGGGCAACCGGAAAGAGGCGGTCCGATACGGGGGTGCCCAGGGCCGCCTCAGCGCCGGCCGCCCTTCCGCAGCCTCCTCCGCTCGCGGCGCCGCCGCTCCGCGGCGAACGCGGACTCCTTGGCCCGCACCGCGTAGTTGCGGGCCCGGCGGAGCAGGCCGTGCGCCCAGCCGAACTCGCTGGACAGGATCGCCAGCCCCAGGATGATCCCGGCGATCCCCGGGCCCGGCGTGACGCACATGATGAGGCCCATGACGAGCACGGCGCCGCCGACCACGGCGACCGCCGTCCGCCAGGTGGCATGGAGGATCGGGTGGGAGCGCATCCGCATCCGCCAGATGCGCGTGCGGGCTCGGATGCGGCGCCAGTACCGCTTGCGCGCGGGCGTGGCTCTGGATCCCGCCGGGTCCGGCTCCTCGGTGCCGGTCAGTGGGGTCTGAGTCATGGTGCACACAATATCGGGCAGATTAAGTTCGGGTATACGGGCGGAAACATGGACGTCAATACCCGGTTCGGGCGTGTTCCGGCAGAACCCCGCTCACCTGGGGCGGTTCAGCCTCCGCGCGCGGCGCACCGCCTCCGCGCCGGCGTCGTGACCGAAGATCCACTCGGTCTCGGCCCGCTCCAGATCGCCCAGGAGCGCGGGGCGGTCCTCCGGATCGCCCTCCGCCGGCTCGGTGAACGCGCGCAGCGCGCGGCGCCCCAGGGCGTGGATCCGCTCGGTGCGCTCCCGGCGCGCCTCGGCGTACCCGGCCAGCGCCCGGCCGACGCTGAGCGCGTCGGCGTGCCGGAGGAACTCGGCCAGCACCATCGCGTCCTCCACCGCCTGGTCGGCGCCCTGGGCGAAGTAGGGGAGCATCGGGTGCGCGGCGTCGCCGACCAGCACCACCCGGCCGGTGGTCCAGGCGGGGACCGGGTCGTGCTCGTTCAGCTCCCACAGCCCGACCCACTCGGCCCCGGGGACCTCGGCGAGCAGCCGTTCGTCCCAGCCGGTGAAGGCGCGCCCCAGCGCGGCGATCCGGCCCTCGGTGGTCCACGACCCGGGCCCGGGGGAGGGCGCCGGGACGGTCGCCGAGAAGCTGAGCCGGCCGCCCGAGACCGGGTAGTCGGTGAAGTTCCGGTCGTCGCCCACCCAGATCCGGATGCGCGGCTCGCGCTCGGGGGCGGGGCGCCGGTCCGCGGGCACCACCCCGCGGTAGACGGCCTGGCCCGAGGCGCGGTACCGCCCGGGGCGGAGCAGGGCGCGCAGCGAGGAGTGCACGCCGTCGGCGCCGATCGCGACGTCGCCGTGGAACTCCCGGCCGTCGGAGCAGCGCAGCGTCACCTCGTCGCTGTTCTCCAGCACGTCGGTGACGTAGCGGCCGGGGCGCACGGTCCCCTCGGGCACCGCGTCCAGCAGGATGCGGTGCAGGTCGGAGCGGAGCAGGGTGAGCAGCGGCGCGCCGTACCGCTTCTCCGCCTCGTCGCCCAGCGGGGTGCTGTGCAGCAGGCGGCCGTCGTCCCAGCCGAGGATGTCGCGGCGGAGCGGCCGGGAGGAGGCCTCGGCGAGCGCCGACCCCAGGCCCAGCCCGGTGAGCAGGCGGGTCGCGTTGGGGGCGAGGCGGATCCCGGAGCCGACCGGGGAGAAGTCCTGGGCCTGCTCGACGATGACGCACCGGCGCCCCGCCTTGGCCAGCGCCGCGGCCAGGGTCAGCCCGGCGATCCCCGCCCCCACGATCACGATCCGCACGTGCCGCCCCCCGTGTCCTCGCCTCGTCCGGCCTCCGCGTTGTGCATACCCGCGTGGCCGAACGGTACCCGGCGGGCCGGCGCGCCGGGAGCGCTCCGGGGGATCCGCTCACCCGATAGCATCGGTGCAGGGAGGCCCGCCCGCCGCATGGTCCGCCGGAGCGCGGACGCCCGCGGAGCGGCGATCCCCGCCCGATCCCGGATGAAGAATTGAGGAGTCACCGTGTCCGCCCAGCCTGAGCTGCACATCACCGTCGCAGGAACCGAGCGCGCGGTGGCGGCCGGCACTACGGCGGGCCAGGCGCTGGAGGCCGACGGCCGCAAGGTCGTCGCCGCGAAGGTCAACGGCGAGCTGCGCGACCTGTACCGGGAGCTGGCCGACGGCGACGCGGTGGAGCCGGTCGAGATCGGCTCCGAGGACGGCCGCGCCATCCTGCGCCACTCCACCGCGCACATCCTGGCCCAGGCGGTCCAGGAGCTCTTCCCCGAGGCCAAGCTGGGCATCGGCCCGCCGGTGGAGAACGGCTTCTACTACGACTTCGACGTCGCCGAGCCGTTCACCCCCGCCGATCTCAAGGCCATCGAGAAGAAGATGCAGGAGATCATCAAGCAGGGGCAGCGCTTCCAGCGCCGCGAGGTCTCCGATGACGGCGCCCGCGCCGAGCTCGCCACCGAGCCCTACAAGCTGGAGCTGATCGGGCTGAAGGGCGGAGCCTCCGACGCCGAGGGCGCCTCGGTCGAGGTCGGCGCCGGCGGCCTGACCGTCTACGACAACATCCACCCGCGCACCGGCGAGCTGTGCTGGAAGGACCTCTGCCGCGGCCCGCACCTGCCCACCACCAAGGTCGTCCCGGCGTTCAAGCTGATGCGCACCGCCGCGGCCTACTGGCGCGGCAAGGAGACCAACCCGCAGCTGCAGCGGATCTACGGCACCGCCTGGGAGACCAAGGACGCGCTCAAGGAGTACCTGGCCTTCCTGGAGGAGGCCGAGAAGCGCGACCACCGCAAGCTCGGCGCGGAGCTGGACCTGTTCTCCATCCCGGACGAGATCGGCTCGGGGCTGGCCGTCTTCCACCCCAAGGGCGGCGTGGTCCGGCGGGAGATGGAGGACTACTCGCGCAAGCGGCACGAGGAGGCGGGGTACGAGTTCGTCTACACCCCGCACGCCACCAAGGGGAGGCTGTTCGAGAAGTCGGGCCACCTCGACTGGTACGCGGACGGCATGTACCCGCCCATGCAGCTGGACGGCGGCATCGACTACTACCTCAAGCCGATGAACTGCCCGATGCACAACCTGATCTTCGACGCGCGCGGCCGGTCCTACCGCGAGCTGCCGCTGCGCCTGTTCGAGTTCGGCACCGTGTACCGGTACGAGAAGTCGGGTGTGGTGCACGGCCTGACCCGGGCCCGCGGCTTCACCCAGGACGACGCGCACATCTACTGCACCAAGGAGCAGATGGCCGACGAGCTCGACTCGCTGCTCACCTTCGTGCTGGACCTGCTCCGCGACTACGGCCTGAACGACTTCTACCTGGAGCTGTCCACCAAGGACCCGGAGAAGTCCATCGGCTCCGACGAGGTGTGGGCCGAGGCCACCGAGACGCTCCGCCAGGCCGCCGAGAAGCAGGGCCTGGAGCTGGTCATGGACCCGGGCGGCGCGGCGTTCTACGGACCGAAGATCTCGGTGCAGGCCCGGGACGCCATCGGCCGCACCTGGCAGATGTCCACCATCCAGGTCGACTTCAACCTGCCGGAGCGCTTCGACCTGGAGTACACCGCGGCGGACGGCACCCGGCAGCGCCCGGTGATGATCCACCGCGCGCTGTTCGGCTCGATCGAGCGGTTCTTCGCGGTGCTGCTGGAGCACTACGCGGGCGCGTTCCCGGCGTGGCTGGCCCCGGTGCAGGCGGTGGGCATCCCGATCGCCGCCGAGCACGTCCCGCACCTGGACGAGGTCGCCCGGCGGCTGCGCGCCGAGGGCATCCGGGTCGAGGTGGACGCCGGCGACGACCGGATGCAGAAGAAGATCCGCAACGCCCAGAAGCAGAAGGTCCCCTTCATGCTGCTGGCCGGGGACGACGACGTGAGCAAGGGCGCCGTCTCCTTCCGGTACCGCGACGGGTCGCAGAACAACGGCGTCCCGATCGACGAGGCCGTGCGCGAGATCGTCGAGGCGGTCCGCGACAGGAAGTAGCCCCGCACCCGGCTCCGGGCCGGCACCAGGCCCCCTGCCCGCACCCCCTCCGCGTGCTCGGAGAGGGCGCGGGCGTGTCGTACCGTACGGCGCCGGGAGCGCGCGGAGGGTAGCGTGGGGGACCGTCCGGCACGGGTCGGGCGGTCCGCGGACCGGAGACGACGGAATGCTTCGAAGAACCACCATCATCACCGCCGTCAAGCGCCTGATCGTCGGCCTGTTCACCGCCCAGGCGGCCGCGATCCTCGGCCTGATCGGCATCGACATGTGGCGCAAGCGGGTCCGGCCCAAGCGCGCCCGCTTCCCGCGGACCGCGCCCAAGGAGCTGCCGGTCGGCGAGAACCTCGTCACCACCTACACCTACGGCGAGGACCTGTTCTCCGACATGCTGGACGCGATCCGGGGTGCGCGCCGGCGCATCCTGTTCGAGTCCTACATCGTCAAGGGGGACCAGACCGGGCGGGAGTTCAAGCGCGAGCTGATCGCCGCCGCCGAGCGCGGCGTGCAGGTCCACGTCGTCTACGACGGCTTCGCCAACCTGGTGGTGCCGCGGTCGTTCTTCCGCTTCCCGCCCACGGTGCACGTGCTGCGCTTCCCGGTGGTGCACCCGGGCGTGCTGCTGCTGGACGTCCGCAAGATCGGCCGGGACCACCGCAAGATCCTCACCGTGGACGGCGAGGTCGGCTTCGTCGGCGGCTACAACGTCGGCAAGGCCTACGCCACCGAGTGGCGCGACACCCACCTGGGCATCTCCGGGCCGGCGGTGTGGGAGCTGGAGAACGCGTTCTGCGAGTTCTGGAACCGGCACCGCCGGGCGGGGCAGCCCCGGCTCACCGCGATCGGCGAGGCGCAGTGGACGCCGGCGATCAAGGCCCAGCGCAACGTGCCGGACCTGCTCGTCTACCCGATCCGCGGGATGTACCTGGACGCCATCGACCGGGCCCGCGAGCACATCTACATCACCCAGGCCTACTTCATCCCGGACCGGGAGATCGTCGACGCGCTGGTGGCCGCCGCCCAGCGCGGAGTGGACGTGCGGGTGCTGGTGCCGGCCGAGTCCAACCACATCGTCGCGGACTGGATGTCGCGCGGGCTGTACAGCGCGCTGCTGCGCGGCGGGGTGACCCTGTGGCGGTTCCGCGGCGCGATGGTGCACGCCAAGACCGCCACCATTGACGGCCGCTGGTCCACGGTGGGCACCGCCAACGTGGACCGGCTCAGCCTCACCGGGAACTACGAGATCAACGTCGAGATCTACGACGACGGCGTGGCCGCCCACCTGGAGGAGGTCTTCGCCAACGACAGCACCAACGCCGTCCCGCTGACCGAGGGGGAGTGGCACCGCAGGCCGCTGCTGGCCAAGCTCACCGAGCGCATCATCGGACCGCTCCGGCCGCTGTTCTGAGCGGCCGCCGGGTATGCGGGCGGCCACCCGGCGCGGCCGCCTCGCGCTTTTCCGCCCGCCCGCGGTGAAGCCGGCCTGCGTCGGGCTCAGGGCCGTCGTCTTTTCCCGGTCCCTTCCCGGCGGGGTGGAAGGGCCCCGGCCGGAGCGGGTCGGCGGAGGCGGCGGGCCGGAGCCCGACGCCATCGAAGACGGCACCCCGACCGCGACGGCCCCTCCGGGGACGGGGCGGCGGAGACGGCCGCGCCGCGCATGGCCCGCCACCGCTCGGCTGGGCATGGGGCGGATGCGGGCCGGGTTCGGGGCGGGGCGGCCCGCGGTCGAGCCCTGCGGGCGACCGTTCGCATACCCGACGGCCTCTGAGCGGCGGCCGGGGCCGGGGCTCCGGGCCCTTACG
>Ga0079224_100015931_pt1 | contig 10538 bp, 8 predicted proteins | sample Stecom2015_FD_80414 | JGI IMG/M metagenome (GOLD analysis project Ga0079224, IMG submission 80414) | Agricultural soil microbial communities from Utah to study Nitrogen management - Steer compost 2015 | ecosystem: Environmental > Terrestrial > Soil > Agricultural land | place: USA: Utah...
CATATATCGATCAACCAGAGAGAGCAACTCCTCCGCTACCGGATAGTCGGGAAAACCCTGGGAGAGGTTCACGGCGCCGTGGGTTTCCGCCAGGGCTGACATCTGGGAAAAAATGCTCAAAGCTGTGGTGGGCAGCTTCGATTGGAAGAAAGGACTTTGAAACGTGGTAGACATTTTACATTTGAATTACTCCACTAAAGTAATAGATTATTTATATTTGGCCCATTAATTACGAAAGAAAGATGAAAAATCTACTATTCATGGCTTTGCTGTTATTGCCGGGCTTCATTTTTGCACAGACGAAGGAGGAGCTTATCGCTCAGGTAAAAGCGAACCCAAAGAGCATAGAAAGCTTAAAAACTATTCAGCGTGTCGGCGGGTACTACCCCGACTACAACGAATTAAACGGTCTATTTAAAGGTTTAGATAAATCCGTGCGCAAGTCTAAAGAGGGAAAAGCATTTGCGTACTATCTAAAGCGTTTGGAGGAATCGTCAGTAGGCAAAAAAGCGCCCGCGATTACGCAGCTGACACCAGAGGGTGAGCCTTTTTCATTGTCCGACCTACGTGGAAAATATGTACTTATCGACTTCTGGGCGTCGTGGTGTCCGGACTGCCGGAGGGAAAATCCTAATCTCGTAAAAACGTACGCACAGTTTAAAGATAAGAACTTCGAGATATTAGGTGTATCGTTCGATCGGAAAATGGAAGATTGGGTGCGCGCCATTGAAACAGACAAGCTAACGTGGAAACACATTTCCGATCTGCAGGCTTGGCAAAATGCTGCCGGTACTTTGTATGGAGTGCGTTCCATCCCACAGAACATTTTGGTCGATCCCAACGGAATTATTATCGCCCGGAATCTCCACGGCGAAGCGCTTGACGCGAAATTACGTGAAGTATTATAGAACAACGGCCATGCCGATAATCGACGTGGCCGTTGCAGCAATTATCCAAACAAGGCACGGAACAGGTCTTCCAATGTAGCAAGCGGGCGGATAGCGATATCGTATTTTTTGGCGTCCAGCCCCTTGGTATTATACTTCGATATAAAAATTGATGCAAACCCCAGTTTTTCTGCCTCTGCAATACGCTGTTCTATCCGGTTTACGGCACGTATCTCCCCCGACAGCCCCACTTCGCCTGCAAACGTGACCTGCGTGGGCAGCGGTATGTCCTGCTGTGAGGATATGAGTGCAGCAACAACGGCCAGATCGATTGCGGGATCCTCGACACGCAATCCTCCCGCAATGTTCAGAAACACGTCCTGCGCGCTCAGCCGGAATCCGAAGCGTTTTTCCAGAACGGCCAGCAACATACTTAGCCGTTTGGTATCAAAGCCTGTTGATGTCCGCTGTGGCGTTCCGAATGCCGAGTTGCTTACGAGCGCCTGCACCTCGATCATGATCGGCCGCACACCTTCAAGCATAGCTGCAATGGCAATTCCGCTCATTGGTTCCTCCCGCTGGGAAAGCATAATCTCCGAAGGGTTAGACACTTCCCGGAGTCCGGAGCCTTGCATCTCGTAAATACCGAGTTCGGACGAGGAGCCAAACCGATTTTTAACGGAACGTAGGATACGATACACGTGATGCCGGTCTCCTTCGAATTGCAGCACCGTATCGACCATATGTTCCAGCACCTTCGGGCCTGCTATAGAGCCATCCTTGGTTATGTGTCCGACGATAAACACCGGCGTACTGGTCTCTTTCGCAAACCGCAACAGTTCAGCAGTACACTCCCTGACCTGTGAAACGGATCCGGGAGCAGACTCTATCTGGGAAGAATGAAGGGTCTGTATAGAATCGATAACCACGATATCGGGCTGAACAACCTCGATCTGCTTAAAGATATGCTGTGTGGACGTCTCGGTCAGTATGTAGCAGTTTGCGGTGGCATTTTGTACGAGCCGCTCGGCTCTCATTTTGATCTGCTGCTCACTTTCTTCTCCCGAAATGTAAAGAGTCTTCACCTTGGGAATACCCAGTGCGAGCTGGAGCATTAATGTTGACTTTCCGATACCCGGCTCACCACCTATCAGCACTAATGATCCTGGCACAATGCCGCCGCCCAGAACACGGTTGAACTCCTTGTCCGGAGTAGCCAGGCGTTGCTCATCCTGATAAACGATTTCGTTAATGATTGCAGCTTTATTCTGCCTTTTCGGCGACGATGTCACGTTTGCCGAACTACGCCACTCAGGGACTTTCGACCCTGCTTTTTCCACTATCTCTTCAACAAAAGAATTCCATTGTTTACAGGAGGGGCACTGACCCAGCCATTTAGCTGATTCATAACCGCAGTTCTGACAAAAATATGTCGATTTTGTTTTGGCCATTCTATTAAATTATTGTCGCGAAAGATAGGCTGACACAAAGGGTTCCATGAGCTTTCAGCGTTAGAGCCCGTCGGCTTTCTTTACACCTAAACCACTTCGGCGACGGAATATGCTGCGTTATTTTGTTTTGATGATAAAAATAGATACTTTCAGAAAAAAAGTCGGAAAAACTTTACAATTAATTGTGTCCAACGTGTAACTTCTTCTTACCATCTCCGACATATTAGCTGATATGACCAACGATCTGGAGAACGACTTTATCAATTTACTGGAAGAACATCAAAATATTTTCCATAAGATCTGTAAGCTATATACGGACGACGTCGAAGCACATAAAGACCTTTTCCAGGAAATGGCCATCCAGCTCTGGCATTCTTATCCTTCGTTCAAAGGAGACGCCAAATTTTCCACATGGGCTTATCGCGTTGCACTGAACACTGCAATTTCGCTCCATCGGACGAAGAAGCGAAAGGTGGTCACGGTGGAGTGGGACAATTCCCTTCAGCAGGTACGCTATGAAGAGTACAATGATGAACAGGAAGAGCGGCTACGGTTTCTATATAAGGCGGTCAGGCAACTTAACGACATCGAAAAGGCGCTGGTATATATGTACCTAGAAGACAAGGACTATACAGAAATTGCCGAAACATTGGGAATAAGCGAAGTAAATGCGCGAGTCAAAATGAATCGGATCAAAACGAAACTGAAAAACATGTTAACCCAGCAAGGAGGTATATAATGGACGAACTGGATTTATTGAAACAACATTGGAATAACGAGGGCAATTTTCCAAAAGTAGACAAGGAGCAGATACGGCAAATGCTCCACCGGAGTTCTTCTTCCATTATAAAATGGATTTTTCTGATCAGCGTTATCGAGCTGCTCTTGGGGCTGGCCTTATTTTTTGTGGTAGGGCCTGAGGAAACCGAACACAGCCTGGTATATACCGTGGGCTATGTGGTATATGATATCATTTTCTACGCGGTAATCCTCTATTTTATTTATCAGTTTTTTTCGAGCTATAGAAGGATAAAAAATACGACCAGCACAAAGGTGCTGCTGAACGCTATCCTGAAGACCCGACGGCATGTGGATCACTACATCCGGTTTAATATTTATTGCATTATTTGCTCATGCGTGTTTGTATCTGTCGAAAAGCTATTCCAGCGTTACCAGACAACGTCTACAGGACACTTTATTTTTACGGCAGTCCTCGTTGCTGTTCTGGTATCTCTTTTCTGCTGGCTATTTCTTTTCGTGGTCAAACTGTACTATAAACTCCTTTATCAGCGGCTCGTGAAGAAACTTAACAGGAACTACGATGAATTGACGAGCATGGAGCAGGAAGAGCCCGCCTAGTGTTCATTTTCCTTTAAAATCCGGAGAAAGTTGAGACCCATGATCTTAGCCACATCATCCTCGGCGTATCCCCGCTTTAACAATGCGTCAGTGAGCACCGGAAATTTTGAAACGTCTTCCAGCCCCTGCGGAGACGATTCTATCCCGTCAAAGTCGGACCCTACGGCCACGTGGGCTACGCCGATTTTCTTCACCAGATAGTCGATATGATCCAGCAATATGGAAAGCGGAGCGTCAGCCTGACGTTTCAATCTTAAGGGGAGCTTCTCATATTGCCGGGAGGCCGACAGCCGGTAGTCGCCTTTATTTCCATAGTACTGTCTATATAGCCTCTTCACCCGTGTCTCAAAATCGGGGTCCAGGAAACCCGAATAAAAGTTAACACCGACGACGCCGCCATTTTTCTTTAAAGCCTCAAGTTGTTCGTCCTTTAAATTGCGATAGTGTGGCATCAAGGCATACGCATTGCTGTGCGACACTAATACCGGCTTCGAGGTTACGGCGAGGACATCGTAAAACGTCTTTTCTCCGGCGTGGGAAAGGTCGACCATCATGCCGAGTTCGTTCATCTTTCTGATCACGCTCCTTCCGAGTTCATTAAGGCCTTTCCCTTTGCTTCCTGCGGTTTTAACTTCCATAGCAGCAGCTGTTGCCCACGGCAGGTTATAGTTCCACGTCAAGGTGAGGTACCGGGCTCCGCGTCTATACAGCGCCTCCAGATTCTCGAGCGAATTTTCAATCATATTACCTCCCTCTATGCCGATAATCGCAGCAATTTTACCGCTCCGTAGAATTTCCTCGATTTCCGTGCTGCTTTTCGCTATGGCGATAGCCTTCGCATGATCGCGAACCGCTTTTTCCAATGCGTCAATTTGCGCGTTGGCATGTTTAAATGCTTTCCCTATACCGTACTTCTTGTCGTCGGACCACACGGCAAACACCTGCACATCCACCCCTCCTTCTTTGAGGCGGGGTAGGTCTGTGTGGCCTACGGACATGCGCTCCCCGATATTACGTCCCTTCAACAGCGATTCATAAATAACATCGTTGTGCCCGTCTACGACGGTCAGGTGTTTGTGAAAATCGTGCGTCTGCGCATGCAGGGCCGATGATAAGAACATGGCAATGGCTATCGAAAGGTTGCGCTTCATCTTTTCGCTTCGTTAATTGTTTCGTAAATGGCATCCTGGATGCGGCTCCGGATATTGAGGTCCAAAAGCTTGGTAGTAACCTGTGGATGTACGCGGTTGGACAGGAAAATATATATAAGCTGATGTTTGGGATCGACCCAGATGCAAGTTCCGGTATAGCCCGTATGACCGTAAACGGCCTCATTAGCGAGCTTTGAGGGATACTCCTTTTTAGGGTCGGGATCAGCGCGGTCGAACCCAAGGCCACGCCGGCTTGTCCTCGATTGTTTTGACGTAAACAGGTCCACCGTCTCCGGTTTGAAATACCGCACGCCACCGTATTCGCCGCGGTTTAACAGCAGCTGTCCAAATATAGCCAGGTCGTTCGCGGTAGCAAACAGCCCTGCGTGTCCCGCCACTCCGCCGGCCATTGCTGCGCCTTGGTCGTGGACATAGCCTTGCAGCAATACCTTACGAAAGGAGGTGTCGTGCTCAGTAGGCACAATTCTTTCTCTGGGAAAGCGGGTTCTCGGATTATAGCCGGCCGTCTTCATCCCTATGGGACGGTAGAGTAGCTTCTGTACATATTCCTCCATAGGCTCTGCCGTCTCATGCTCTGCGATTTCCTTCATCACGTACATGCTGATATCGCTATACACATAGTTGCCAACAGGCTTTACCGGCGACGCTAACATTTCCGGCCACATGACGTCGCGATAATAGTTGTTTCTCAAGTAGGCGCTATCAGCCACTTTAACCTGGTGGTCGACATCGGGCTGCCGTTGTAGGTCGCCTTTTTTCAGATACCTATAAAACGGGATATATGGCGTAAAACCTGCCTCATGGAGCAGGACGCTCCGTAACGGGATATCCTTCTTGTTCGTCTCTTTTGCCTGCCAGAGGTATCTGCCCATTGTACTGTCCAGATGGATTACACCCGTTTCCTGCAGGTGCATTACAACCGGTGTCGTTCCTGCTATTTTGCTTACCGAAGCAAGATCAAAGATATCCGAGACCCGCGTAGGAACGTTCCCCGCGTACGTGTGGTGGCCGTATGCTTTTTCAAAAATGACCTGCCCACTTTTTATCGCCATCACCACCATTCCCGGAGCGGCGCGCTCGCGTATTGCCTCGGCAGCGATAGCATCGATTTTTTTCTCCATCCGGGAAACATCCAATCCGAAATTGGCTCCCCCCGCATATTGTATCCTCGTCTGTTCTGTTTTATTTGATCCCTGCGTAATGGCAAGGCCTCCAAATAGCGACATAGCAGCGTTAACCTGGGCCTGTGTTTGCATGCTTGGTACGGCCACTTCAACGGCCCCTTCGCCAAGAACACGGTTGTTCCAGGGCTGTCGGTTTCCGCCGTCGTCAAACCGCACAAGGACAACTTGTTTTTTGTTTATCAATGACTGCTTTACCATAAGCAGGAGATCGCTCCTCAGGTCCTGACTGGTTCCTGCAACGATGATCGTGTTGCAGTACTTCGTATTTTCATCATACCTGTTAAAATCGTAGCTCCTCACCTCGGCATAACGTTGAGCCACTTCAATGAACGCCTTGTACTTCTCAGGCATGGACGTGACGATAGCAATCTTATGTTGATCCAATCTTTTAAAAGGCAAAAGGTTGTTCACATTCCGTAAAAGCACCGTTTCGTTGGCTATCGTCTGGCGGTATTGTGCCTGGCTTCCTATAGCTAAGAAGAAAGAAGTCGCGCAGAATAAAAGACGTAAATAAAAAATCTTCATAATCGTGTAGGTGTGGAAAAAACGATTCTAGTTAAGTATTTATCAGTAAATATAAAAATAAAACGCAACAATCCGCATCCTAATCAATAAATTGCGATGGCCCTTGAACACGCCCTACTGCTTTCTGTATAACAAACGGGGCGCGTTCAGCACATTCAGCCGATTTCGCTTTCGATCCAGCATAAATTTCAGTAAGTTTGGTTGTATGATAACGAAGGCACCATTGCCCTTAATTTGTTCACCCATTATAGTTGCCAGGTTTGAAATATGCCGGAAATTGCTGAAAACAGAACGATATTCTCTCTTTTAGAGGTATCCCGTAGCATTCAGAAAACGATCGGCGAACGCTACAAGAGTCTTTATTGGATTAAAGCGGAGATGAATAAGCTCAACTATTATTCGCATTCGGGACATTGCTTCCCCGAGCTGGTGGAGAAAACCGACGGCCGGATTGTTGCGGAAATGCGTTCCATTCTTTGGAAAGCCGACTACCAACGGATAAACCAGCAGTTTTTACAGCTGCTTAACGAACCTTTAAAAGACGGCATCACAATCCTTTTCCAGGCCGCTATTTCTTACGATCCTCTTTATGGGCTCAGTCTCAAGATTGTCGACATTGATCCAACCTTTGTATTAGGTGAACTCGAGCGGGAGAAGAGGGAAAGCATTCAGCGTCTTCAGGAGGAAGGCCTTTTTTTCCGGAACAAACGCTTACCGTTTCCGACGGTAGCCAAGCGCCTGGCCATTATTTCGGTCGAGACAAGCAAAGGGCTATCAGATTTTTTTAAAATTATTCACAATAATCCCTGGTCATACCGCTTCGAATATACGTTGTTCCCTGCGTTATTGCAGGGCGATAAGTCGATCCCATCTATTATAAACCAGCTGGCTGTCATCGCCGGGCGGATCGAACAGTTTGATGCTGTCGCTATTATCCGCGGTGGCGGTGGCGAGGTAGGGCTTTCTTCTTATAACAATTATCAGCTTGCTAAAGCCATTGCGATCTTTCCGATTCCCGTGATCACCGGGATTGGACATTCTACCAACGAGACGGTCAGCGAGCTCGTTGCGCACAAGAATGCCATCACGCCCAGCGAACTGGCCGACTTTCTCATTCAGCGATTTCATCAATTTGCGATACCGGTTGACGAAGCACAACGACGGCTCATCCAGGCGAGCCAGGCTTTGTTCCAACAGGAAAGCCGGCTGTTAGATCATCTTTCACAGTCCATTTCGTGGCATAGTAAGGCCGTTCTATCCACGCATTCACACCTCTTACACACGTTGACGGGCCGGTTGCAGCTCGTCAGCCGCCAACGGATAAGGGATCAAAAGAACGACCTCAACAGTATGGTCAGGCTTCTCCAGCTGGCAGATCCGAAACAATTGCTAAAAAGGGGGTTTAGCATTACACGCGTCAATGGCCAGGCGATTTCCAGCGAAGCGAACGTGAACATCGGCGACCAGGTGGAGACCATCCTGTTTAACGGAAGCTTCCGAAGCCGGATAACAGACAAGAACGACCTACACGAATAGAGCAGCAGCTTTTTGACGGGGAGCAAACGACTGCTTTTACTTTGACAACATAATAGAAAAGACATGGAACACAATGCATATACATATAACGACGCCTTTCAGGAGCTTCAGCTTATCGTTTCTGAAATCGAGTCGGGACAGATTAACGTAGACGAGCTAACAGACAAAATCCGCCGGGCCTCCGATCTGATCGCCGTCTGTAAAGCAAAGCTCACTTCGTCAGAAGCGGAAGTAGAAAAACTTTTAGCAAAGTTAGCCCAACAGGATAATACAGAGGATGAGTAGTTAGCCCGCCTAACGGACTAAGCGCGGACTCTCCAGTCAGACTGTATGTGGGAGAATCATTCTGACGGTGATTCGGTCCATTTTTTTGCGGGGTGTTATAGCTTCCTTAGAGCCGCCTAAAATGCGAGGCCACCCAAACACGTACGGACTGAAATCTAAGAAATTGATTACCTTTGTAAGTTATGTCAAATAAATCCGAACAAAACGCAAAATCCTATATTCAAATTAAGGGCGCGCGTGTAAATAATCTAAAAAACATCGATGTCAACATCCCGAAAAACAAGCTGGTTGTTATTACCGGCATGTCAGGTTCGGGGAAATCGTCGTTGGCATTTGACACCTTATACGCCGAAGGGCAACGACGTTATGTGGAGAGCCTTTCGTCGTATGCACGGCAGTTTATGGGACGGATGCACAAACCGGAGGTGGACTATATCAAAGGCATCGCACCGGCAATAGCTATCGAACAGCGGGTCATCACGTCCAACCCACGATCGACTGTCGGCACCTCAACGGAAATATACGACTACCTGAAACTATTATACGCGCGGGTTGGCAAAACGATTTCGCCCATCTCCGGAAAAGAAGTAACCAAGGACACGGTATCCTCTATTATTGATGAGCTTATGTCTTATCCGGAAGGAACCACGGTTACCATCTTCGCGGAGGTCATACCGCTAAATAAGAGAAAATTAAAAGAAGAACTGTCGCTTTTGTTGCAAAAGGGATTCGTGCGCGTCTTTTTTGAAGGGAAGATCCAGAAGGTCGAAAGCATCATCGAAGACACGGCCATCAAAAACAGAGACTTTAAAGCCGGCGAAGTTCAGATTGTCGTTGACCGCATCCGTCTGGATAAACAGGACGATACATATAGCCGTATCGCCGACTCTTTGCAGACAGCTTTTTTTGAAGGAAAGGGAGAATGCGACGTGGACATCGACGGCCACAAAAGGCACTATTCCGACAAGTTTGAACTGGATGGGATGACCTTTGAAGAGCCAACGCCTAACTTTTTCAGCTTCAACAATCCCTATGGAGCGTGTAAACGCTGCGAGGGCTATGGTAAAGTTATCGGTATTGACCCAGACCTCGTCATCCCGGACAAAAGTAAGTCTGTATACGACGGAGCCATTGCACCATGGCGCGGCGAAAAGATGGGCGAATGGCTGAACAAACTCGTCAAAAATGCGCTGAAGTTTGATTTTCCTATCCATCGTGCCTATGCAGACCTGACCAAAGCCCAGCAGGAGTTACTTTGGACCGGCAATAAGTATTTTGCAGGTTTAAACCAGTTTTTCGAGGAACTTGAACAACAAACGTATAAAATACAATACCGGGTTATGTTGTCCCGTTATCGCGGAAAAACCGACTGTCCGGAGTGTAAAGGCTCCCGCCTGCGGAAAGACGCTTCCTATGTAAAAGTAGGTGGCATGTCTATTACCGACGTTGTACTGCTTCCGCTGGATGAGGCGCTTGTCTTTTTTTCAAATCTGATCCTGACGCCGCATGAGCAGACTATCGCAAAAAGGCTGCTGTCAGAAATTGTCAACCGGATTCAGTTTCTATGCGATGTCGGCCTGAGCTACCTTACGTTGAACCGGCTCAGCAACACGCTCTCGGGCGGAGAATCTCAACGGATCAATTTGGCGACGTCGCTGGGCAGCTCGTTGGTAGGGTCGATCTACGTACTGGACGAACCGAGTATCGGCCTTCATCCACGTGACACCCAGCGTTTAATCGGCGTTCTAAAGTCGCTCCGCGATGTAGGAAATACCGTCATCGTCGTTGAACACGAGCAGGAAATGATGGAAGCTGCAGACTACCTCATCGACATCGGACCCGAAGCCGGCATCAACGGCGGAGAGCTGGTCTTCGCTGGAACTTACGACGAAATCATCGCCGACAAAAAAAGCCTGACAGGGCAGTATCTGAACGGCAAATTAACTATTCCAACCCCTACACAAAGGCGGAGGTGGACAGATGCTGTCATCGTAAAAGGAGCACGCGAAAACAATCTCCAGGGAATAAATGTAGCGTTCCCCTTAAATGTGTTTACCGTCGTTACGGGCGTGTCGGGGTCGGGCAAAACATCCTTGGTCAAGCGGATTCTCTATCCCGCCCTGCAAAAGGCTATCGGAC
>Ga0079224_100015932_pt1 | contig 10538 bp, 12 predicted proteins | sample Stecom2015_FD_80414 | JGI IMG/M metagenome (GOLD analysis project Ga0079224, IMG submission 80414) | Agricultural soil microbial communities from Utah to study Nitrogen management - Steer compost 2015 | ecosystem: Environmental > Terrestrial > Soil > Agricultural land | place: USA: Utah...
GCCGCTGAGCCCGCCGCCGCTGAGCCCGCCAAAGCGGAAAAGGCCGCCGAGGCGGAGGCCGGCGCCGAAGCCGAGGAGCGTCCGCGGGAGTCGCGACGAAGCCGTTCCACCGCCACCGTCGAGCAGGCGGGGGAGGCCGCCGAGCAGAACGGCGAGCGGACCGAATCTCGCCGGGAGCGCGCTGAGCGCAGCGCGACGGAGCGCGCCGGCGCCGAGCGCGCGCAGCGCGCCGAGCGCGACGCCGAGAGCGAAGAGGAGGCCGAGAACGGCGGCCGACGCAGCCGGCGGAGCCGTTTCCGGGACCGTCGGCGGAGTCGCGGTGAGCGAGGCGAGAGCGACAGTCGTGAGCCACAGGTGAGTGAGGACGACGTCCTCGTTCCCGTGGCCGGCATCGTCGACGTCCTGGACAACTACGCGTTCATCCGCACCACCGGCTACCTGTCGGGCCCGAACGACGTTTACGTCTCCATGTCGCAGGTGAAGAAGTACGGCCTGCGGCGGGGCGACGCGGTGACCGGCGCGGTGCGCGCGACCCGCGAGGGTGAGCAGCGGCGGGACAAGTACAACCCGTTGGTCCGCCTCGACACGATCAACGGGATGGACCCGGAAGAGGCTAAGAACCGGCCGGAGTTCTACAAGCTGACTCCGCTCTACCCGCAGGAGCGGCTGCGGCTGGAGACTGAGCCGCACATCCTCACCACCCGGGTCATCGACCTCGTCATGCCGATCGGCAAAGGGCAGCGAGCGCTGATCGTCTCGCCGCCGAAGGCCGGTAAGACGATGGTGTTGCAGGCGATCGCCAACGCGATCACCCGCAACAACCCGGAAGTGCACCTCATGGTCGTGCTCGTCGACGAGCGGCCAGAAGAGGTCACGGACATGCAGCGGTCGGTCAAGGGCGAGGTCATCGCCGCGACGTTCGACCGTCCGCCGCAGGACCACACCACCGTCGCGGAGCTCGCGATTGAGCGCGCCAAGCGGCTCGTCGAGCTGGGACACGACGTCGTGGTGCTGCTCGACTCGGTGACGCGGCTGGGACGGTCGTACAACCTGGCGGCGCCGGCCAGCGGCCGCATCATGTCTGGCGGTATCGACTCCACCGCGCTCTACCCGCCCAAGCGCTTCCTCGGCGCGGCCCGAAACATTGAAAACGGTGGGTCGCTGACCATCATCGCCACCGCGCTGGTGGAAACCGGCTCGATGGCGGACACGGTGATTTTCGAGGAGTTCAAGGGCACGGGTAACGCGGAGCTCAAGCTCGACCGGAAGATCGCCGAACGGCGTACTTTCCCGGCGGTGGACGTGAGCGCCTCCGGCACGCGGAAGGACGAGATCCTGCTTCCTCCGGAGGAGCTGGCGATAGTGCACAAGCTGCGGAAGGTGCTGGCTTCGCTGGAGCCGCAGGCGGCGCTGGATCTGCTGCTGGACAAGCTCAAGCAGACCCGGACGAACGCCGAGTTCCTGATGCAGATCGCGAAGTCGACGCCGGGGGAGTGACCGCGATGTCCACGGGCGCGGGGTAGCGCCGGCTTCCCGCGCCCGTGTTGTTTTGACGTCCAGTCACGACATTCGGTCAGAGTGTCCGATCAGAGCATTTGGTCGGAACATTCGGTCAGAAATCGCCTTCGGCGACGTGGAAAACGGTCAAGCCGAGCGCCCGCCACATCCGCACCACCTGCGCCCGGTCTTCGAAGACCCCGATGACGTGGTACCGGTCGCGCAGCTCCCGGTCGAAGATTTCCCGTTTGACCACTGTGTCCTTGCGATAGTCCCCGGGGGCGCGCATGTGCAAGGCGAGATAGGGCACGCGGACGTGTTCGGCGAGCCAGGCTTCCGTCGCGTCGCGGGCGCTCGCGTCACGACCGCTGCAGAAGATCACACCGTACCCGGCGGCGTGCATCGCTCGGACCGCCGCGATCACCGCGTGGTTCGGTATGTCCTCATTGACCCGGGCCATGTCGTACGGGCTGCGATTCCCCAACAGCGCCACGGTGCCGTCGATGTCGACCAGCACCACCTGGGGTGCTTCCGGCGGCGGGGTGTACACCTGGGCCGCCCCGCCGGTCGACACCGTGGGGATGGGCAGCGGCAATTTCCGCCCGGCGAGGTAGCGCTGGTGCAAACGCCGGATCGCTTCCTCACCGACCCGCTCCGACTCCGGGCGGGCGGCGTCCCGGCGGATACACTCCTCCAATGGGACGTCGGTGAAGTCATGGACCTCGAACCGCGCGCCAAGCCGAGCGGCGAGTTCCGCCCACTCCTTGACCGTGCGGGAACGCAGGTTCGTGTCGTCGACGCAGACATCCACCCGCGCCCGCAGCAGCGCCTCCACCTGCGCGCGTTGGGCGACGGTCACCTGCCCCTCCGCCCACTGGGTGAGCAGGCGGGTGCCGTGCAGCATTCGGCGCAGGTCGTCGCGGTTGACCCGGACCACCGAGGGCTGCAGTCGACGGGCGAAGGTGGTTTTGCCGGAGGCGGGCAGCCCCCGGGTGAGGATCAGCCGAGTCATGGGTTGCTCCCGTCTCACCGTACGCGGTCGGCGGGCGACCAGGAGGGGTCGTTCCGGTCGTTTGCCGCACCACGCCGTGGGTGGTCACCCGTGTAGCACGCGTGGTCACCGTCATGGCACACTGGTCAACCGCCCAGGGTTCCGGTTCACGCCTGAGCTCGCATCCGCAGGGCGAGCCTGGCGACCCGGCGACCACAAGGAAAGGACCGAGGCGACGATGAAGCCGAATATCCACCCCGAGTACGTGGTGACCCAAGTCACCTGCTCGTGCGGTGCTCAGTTCGTTACCCGCAGCACGGCTAAGAACGGCCAGATCCACGCCGAGGCCTGCAGCGAGTGCCACCCGTTCTACACGGGCAAGCAGCGTGTCCTGGACACCGCTGGGCGCGTCGCGAAGTTCCAGCAGAAGTACGCCAAGGTCCAAGCCAAGAACAAGAAGGCCAAGTAGCTTCTGCGACGGCGCCCGTCCTGTGTCTCGGCTCGGGCGGGCGCCGTCGGCGTGTCCGGTGCCGCCCGTTGTATCGACCTCGCTATATCGACTCTGTCCTGATCGACTCTGTCCTGCCGCCGGTGTCGACGTTCCGCCGTTGAGGTTCAGCCCGTGGCGATGATGGGAGTACGAGCATGAGCAGTGAACGTCTCGCCGCGCTCCTCAACGAGTATGCGGAGCTGGAGAAGCAGCTCTCGGACCCGTCGATCCACGCCGATCCGGCCACCGCGCGCCGGGTGGGGCGGCGCTTCGCCGAGCTCGCCCCGGTGCACAAGGCCGCGGAGGAGCTGGAGCAGGCGCGCGCCGATCTGGCGGCCGCCCAAGAGCTGGCCCGCGAGGACCCGTCGTTCGCCGAGGAGGCCGAGAAGCTCGCCGCGGCCGTGCCGGAGCTGGAGCGGCGGCTCGCCGAGCTGCTGCTGCCGCGCGACCCGCACGACGCCAAGGACGTGATTCTGGAGATCAAGGCGGGCGAGGGTGGTGAGGAGTCGGCGCTCTTCGCCGGCGACCTGCTGCGGATGTACCTCCGTTACGCGGAGCGCCAAGGCTGGACCACCGAGATCATCGACGTCCAGTACTCCGACCTCGGCGGGGTCAAGGACGTGTCGCTGGCGGTGAAGATGAAGGGCCTGCCGGAAGGCGGCAACGGCGTGTGGTCCCGGCTCAAGTGGGAAGGCGGTGTCCACCGCGTGCAGCGGGTGCCGGTCACCGAGTCCCAGGGCCGGATCCACACCAGCGCGGCGGGCGTGCTCGTCCTCCCCGAAGCGGAGGAGGTCGAGGTGACGATCGATCCCAACGACCTGCGGATCGACGTCTACCGTTCCTCGGGGCCCGGTGGGCAGTCGGTGAACACGACCGACTCCGCGGTGCGGATCACCCACCTGCCGACCGGCATCGTCGTCTCCTGCCAGAACGAGAAGAGCCAGCTTCAGAACCGCGAGCAGGCGATGCGGATTCTCCGGGCGAGGCTGCTCGCCTTGGCACGGGAGCAGGCCGACGCGGCGGCGGCGGACGCCCGCAAGGCCCAGGTGCGCACGGTGGACCGCTCCGAGCGGATCCGCACGTACAACTTCCCGCAGAACCGCATCACCGACCACCGCATCGGCTACACCGCCTACAACTTGGACCTCGTGTTGGCCGGGGAGCTCGACGGCGTGCTCGACGCGTTGGCGGAGGCGGATCGCGCCGCCCGGCTCGCCGGCGAAGGCGCGTTGGCGCGGCGGTGAGCGCGCGCCGAACGTCTGAGGTGCTCGCCGCGGCGGCCGCGGCGCTGGCCCGGGCGGGCGTCGCCTCGCCGCGGGTCGACGCGGAACTGCTCGCCGCGGCCGTGCTCGGTGTGCCGCGAGGGCGGCTGGCGGTGCTCGACGAGTTTCCGCCCGACGCGCTCGCCCGGTTCGACGAGCTGGTGGCGCGCCGGGCCGCGCGGGAGCCGCTGCAACACCTCATCGGCGTCGCGGGCTTCCGGTACCTCGAGCTCGCGGTCGGGCCCGGTGTGTTCGTGCCCCGGCCGGAGACCGAGCTGCTCGCCGGCTGGGGGATCGCGCAGGCGCGCGGCTTGCCGACGCCGACCGTGGTGGATCTTTGCGCCGGCAGCGGCGCGATCGCTTTGGCGGTCGCTCACGAGGTGCCCGCCGCCCGGGTCGTCGCCGTGGAGGCTGATCCAGCGGCGCTGCGCTGGCTGCGCCGTAACGCCGAGGCCCGGGCCGCCGCCGGAGACCGGCCGATTGAGGTGGTGGCCGCCGACGTCACCGCCCCTGAGCTCCTCGCCGAGCTGGTCGGCCAGGTGGATGTGCTGTTGTGCAATCCGCCGTACGTGCCCGAGGGGACCCCGGTGCCCCCGGAGGTCGCGGAGCACGACCCGCCGCAGGCGGTCTTCGCCGGGGCGGACGGGTTGGCGGTGATCCGGCCGGTTGTGGCCCGCGCCGGTGCGCTGCTGCGTTCCGGGGGCGTGGTCGGCATCGAGCACGATGAGACGCACGCGGTGACGGTGCCTGAGCTGCTCACCGCGGATGGGCGGTTTGGTGAGGTGACCGGGCACCGGGATCTCACCGGGCGGCCACGGTTCGCGACCGCCCGACGCCGGTAGGCCCGCGCCGCGCCGCCCGTGGCAGACTGGCACACCGTGATGCTCTACGACTGCCGCGTGGCGGCTGAGCGCGACCGGGGCATCGCCGCGGCGATCGAGGCGGTGAAGAACGGGGAGCTGGTCGTCCTGCCCACCGACACCGTGTACGGGCTCGGCGCGGACGCGTTCAGCCCGTACGCCGTCAAAGCTTTGCTGGACGCGAAAGGGCGTGGCCGGAGCATGCCCCCGCCGGTGCTGGTCGGCTCCCGACGTACCCTCGACGGGTTGGTCCTCACGCTTCCGCAGGTGGCCCGGGATCTCGTCGACGCGTTCTGGCCCGGTGCGCTGACCATCGTCGTGGAGCACGCGCCGAGCCTGAGTTGGGATCTGGGGGACACGGGCGGCACGGTGGCGGTGCGGATGCCGCTTCACCCGGTGGCGTTGGAGGTGCTGCAGGAGACGGGCCCGATGGCGGTTTCCTCGGCGAACAAGACCGGCCAGCCCGCCGCGGTCACCGCCCAGGAGGCGTTCGACCAGCTCGGTTACGTGGTGCGGACGTACCTGGAGGCCGGGCCGTGCCCCGATCCGGTGCCGAGCACTATCGTCGATCTCACCAGCGATCCTCCGCGGGTGCTCCGGTTGGGCGCGATCCCGCTGGAGAAGTTGCGTGACGTGGTTCCCGACATCGAGGCGGTGTCCTGAGTGCCCCCTTTCACGGTCTTGCACGTCTGCATGGGCAACATCTGCCGCTCCCCGATGGCCGAGCGCCTGCTCGTGCGCGCGGTGCGGGAGCGGCTCGCCACGCAGTCGGCGGAGGTGTCCGCTGAGGAGCTGGTGCACAGCCACAGCGCCGGCACCGGCGGTTGGCACGCCGGGGAGGGGATGGACCCGGCGGCAGCCCGGCAGATCCGCGCGCGCGGCGGTGACCCCGCTGGTTTCGCCGCCCGCAAGCTGCGCCCGGAGCACATCGACGCGACCGACTTGGTGCTCACGGCCACCGGCGAGCAGCAGGAGTACGTGCTCGGGCTGCGTCCGGACGCCGCCGGCCGCACCTTCGTGCTCGGTCAGTTCGGGCGGTTGCTCGCCAAGGTCGACTCCGCGGCGTTGCCCGCGGCCGAGCTCACGCCCGAGGCGGTGTATCGGCGCGGTGTCGCCCTGGTCGAGCAGGTGAACGCCGCTCGCGGCGACGCGGGGCCGCTGCCGGGGGACGACCTCGAGGACCCGTGGGGGCGCGGCGACCAGTGCTTCAGCCGGGTCGCCGACGAAATCGAGGAGACCTTGGTGCCGCTCGCCTCGCTCCTGCTGCCAACGCGATGAACGCGCCGCGGGCCGGCGAGCCGGGCGCCATCCGGCAGCGACTCCCGTACCTGCGCGCCACCCTCTCGGCGTCGATGGCGCTGATGGTCGTGGCGGCCGGGGTGGCGAGCCTGACCCATGGGGCCGCCGGGGCCGCTGGGGCGGTGGCCGGAGTCGCGCTGGTGCTGGTCAGCTACGTGATCTCCGGTGTCTCGGTGGCTTGGGCGGACGCCATCCATCCCCGGATGGTCATGCCGGTCGGCCTGCTCACCTACGCGGTCAAGATGATCGTGCTAGGTGTCGGAATGGCGACCGTCGCCTCGACGGGTTGGTCAGGGCTGCGGCCGATGGGGATGACCATCATCGCCGCGGTGTTCGTGTGGACCGGGACCCACCTCGTCTGGGTGCTCCGCACCCCGATGCCGTACGTGGACATCGGGCGCAAATAGGCCTTCATCCGGTTCAGTCGAGGGCATATTTATCCCCAGATCGGACACTCCCGTCACGCCCACGCCACCGTCACGCGGGTGCCGGTGACGGTACGGGGGGGTCCGCCGCACCCCCTCTTGACCGGCTGATATCGTTCGCCACGTTATGGCCGATGACCAACACCAGCCGGACTCCGACAAGCCGTCGGAGGGGGTCGCCGGTACGGTCGTGGGCTATCTCATCGCCGGCATCGTCGGTTGGGGAGTCATAGGTTGGCTGGTAGAGCGGTGGCTCGGTCTACCAAAAGGCATGGGGATCGCGACGGGCATGATCATCGGTGCCGGCGGCGCGATCTACCTGATTATGAAGCGGCTCGGCGCCTAGGGACGGCACATGCCGATCATGTGGAAGTGCGGAGGATGACACGGTGAGCGGACGACTGACCGTCGCCCAGGAGTTGCCCTGGCCCCCCGCGGTCTCGGACTTCTTCCCACCCAACATCGCCGGCCCTTGGGTGACCAAGTTCGGCGTCATGGTGTGGCTCGCCGTCGCGATACTGATCGTTTTCTTCCTTGTCGCTTACCGCAAGCCCACCCTGGTGCCGAGCCGGACGCAATGGGTCGCCGAATCGGTCTACGGTTTGATCCGCGATGGCGTGGCGCGCGACCAGATGGGGGACACCGGCATCAAGTTCGCCCCCTATCTGACGGTGCTGTTCAGCTTTATCGTGCTGACAAACCTCTTCGGCATCGTGCCGGGGCTGCAGATCTCGCCGAACTCGCACATCGCGTTCCCGATCGTTCTGGCGGCCATCTCGTTCGTGCTCTACATCGCGGTCGGCGTCCGCAAGCACGGCTTCTTCCGTTACCTGAAGATGAGCCTGATCCTGCCGGGCGTGCCGTGGCCGATGCACTTTCTGCTGGTTCCGATCGAGTTCCTGCAGAATTTCATCAACAAGCCGGTCACTCTCGCCGTGCGGCTCTTTGCCAACATGTTCGCCGGGCACCTGATCCTGCTCGTCTTCACGGTCGGCGGATTCGTGATGCTCTCCTCCGACAACTGGTTCGTGCAGGCGAGCTCGGTCTTCGCCTTCCTGATGGCGATCATCATGACGTTCTTCGAGGCGTTGGTCGCCATCTTGCAGGCGTACGTCTTCGTGGTGCTCACAGCGAACTACCTGTCGACCTCGCTGGCGGAGCAGCACTAAAAAACCAGACTTTCACCTTCCGGTAACTACAGCTTCAAATTCCGACCGTCGTACGCGTGACAAAGCACGCGGCCAAGTAGGAGGAAATTCCGCAATGAACGTTCTCGCCGAGATCGGTGGCAGCGTCAACACCATCGGCTACGGCCTCGCCGCAATCGGCCCTGCGCTCGGCGTTGCGCTGGTCTTCGCGGCTTACATCAACTCGAGCGCCCGCCAGCCCGAGTCCGCCGGCTACAACCGCACCTGGTTGATTCTCGGCTTCGCCCTCATCGAGGCGCTCGCGCTGTTCGGCCTGGTGCTCGCCTTCGCCGTTGGCGGCTGATCATCGGCTCTTGATCCCGGAGGTTCGAGATGTCCATCGCCGCCGAAACGGCCGAGCACAGCCCGATCCTGCCGATCTGGCAGGAGCTGGTTATCGGGTCTATCGCCTTCGCCCTGCTCGTCTTCGTCCTGCTGCGGTTCGTCATGCCGCGGATGGAGGCGATGTACCAGGCGCGGGTCGAGGCGATCGAAGGCGGTATCAAGCGGGCCGAAGCCGCGCAGGCTGAGGCGAACAAGCTGCTTGAGCAGTACAAGGCCCAGCTCGCCGAGGCGCGTACCGAGGCGGCTCGGATCCGCGACGACGCTCGTGCGGATGCGGAGAGGATCCGCCAGGGCATCCTCGCCAAAGCCCGGGAGGAGGCGGATCGCATCATCGCGGCCGGCAAGGAGCAACTCGCCGCGGAGCGGCAGACTCTCGTCCGAGAGCTGCGGGCCGAGCTGGGCGAGCTCGCGGTCGACCTGGCGAGCCGAATCGTCGGCGAGTCGCTCGCCGACGAGGCGCGTCGCCGGGGGACCGTCGAGCGTTTCCTCCGTGAGCTCGAGAGCGCGGGGGCACGCTGATGCAGTCTTCGACGAGTCGAGAGTCGTACCACGCGGCAGTCGACCGTCTGGCGGAGTACACCGCGGGCGCGGAGGCGTCCGCGGTGGCCGCCACGGGCGACGAGATCCTCGCGGTGGCTGACCTGCTGCGCCGTGAGCCGCGGCTGCGGTCGGCACTGGTGGACCCGGCCCGCACCGGTGAGGAGCGGGCCGGGCTGCTGCGCGGTCTGCTCAACGGGAAGATCGGCGCGGCGGCCGAGGACCTGGTCGCCGCGCTCGTAGCCGGGCGCTGGGGCTCTCCCTCGGAGCTGCTCGACGCGACGGAGCGGCTCGGGGCGGAGACGCTGCTGGCCGCGGCCGAGCTCGCCGGCGAACTGGCCGAGGTGGAGGATGAACTCTTCCGTTTCGGGCAGATCGTCGACGGGAATCCCGAGCTTGCCGCCGCCGTGGGGGATGTGACGGTCGATCCGGCGCGCCGGATCGAGCTGGTGCGCACGTTGCTCACGGGGAAGGCGAAGGCCACCACGATCCGGCTGGCCGAACTCGCGGTGCAGGGCTTCGGTGGCCGTGCGGTCGGTCCGGCGTTGAGTCGGCTGGTCGAGCTCGCCGCGGCGCGGCGCGACCGGCAGATCGCGTACGTGACCGTCGCCGCCCCACTCACCGAGGACGAGGAGCGTCGATTGGGCGCGCGACTTGCTGAAATGTACGGTCGAGAGGTCACCGTGAAGTGGACGGTTGACCCGGCGGTCCTCGGGGGCATGAGCGTACTGATCGGCTCGCACCTGTACGACGGAACGGTGCGACGCCGCCTCACCGACACTCGCAAGGCGCTTTCCGGGCGCTGATCTTGACCACGCCATTCCCGGGCATTCCGGGAACTAGCACATAAAGGAAGCACAGACGATGGCCGAGCTGACCATCTCGTCAGACGAAATCCGTGGCGCGCTTGAGCGCTACGTCTCCTCCTACAAGCCGGAGCTGTCTCGGGAAGAGGTCGGCACGGTTACCGAAGCCGGCGATGGCATCGCGCACGTCGAGGGCCTGCCCTCGACGATGGCGAGCGAGCTGCTCGAGTTCGAGAACGGCACGCTGGGCGTGGCGCTCAACCTCGACATTCGGGACATCGGCGTCGTCATCCTGGGCGACTACTCCGGGATCGAAGAGGGGCAGCGCGTCAAGCGCACCGGCCGAGTGCTGTCGGTGCCGGTCGGCGACGCGTTCCTGGGCCGCGTGGTGAACGCGGTTGGCGAGCCGGTGGACGGCCTCGGGGAGATCGCGCACGAGGGCTACCGTGAGCTTGAGCTGCAGGCACCCAGCGTGGTGTCCCGCAAGAGCGTCCACGAGCCGCTGCACACGGGCATCAAGGCGATCGACTCGATGACCCCGATCGGGCGGGGGCAGCGGCAGCTGATCATCGGTGACCGGCAGACCGGAAAGACGACGATCGCCCTCGACACGATCATCAACCAGCGGCAGAACTGGGAGACGGGCGATCCGAAGAAGCAGGTCCGGTGCATCTACGTGGCGGTCGGCCAGAAGGCCTCGACGATCGCCGCGGTCAAGGCCACCCTCGAGGAGCACGGGGCGATGGAGTACACCACCATCGTCGCCGCGCCCGCGTCGGACCCGGCCGGCTTCAAGTACATCGCCCCGTACGCTGGCTCGGCGATCGGCCAGCACTGGA
>Ga0079224_100015933_pt1 | contig 10537 bp, 8 predicted proteins | sample Stecom2015_FD_80414 | JGI IMG/M metagenome (GOLD analysis project Ga0079224, IMG submission 80414) | Agricultural soil microbial communities from Utah to study Nitrogen management - Steer compost 2015 | ecosystem: Environmental > Terrestrial > Soil > Agricultural land | place: USA: Utah...
ACGCTCGCCAAGTCCAACAACATGGCACCCCCGACATGATTGCCGATGTAGAATCGGGCAACCTCGCAGTCAGCAAGGCCGCCGCCATCGTCAAGGAAGCTGACAAGGAGCCTGAGCGCGTCGCCGAACTGTACAAGAAGACCGCGGGTGACACCTCGAAAGCGTCAGGATACTGTCGCAGAGCTGAGCAGAAGTGAAATAAATCCGACACATTCGCTGCTGTATTAACAAGAAAACGAGGCGTGCCCCGATAACGGAGCACGCCTCGTTGTCACTGCGGTCTTGGCCTTTCCGGCGGAATGTCAATCCCGTTCGCCGCCAGCGCGTAGAGCAAATCGCCCGCTCGTTGTCGCCACCAATCCCGCTCTAGCTCTGCCTTCTCGCGAGCGTCGTTCGCTTCGTCTCGCCACGTTGCGAGATCGCGAATGCCGTCCCGCTCCCGTGCCCTAACTCCGTGCAGCCACCCTTGAACACCCTTGCCGATAGCGGCTAGGACAGCAGCTCCGCCAGCGGAGAAGATCACGGTTAGGAGCGTCGTTCCGTCCATGCAGGCGCTCCCATCGGTAGTGCGGAGCCCGTCATCGCTGAAGCGCGGTGACGTAGCGCCAGATGTCAACCGCTCGACCGGCGAGGGTTGTAGCGAGTGCCAGGAATAGGAATCCCAGCGGAAACCTTGGCGGATGATCGCCGCCAGTCATCAGCATGATGCTGCCGTAGATCGCCAAGGCCGTGGCCACCATCGGGGAGCCGATAAGCTCAGGCAGCCACAAGTCAGTGAGCACGCCGAACAGTCCGAGGGCGGAGCCCACGACGGTGAACAAGACCCATAGTGGGAGAAGCGACCTTAGCGCGCCTTCGAGAGTCGATCCGCTGTTGGTGAAGATCACCGCGACACCGGCGGCGAGGGTGAAGGAGTAGACAAATGCTCGGAACATCACCTCCGAGGGGAACCACTCGAGAATTCCGTTCATAACGTCACCTCCTCCTATAGCCCCGTGTTGGTGGGACCGCCTAGTCCTCTCGCGTCCCAGATTGCCGAGTCCGAGTTGCTCGGTCCGCGCGAGTAGTAACGTGACTTGGTGGTATCGTCGAAGTTGTTCGCTGCGGTGATAAACCAGTAGTTGGCACGCCCCGATTCACGGCCGTACGGGGCGTAACATCCGTAGTCGTTCTTGCGTCCACCGGATGGGGGGGTTAGCGCTCCACGCTTTATGGTGTTGCTATGGATTGTGATTCGATCCTGTTGATAGCCATATCCGGCGATCGCAGCGGGTCCCGCCGTGCCGTTGGAACTACCACCATTCACCGAGGTTGAGTACGGGTCGGTCACGACGTTGTCGGAGATGTGGCATTTGGTGAGCCAGTCCATAAGCGTGATACCGTGGTGGCCGCATTCCTCGATGTGGTTACCTGTGATGGATGACGCCGACGCACCACCGAGTACGATACCGCCGGACCCCGCATACCCGTTGTACGCACCCGCTCGCCTGACCCAGTTATCCTTGATGGCGCAGGTGGCGCGCTCGCGACCAATGACAGTGTCGCCGCTAATGTCGTATGCACCGTGGACGCGGATGCCCACCACCCAGTCACCAGGGAGATATACAGCTCCCCCGCCATCGACGATATTTCCACGGATCAAGATGCGCTGCGGTGCGTACTCGTACAAGCCCCCGCTGCCGCGCTCGGGTAGGAAGCCGATGCCGTTGTTGGCGTAGACTACATTGTCGACTACGCGGACATCACTAACTGCCGTACCGTGAATGGCATAGACGTAAGACCTGACGGCACCGGTCATGCGGAAATCGTTGTTCCGTACAGTGATGTCGACTGATCTAGGATCGTCAACCGTGCTGCGCTTCATCGTAATTGAGTTCCGCGCATTTCCTGTCAAGAACGATGGCGTACCGATCACGACACCGTTCCGCTCGATGACCGCTCGTTCGACGGAGCGTAGCTCGATCCCCACGTGGGTCGGAGTGATCGTGTTGTTGTCGATGTTCAGGTTATACGCGTGTTCTGCTTCGATTCCGAAGTACATACCGTCGATCGTCACATCCCGAATGGTCACATTCAGGAGCCGCATCGCTGGACTGTTACCAATCGCGTAGATTCCCGTGGTGTAATCAGAGCTGTTGTCCATAACCAACGTCATGTCCTCGATGGTGCTACCCGAAGCAGCAGCGCCCGCGAGAACGATCATCGTGTCTGGGGCATCCTGGGGGGCGTAGGTCATCCGCAAAATCCCGCCGCCCGTCATCGTGATCTTCTTGTCGATGACAATCGGCTCGGCGAGGTATACCGTCGACCCGCGCTTGAACTCCATAATATCGCCGGGCTTAGCGTCGGAGATGGCCTTCAAGATCGCCTCTGAGTTGGCGGCGCGATCTTCGGCGGACGCGGTGTCCGAAAGCACACCTTCTGACATCATATCCCAGACGGCCGGACGTGGGGTTGCCTGAGTCGGCGCGCGTCCCGCGACGACATCACGAGCCAGTCCACCGGTGACGTTCTTGACGGACTCGGCTAGCTTCATCTCGGGGAGGATTTGCCGCTTGCCGAGTTCAATCGAGCCGGTCAGCTCGGAGGTCTGCGAGAACGAGAGGTTGACGGAGAGCACAGGAAATAATTCGGCGTCACCATCGGATACAGACACCTGCACGATGTCGCCCAGGTCGTAGTCACGAAATGGAAGTAGTCCAAGCCGGTTAAGAGATAGCTCGACCTCGGTCGAGACGCTAGCGGACGCGTAGGTGTTCAGCGCCGCCTTAGCGTTCTTCTCCGCTAGCACGCGGTCTGCCGTGCCCGAAGCGGACATGGAGGTTTCCCAGCGGCCCCATGGAGTCGTGGTGAGCGACTGCGAGGACACACCCTTCAAAACCAGGCCATTGTCGCCGAGTACGAGCGTGTGAGTAGCGAGCCCTGACGCATCCATATCACGAGGAGCCGTCATAATGTCGCGGCCTGCCTGGAGGAGCGCTGGCTCTGCGGAATGATTGACGGCGTTGGGATTGAACACACGCAGCTCGTTGCCCTCAAACCAAGCTTCAAGTTGACCCGCTTGAAGCATCTGCTGAAGGACTGTGAGGTAATCGGCGCCGCCCTCGAACGTCATGTTCGTACTGCCGGCCCAGGGATTGCCGGCTGAGTCGTGCGTCGCAGTGAACGCAGCTCTGATGTCGCGAAGTGCGGCGCGGTTCTGAGCCTCACGGAATAGCGTGAACCAGATGTTGCCCGGCGACTTCTTCTGGAAAATTCGCTTGGAGCGATCCTCGACGTTGGCGCCTTCGTCAGGGTATACGTTCGCCTTCGTGAGTAGCCATGCATAGGACGGCAGTGTACCCTTGATCGTGTTGGAGGCTCGTTGAACTAGATCGAACGATGACTTGATTCCTAGGAATCGTCCGTTCGGCAACTCGACGTACGTATCACATGCCGTGCTAGTGTTCGCCTCGATCGCGATCTCGCAGTGCTGTGTTAGATATTCCCAACCGACCGTGTTCCGATCGACGGAGAGTTCAAGCGCACCGGAGCCGGGCTCCTGCCAGACGAACGAAGCGGACCAGGACAGCGGAGCGGGGATGACGCCGATCTGTTGATCACCGCCGGGGGCGTACACCACGAATCGGAAGCGAATCGGGTCCGTCGACATTAAATTACCTCCTGCGAGGGTACGCGGGTGTGGGGGGAGCCTGCGCGACGTGGCACAGGCCCCCTGTGGAATTAGGCCGACTACAGCCATTTACGGCGAGCGATCACCTTGACCGTCTCTGCGTTCTCAACGCCGAGCTGATAGACGTATTCGGTCTTGTCGTCGCTCCAACGTGGGGACAGCACGAACAACCGGTTTCGAGGGCCAGTGTAGTCCGTGTACTGGAGCATGTTCGACCAGTTGGGCGACTCCGGCTTCAGGTTGACCGATCCGATAGCGCTTCGCCAGTTCGCGCAATCGATCATCCAAACCTGTCCGGTGATCAGCTTTCGATTCAGCCGAATCCAGCTACCCGTGACGGGATCGCGTAGGACGGGGTTGGACTGATTGTTGCCATAGACCATGACGATTGCGTCTTCGATTGGGGCATTACCGCCACGCAAATTCGTCAGCTCACCATACCAGATTCCGGAAGGTGTACCCGACGCAGCCCAAACCAGGTCGATCGGATCACGCCAGAAAACCTCTGGGATCATCAGGCTCACCGACCACTTAGCCGCATAGCGGCCCGCGCCGAACACCTCGGGGACGATCGCATCTTCGACCTTCGCCAGAGCCTGGCGCTGATCGGGAAGCCGCTTCACGATGTCACCGTCGAGTGTGCAACCAGGAGTCGTTTCGTCGAAGTACTCGTGAGCGATGCCCGACGGGCCGTCAGCGGTGGAGAGGTTCGATCCTGACAACCAGGCGATGTCGTTACTTTGGAGTTCCGTGCCGTCTGTGTCAGCCGCAAACTCAACGCGTAGTTCGACCTTAACTGTGTTCCATGGTGACTGCCACAACTCGTCGAGCGTTACCCAAGTCCATCCGCCGGAGATGTCCTGCCATCCCGAAGTACGGGAGTCCAGCTCGACATCGGCGGCGTTCTTGGCGGCTATGGTGAGGCGAGCTGCGCCTACGCCTACTACGCCTCGGACCCATGTACCAGCCGACCATGTGTGGTCGGGGACAAAGACGTTCCACGGGCCGCTAGTGACGAAGTTGCTCCCTGGTGTGTCAACCTGGTACTCACCGAATAGGACGGCATTGGGGATTGGTAGTGGTTCATTTGACGTGGCACAGATGAACGAGCCGTTGTTCGGATGCCACCATGCGACAGCGCGTGCTCGCTGGATCGAGGCCGACTGGTGAGCCGCTCCCAACCAGGTGTACTCCTGACCGGAGGTTTCTCCATCAAAGTACGGGCCGAGCGCCGGGTTGTTCTCGAGCATCATCGAGTCAAAGCTGACAGGCTCCGCTGCACTCCAGTTGCCATCCGCCGCGATGACCTCGACACCGACGGTTTCGGTGCCAGTGGGTACGTGAACATCGACTAGCCTGATCTCCGTCCAGAGCCGAGACGGTACGAAGCGGGTTTCAGCCGGTGGGCCGTCCGGTTCGGAGAAGCTGCCATAGCCGATGGCGTCACCTTCGTCGTCGTACCCGACGATGCGAAGAGCGAGATTCGCTGTCGACGGTTCAGCGTCGGAGCGTACTCGGAGGGAGGCCGACCACCGTCCGGTGGGTGACAGGCTCTCATCTGCCGGGGACAGGCTCCGGAGGACACTTGTTCCAGCCTCGAAGGGGATGTCAGCAGTGTCGTCTTGTCGGTACACCTGGAGGTGCGTTGTACCAGACCAGGCGTTAGCGCGAGTGTAATCGGGTTGAAGGATTATTCCATCCGATGCGCGCCAGTCCGTAGGAAGACGGTACTCCTGTTTCCCTATGATGAAGGGGCGGATGCCGGGGGCCCGCTCCATCATCACGTCGTCGATGTACAGAACGTCGCCAGCATCCCAGGACCCCAACGCATTAACCCGTAGACGATAGTTCTTTGCCCCTGCTGGAGCTTCGGATGTGAGATACAGCTGCCGGAACTGCACTCGGGGGTTTAGGCTTAACCAAGACGCTCGGAGGTCCTCAAACTGTCCGTATTCCGTCGTGATGACGTTGCCGAGCGAGTTCAGCCACTCGATCGACAGCTGTAGCGTCTGCTCAGTGGTCTTGAAGTTCGAGACCTGCATGGACCACGTGTAGATTCCGGTTAGGTCAGGACCCCCTGTCGGAAGAGAGGAGATGTAGTGGATGGCCATGAAGTTGCCCGGCCCAGCCGCCTGCGTCGCCATCAACGAGCCGGCGTATTCTGCTCCTACATCGGGGTTGTGGCTGAGCGTCCCGTCCGTGATCGTCCAACCGGTGAGCGAGGGCGTGTCGAACCGTGGGTTGGGCATCAGGTTCTCCCGTACCGTCTGATACTCGTTGTCGAACGAGGCGAACGACGGGTTCGACAGGGCGTTGGTGCGCAACGTCCACCATGTGCCATTAGCCGAGGAAGAGTCAGCGCGAGGGTTCCGGATGACATTCCACTGGCTCTCAAGCTCGGGGCCGACCGAGAGTCGAACGTCGATCAGGTCGTGGCGTGGGCCGAAGAGCTGGAGTAGACGATCCAGATTCTCGTGCAGCCCCATTACGGGGTCGGCTACGTCGTAATCCGAGCCGTCCTCCTGCGTGTCCGAGACCCAACCGCGTAGATCAATGGTGCCGGGCTCGAGATCGTCATACATCGAAGGTACGACACCGTGGAGACCCGGCACCGTGACCGACGAGTCACGAGGCTTGGGGACCGAGCGGACGCCGGTTAGCGTTTCGATCCCCGTTGCCATCGTGTCAAGCCGCTTGCCGTCGACGAGGATAGGGAGGTCTGCTTTCTTCGGGTGCATGTGATGCCTCCTATCGTTTAGAGTCCAAGGGCGAACGACGTACGCTGCATGCCACGAGCGAGAGATTCACGGTCGGACACCGCAGTCGGGTTGTTGACGTTTAGGTTCTGTACCATGATCTTGCCGCCGACGATCTGGTCGGAGCCAGCGTCGAAGCCGCCCATGCGCGACGTGAAGTTGCGGAGGGAATTCATCACCTTCTGCTCACCACGATCGAAACCGGCGATTAGAGATTCCATGATGGACTCACCGGCTGGCGTTAGCAGTTTCGCGTCTCGCTTCGGTGGACCCTTGACCTTGGGGATCATGTTGGTTAGCTGCGACAGCTTGTTCTTGACGCTGCCGATCATCGAATTGATTCCGTTAAGCAGGCCCTGGATGATCTTCTTGCCAGCGTTCCACAGCCACCTACCGGCGCCGGAGAAGAATCCCGTTATGGCGTTCTTGAGCCCCCTGATGATGTTCTTGACCGCGTTGACACCGTTGCGGACTGCGCTCTTGATGCCGTTCCAAGCGGATGTAAGCGCCGACCTGATCGCGTTCCACACAGCCCGTGTCGTGTTGCGGACGGCGTTCCACGCGCCCGTGACAACTGACTTTACGACGTTGGCTGCACTGCGAGCGACGCTCTTGATGCCATTCCAGACCGCTGTGATCGTCGAGCGGATTGAGTTCCACACAGCCCGCGTCGTGTTGCGGATGGCGTTCCATGCACCAGTAACAACCGCCTTGACACCATTGACCGCGCCGCGTACCACGGCCCTGATGCCATTCCACACTGCCGTGATCACGGTGCGGATGACGTTCCAGGCCGTCCGTGTAACCGTCTTGATAACGTTCCAGACGGTAGTGACAACGGTTCGTACGGCGTAGATATGCCCACGTACCACGGCGACGATTGCGCTCCACACAGTGGACGTGACGATCTTGATGTGATTCCAGGCAGTGGTGATCAAGTTCTTAACAAAGTTGAAGACCGCGACCGCCGCTGTCTTAATAGCGTTCCAAGCTGTGGTAACAACATTTCGGAACGTCTCGCTGTTCTTCCAAGCAAGGATGATCGCAGCGACTAGCGCAGCGATGGCGAGTACGACGATACCAATGGGGTTGAGCGACATGACGACGTTAAGCGCAGCCTGAGCGACCGACCATGCGACCGTAGCGACGCGGATGGCGATCATCAGGCCCTTCCAAATCATCATCCCGGCGCGGACCACCGTCATGACGCCATTGAAGGCGATCATCGCGACTTTGAAGGAGACGAACGCAGCGACAAGTCCTCCGACGACTGCGCCTAGCGCTGTGGCGGCGGTCTGGTTGTTCTTCATCCAGTTGCCGATGCTGGAGAGCAGCGCTCCCACTGGGCGGAGCACGAACGTGAGCGCGCCGAATGTTCCGACTAGGCCAGCGCCGAAGCCCTGTGCGAAGGGGCCGGCGTTGGTGACTAGGTCCTTGATGCCCTGGCCTAGCGCTTTGAAGTTGCCGATGATTCCAGACTTCTCAAGTCCCGATTTGATTTTGTTGAACGTCGCGGGGATGTTCTTGAGCGAGTTGGAGGCACTGTCGCCAAATTTCTTGAGCATCGGCGCGGCCTTGTCGAGCATCGGGGTGATTCCCTGTCCGAGAGCCTCGCGGACGTTGTTCTTCATCTGGTTCCATTGGAAGGACCACGTTTTGCGGACTTCTTCGGCGGCTTCCGTGAGGCCCCTCATCGCTGGACCACCGCGCTCCTTAATAGCAGCCATCACGGTGTCGATCGACAGCTTGCCATCAGAGGCTAGCTTGCGGAGTTCGTCAGTTGTCTTACCCGTCTTCGCCGTCAGCATGTCGAAGATCGGTAGTCCGGCGTTAGACATCTGGAGTAGCGCGTCCGTCGACGCCTTACCCTCATTGACCATCTGGAGCATGGCTTGCGTCATGCGATCCATGTGCTCACTGCTACCGCCGAATCCGATAACAGCATCCGTCATCGTCTTAAGGATCGGCGTGGTTTCTTTACCCTTAACGCCGAGGTAGGCGAGATTCGCGCCGGCCTTGAGGTACGAGTTGTAGTCGATGGATGAGTTCTTAGCGATCGCCTTCATCCCGCGCATGGCCTCGTTCGCCTGCTTGGTCGAACCAGTCATTCCGCGAAGAGCCGCTTCGGATTTCTGCACCTCGATGGCGTTCTGTACGACACTTTTGGTGAACGTGCCAATACCTACGGCAGCGGTTAGCCCGGCTGCCATACCCGCCATGGACCTCAACCCGCCGCCAACCGCAGTGACGCCGCCACGCGCCTCGTTGATCGAGGTTCGTGCCCTGCCGAACGCGCCGCCGACCGCGGAAGCAGCTGTGGAAGCCGCAGACTTGACACGACCAAACGATGAGGCGATAGCGGAGGTGGCTCCGGTAAAGGCTCCGGCTACGCGACTACGGATTGTTCCGCTGGACGCTGCGACGCCCGACGCGATGTTCTTGGACGCCGATGTTCCGAGGTTCTTGCTTCCTGCGGCTACAGCGGGTGCCATGGCGCCGGACAGCGACTTCCCCGCCGCTGTTCCGGCTGGTGTCATCTGTCGGCGCATGGCGGCGGTGAAGCCTTGCATCGAGGGCCTGACGGAGACGTAACCAACGCCTAGCTCGGTTGCCATGCTGCTACCTCCTGATTGCTAGCCCTCGACGGGGCCGGTTAGGCTGAATCACTATCTCGTCTCCGAAGCGAACGGAGGTAGTCCCGCGCCTGCTGTTGATCGGCGGGCGCTTGGCCTGTCTTGCGACGTTCCTTGTTCGCGTCGTTGCCGGCGTCGGGGAACAGGATGTTCTTTGGTGGCGGGATAGGGTTCTTCTTGCCGGCCTGGAGCCCCGCGTTCACATATGTGTTGTAGTTAACTGCCTGCTCGACCGCTGCGAGGAGGAGAGCCTCCATGGAGTAGGGCTGTCGATCCTTCTCGGTGCGGAGCGCTTGAACGGTGGCTGAGTCCTGCGGTAGGTGTTCGATGATCAACAGCAGACGGCGCCAGGTGAGCTTTCCTGATGGGCGGAACAGGTCGCGTAGGTCATGTCCCGCGCTCATCAGGTCGTACTCTATCTCGGCTGTCTGCTCACGAACCAGCGTCAGGACTCCGAGCCATTTCCCAAGGAGATACCGTAAAACTCTCCCCACTGCTCCAGCAGCTTGCCGATTGCCTTAACCGTGACTCGATTCTTCTGGAAAGACTTGAACTCGGCGGTGCCGAGTAGGAATTCCAACACGTCGTTGGGGTTAGCATTTTCGAGCTTCTCAGCGTCGCGATAGTCTAGGTCTTCGGGAGAGACCATGGTGTATTCCTTGCCGCCGAGCGTGAAGGAGAATCGCTCACCGGAAGCCTCGTTGAGGACAGCATCTAGGTCGAAAGCCATGTGTAAAATACCTCCTGTGCAGGTGCTGCGGGTAGGTGAGTGGGGCGTCGCACCCGCGAACGACGCCCCACACGTTTTAGGGTGACGTTTGCTCAGCTACCCGAACCGGCGGCCGGAGCCCACGCAGCGGAGCCGCTGAGACGGGTCATGACGGTGCCATTGACCGGGTAGGCCGTAACCGTCATCGGGTAGGAGATGGCCTCACCGGAGGCGTAGGTAATCTCGCCACGCTCGACAACCTCGGCCTGAGCGCAAGCGATACGGATGTGCTCATCACCGTCCAGGACATCGAAGACGAAGACACGTTGATCGCGCTGCCCAGACTTCACGTCGAGCTTGTAGCCGTCCACGCCGTCGTCCTCGACGTAGGAGCCGCCGAAGAACAGCTCAAGGCCAACCCGGGTGGTCTCCATCACGCTGAACTCGAAGGTGTAGTTAGAGCTGGTGTTCACCTTACGGACGATGGTGGCGCCCTGCCACGCGATCAGGTCCTCGGTCTCGACCTCGTACGTCTCGGTAATGCCGTCCTCGGTGATGAAGCCGACCTCCTCGAAAGCCGCGTCAAGTGGTTCATCAAAGGTCGACGGAAGCGTGGTGCCGAGCGGGGCAACGTGGACAGCACCCGCCACGGCGACCCTTACGTTACTGGCGTTCTGGGCCATGGGATTTCCCTCCTAAGGGATAGGCGTAATTGAAGCCGGGCGGAACGCGACTTCTACTGTGAGCAGATAGCGCGGCAGGTCTG
>Ga0079224_100015935_pt1 | contig 10536 bp, 7 predicted proteins | sample Stecom2015_FD_80414 | JGI IMG/M metagenome (GOLD analysis project Ga0079224, IMG submission 80414) | Agricultural soil microbial communities from Utah to study Nitrogen management - Steer compost 2015 | ecosystem: Environmental > Terrestrial > Soil > Agricultural land | place: USA: Utah...
CGCGCAACGCCTCGCGCACGGCGGCGGAGATGGCTTGCGTGGCCACGTTGATGGCCCGCGAGGAAGCCCAAGCGTACAGCGAAGGGCGCAAAAGAGCATCCGCGGCCCACCCGCCGGCCGCGAAGACCAGCAGCAAACCAGCCAAGACGAGGGTGGCGCGGCGCGCCTTAGCCCCCGGCCGCCCGGCAACTGGGGCGGAACCGACGAATCCCAGCCGAAAACCCCTCCAGAGGCGCCGGCGGAGAAAGCCGACGTTCCACGCCATCATGCGCACCGCCCTCGCCCCCCGGACCGAAAAGTCAGCGGCACCAATCTATGCAGTTCCTCAGTCGCCGGCTACGACGATGCGGGCAAAACGACGTCTTCCTACCTGCACGACGGCGCCGGTTTTCGGCTCCCAGTCGAGGTTCGGGTCGTTGATCACGGCGCCGTCGATGCGTACGCCGCCTTGACTGATGAGCCGGCGCGCCTCGCTGTTGGTGGACGCCAGCCCCGCCTCCACCAGCAGCCGGACAATCCAAATGCGCCCGCCTTCGAGCTGCTCCGGCCGCAGCACGAATTCCGGCACGTCGTCGGGAATTTCCCGCTGCCGGTGCACCTTGTCGAAGTGCTCCTCCGCAGCCCACGCCGCCTCCTCCGAGTAGAAGCGCTTGACGATTTCGCGCGCCAGCCGCCGCTTGGCGTCGCGCGGGTGGATGGTGCCGTCGGCCAAGCCGCGGCGCAGCTGCTCGAGCTCCTCCAGGCTGACCGTGGTGACGAGCTCGAAGTACTGCATCATGAGCTCGTCCGGGATGGACATGGTCTTGCCGTACATATCCTCCGGCGAGTCGGTCAGCGCGATGTAGTTGCCGGCCGTCTTGCTCATCTTCTCCTTGCCGTCCAGGCCGATCAGGATGGGATTGCAGACCCCCACCTGCGGCTCGAGGCCGGCCTCCTTCTGCAAGTCGCGGCCGACGAGAATGTTGAACTTCTGGTCGATGCCGCCCAGCTCGACGTCGGCCCGCACCTGCAGCGAGTCGTAGCCTTGCATCAGCGGGTAGACCAGCTCGTGCAAGCTGATGGGCAGCTCCGCCTTCCACCGCTGCTGGAAATCTTCGCGCTCCAGCATGCGGGCCAGCGTCATGCGGGACATGAGATTGATGACGTCCGCGAACGTCATCTTGCTGAACCATTGGCCGTTGTGCACGACTTCGGTCAGCGCGGGATCTAGGAAACGGAAGAAGTGCCGCGTGTAGTTGGCCGCGTTGGCCAGCGTCTGTTCGTGGGTCAGCTGCGGGCGAGCTTTCTTGCGGTTGGTCGGGTCGCCCACCATGGCGGTGTAGTCGCCGATGATGAGCACCGCCTGGTGTCCAAGCTGCTGGAACTGCGCGAGCTTGAGCACGGGGATGAGGTGACCCAAGTGCAGTTCACTGGCCGTCGGGTCGACACCAAGCTTGACGCGCAGCGGCCGGCCTTCGGCGCGAGAGCGCTTCAGCTTGTCCACCAGCTCCTCCTCCGGGAAGATCTCTTCCGCGCCTCTCCGGATGAGCGCCAGCTCCTCTTCCAGCGACAGGCGCTGAACGACGGAGCGGCGCAGCTCGCTCAGGGACATAACGACCACCTTATATTTCTCGCTGTTTGTCGAGGCAATACATAAATGGTAGCACGACCCGTCCGGCGCCGGCAAGGACGTCTGCCACGGCTACTGCCGCAGATGCAGCATGTTATAATGAAGACCTAGGAGTGTGTCACCAGGAGGGACTCCGCGTTGGCGCGCAGGTCGTTCCGCCGCTTTTCCCTGATCGTCACCGTATTCGTCGTCTCCATCGTTTTCGGCGCCGCCGCGGGCATGCTGGCGGGATACCTGAGCAGCGCGCCTACGCTCGACCAAGTCGTCTTCGAGCAAGAGCTGGCCAGCTACATCTACGACGTTAAGGGACGGCGCATCGCCTCGCTGTACCGCGAAAACCGCGTCCCGGTGACGCTGGACCAGGTGCCACAGCACTTGCTGGATGCCGTCATCGCCATCGAAGATACGCGTTTCTACCAACATCACGGCATCGATCTCCGGGCCCTCGTTCGAGCCGTAGTGATGAACATCCGCCGCATGCTCGGACACGAGGTCTACCTGCAGGGCGGCAGCACCATCACGCAGCAGCTGGCCAAGAACGCCTTTCTGAGCCACGAGCGGACGCTGACGCGCAAGCTGCAGGAGCTGCTCTGGGCGATCCAGATCGAGCGCAAGTACAGCAAAGCGGAAATCCTCGAAACGTATTTGAATGAAATTTATCTCGGCCCCGGCGTCTACGGCGTCGAGGCGGCAGCTCGCTATTACTTCGACAAATCCGTCAGCGACCTGACGTTGTCCGAAGCGGCGCTCATCGCGGGCCTTGTCCGCAACCCGGGTCTGTACTCGCCTTACCGCGATTCTGAAGCGGCCATGCGGCGGCGGAACACGGTACTCCTGCGCATGGAGGAGCTGGGCATGATTACGCCGGAGGAATCGGCCGCCGCCCGCAGCGAGCCTATCAATGTGGTGGACCCGGACTCGCGGCCGGCGCGGAATCTGGCGCCCGCCTTCGTCAATTATGTCGTCAGCCAGCTGCTGCAGCTGCCCGGCATCGACGTCAATACCATTTACACCGGGGGCATCCACGTCTATACGACGCTGGACCTCGACATCCAGCGGGCCGCCGAAGCCGCGGTGCAGCAAGCGTTCAGCAATCCGAACGGCCTTCTAGCGCGAGTGACGACGGTGGACGCCAACGGGCTGCAGCAGCCCCAGGTGGCCCTGGTGGCCATCGACCCGCGCAACGGCCACATCAAAGCCATGATCGGCGGCCGCAACAACGACCAGTTCAACCGCGCCGTGCAAGCCACGCGGCAGCCCGGCTCGGCCATTAAACCGTTCATTTACACGGCTGCCATCGATTCGGGGCTCACGCCGGCGACGGTGCTGGTGGACGAGCCCTTCGAATGGGTCGACCCGGTGACGGGCGAGGTCTGGAAGCCGCAGAACTTCTCCAATCGCTTCTCGGGCCCTATGACGCTGCGGGAGGCCCTGGAACAGTCGACCAACATCATCGCGGTGAAGCTGCTGGCGGAGTACGTCACGCCGCGGCAAGTCATCGAGTACGCCCGGCGCATGGGCATCACGACGCTGGTGACGGAAGGCCGGCGGCACGACGCGGTGCTTGCCCTGGCGCTGGGCGGCATCACCAACGGCGTTCGGCCCATCGAGATGGCGGCGGCGTACGGGGTCCTGGCCAACCAAGGCATTCGCTCCAAGCCGATGGCCATTCTCAAGGTGGTGTCTTCCGACGGAACCGTGCTGTATGAATTCAGCCCCGAGCAAGAGGTGGTGCTGTCGGAGACGACCGTCTACATCGTGACCGATATGCTGCGCGGCGTCATCGAACGGGGCACGGGCCGGCGCGCCAACATCGGGCGGCCGGCTGCGGGCAAGACGGGTACCACCGACAACAACCACGACGCGTGGTTCGTCGGCTACACGCCGGAGCTGGTGGCGGCCGTGTGGATCGGCAACGATATGCCTTCGCCCATGGTCGTAAACGGCACGCCCGTCGGCAGCGGCGAAGCGGCGGAAATCTGGGGCAACTTCATGCGGGCCGCGCTGGCCAATGTCCCGCCCAGCGACTTCCGCAAGCCGGCCACGGGCCTGGTCGAGGACGTGCTCATCGATACCAAGACCGGCTTGCTAGCCAGCGCGACGTGCTTGATGATCCCGCGCACGGAGATGCGCCGCGAAATCTTCGCGGCGGGCACGGAACCTACCGAGCTGTCGCCTCGCTGCTACAACCCGTTCTGGACGCCGTCCGACGCCGGCGCGGCACCCCTTACGGACGTGCAGACGCTGCGCTTTCCGTCCAACTTGTAAGCCCGCATTGGCGAGGGTCCGGCGTTACTCCAGCTCCGCAACGGTGACGCCGTGCCCTCCTGCCGCCGGCTCGGCGAAGTAGAACTTCTTCACCCGCGGATGTGCGCGCAGGTAGCCGTGCACCGCCTGGCGCAGCGCGCCTGTGCCCTTGCCGTGTACCACACGGACTTTGTCAAGCCCGGCCAGGAGCGCGTCGTCCAAGTACTTTTCCAGTGCGCCCAGCGCTTCGTCGACGGTCATGCCCCGCAGGTGCACTTCCGGGGAAACGCTCGCGCGCTTGGCCGCCGCGACGTCGAGCCGCACGCTGGGCGGCACCGCGCCTTGAGCAACTGCCGGCGCGGCCTTCTCCTCCGCCAGCGGCACCAGGTCATGCTCCGGCACCACCAAGCGCATGTTGCCCATGATGACCGTCCATTGCCCTTGCGCGTCGGGCCCGCTGTGCAAGCGCCCCGGCTGGCGGATGGACTTGACCAGCACGGTGTCACCCAGCCGCAAAGGCCGTACCGCCGGGGCGGTTCCAGGCGGCGCCGCCAGGTCCGGCTCCGCCTCGGCTGCCTCCAAAGCCGCCAGGCGAGCCGCCAGCCGCGCAAGCCCGGCCCGCGCCTCTTTCACCCCGGCCTCGTCTTGCCGGCGGCGCAACTCGGCGATGATGGCTTCGGCTTCTTGCCGGGCCGCGCGCACGATTTCCTTCGCTTCCCGCTGGGCGCTGGCCAGAAGTTCCCGGCGTCTCTCCTGCAGCTCCCGGTGCTTAGCCTCCCACTCCGCCTTGATCCGCTCCGCTTCCGCGCGCAACCGTTCCGCCTGGCGCCGCTCCTCTTCCGCGGCCCGCGCCGCCTCTTGGAGCGATCGCAGCAGCTCCTCCACGCGAGTATTCTCGTGGCGCAAGAACTGCCCGCGCGCTCGCTCCAGGATGGACTGGGGCAGTCCCAGCCGCGCCGCGATTTCCAGCGCGTTGCTGCGGCCCGGCAGCCCCATCTGCAGCCGGTACGTCGGCGCCAACGTCTCGGGGTCGAACTCCATGCTGGCGTTCTCCATTCCCGGGCGGCTGTGGACGAACGCTTTCAGTTCGCTGTGGTGCGTGGTCGCCACGACGACCGCGCCGACCTGTTGCAGATGCTCCAGCAAGGCCATGGCCAGCGCGGCGCCCTCCTGCGGATCGGTGCCCGCGCCCAGCTCGTCCAGCAGAACGAGACAGCGCCGGTCCACCATCTTCAGCATCTCGACGATGTTGGCCATATGCGCCGAAAACGTGCTCAGGTTTTGCTCGATGCTTTGCTCGTCGCCGATATCCGCGAACACGCCCCGGAACACGCTCAGCTCCGTACCGGGCGCCGCCGGCACAAACAGGCCGGCTTGAGCCATCAGGCAGAACAAGCCGATGGTTTTCAGCGTCACAGTCTTGCCGCCTGTGTTGGGGCCCGTGATCACCAGCACGCGAAAGTCGCGGCCGACCCACACGTCAACCGGCACCACGGGACCCGACAGCAAGGGGTGCCGGCCGGCGCGAATAGAGATCCAGCCGTCTTCGTTCATTTTCGGCCGCTCGGCTCGCATGTGCCTGGCAAGGCGCGCCTTGGCTACGGCCAAATCCAGCTCAGCCAAGGCATTGATGCTCTCCAGCAGCTCATCCGCCGCTTCTCCCACCCGGCGGCTCAGCTCACCCAGGATGCGCGCCACTTCGCGCTCCTCTTCCGCTTTAGCGGCGCTGATCTCGTTGTTCAGCTCCACCACGGCCATCGGCTCAACGAACACCGTCGCGCCGCTGGCTGACGTGTCGTGCACGATGCCAGGCACGTCGTGGCGGTGCTCCTGCTTCACCGGCACCACGTACCGCCCGTTGCGGACTGTGATGAGCACTTCCTGGAGGTAGTTGCGCGCTGCGGCCGCACGCAGCGCGGCCTCTAGTCGCTCCCGGGCGCGCGCCTGCAACGTGCGGATGCGGGTTCGCAGCTGCGCAAGCTTGGGGCTGGCGCGGTCCAGCACCTGTCCGTCCTCGCCGATGCACGCGGCGACGGCCTCCTCCACGGCAACGAACGAACCCATGCGCAGCGCCAAGCGCGCCAGGCGGGGATTCGCGTCCGGATCCGCCAGCAAGGCGCGGCGGGCCCGCCGGACGGCTCCGGCCGTGGCGGCCACATCGAGCAGCTCCGCCGGCGACAGGACGCCGCCGAGGCCGGCCCGGCGCACCGCCTCCCGCACGTCGCGCGCTCCGGCCAGCAAGTCGCTCCCGCCGCGCTCCATCAGCGCCAGGGCTTCCGCCGTAGCGTCCAGCGCTTCCTCCACGGCCGCCGCGTCCGTCAGCGGCTGCAGCCGCTCGGCCAGCTCACGGCCGGGTGCGAATGCGGTCATTTGCGCCAGCATCGCAATGATCTTTGGGTACTCCAGCACTCTCAGCGATCGCTCATTCATTGCCCGGACCTCCGCCAGCCGGCGCGGGTCTCATCCCCGGGCTGGTCAAATAGGCGAAAACGGCGGGCGCGATGTCGCAAAGCGAACGGACCGCCGCCGCAAAGAAAGCACTGCCGGGGCCGAAAAACAAACCCGGCACCGGGTTGCGCGTATGGGTCTTCACCGACAGATCCTCCAAGTTGCCGTGATCGGACAGCATGATAACGGTCGTCGCCGTCAAGTCCGCGTGCGCGGCCACCGCCGCCAACAGTTCGTCGAGCAGCGCCAGCAGGCGCTGCGCCTCCCCCCAGTCTTGCGCGTGTCCGGCCAAGTCCGTCAAGAAATGCTCGAACAGCGTAAAGTCGTGCTCTGCGGCCAGCGCCGCCAGGCGCCGTCCCGCCTCGGCCGGCGTGATGACGGGTACATCGTACCCGCGGCTGCGTAAGTTTTCCCCCGTCACGTCGTGAAATACCGCGCGTCCTGCCAGCAAGTCGTCGAGGCGGCGCACCGGCAAACCGGCGCTCAGCACCGCGGTCGTCGTCGCCGAGTGCCGCAGGCGCCCTGTTTCGACCGCGGCGAAGTACTCGTCCGTGAACGCATTGGCAAATGTCGCGCGCAAGCCGACCTCGCGCAGGCGGCGAAACAAGCCGCGCGCCTGAAGCAGATGAACCAGCGTCGGGGTGGGATAGCCCGACAGGTGCCGCCCGAGTGTTCTCGCGGCGTTGATACCCGTCAGCATGGCCGTCTGCCCCGTGGCGCTTTGCGGCAAGCCCGGGACTCCTAGACAGGCGTCCACTGCCACCAAGCGCGCCGATCCGGGCCTTTCGCCGGCAACGTCTTCCGCCGCATCCCGCACGAGCGCTCGGCCGCCCAGCAGGCCGCGCACGAACGGCATTCGCGCCGTCGCCAGCGGGTTGACGTCGGCGCGAGGCTCCCCCAAGCCGATGCCGTCGACGAAGATGAGCAGAACGGACACCCCCGCGCCTCCTCAGACGCGCGCCCGCCCACGCTTTAGGGTTCGCCGCAGTTCCGGCAGCGGTAGGCAGTTCAACACGTGGCGCTTCTCCACCCACCCACGCCGGGCGGTGACGACGCCCAGCGCCATCTGCTGTAGACTTTCCACGTCGTGCGCGTCGGTATTGATGGCCAGCCATACGCCGGCATCCTTGGCGGCTCGAGCATAGACGTCGCTCAAATCCAGCCGCTCGGGGCTGGCGTTGATCTCCAGGCACGTACCGGTTTCCGCGGCCGCCACGATGAGCCGCTCCACGTCTACGTCGTACGCCTCGCGCCGCCCGAGGACGCGGCCCGTCGGATGCGCCACGATGTCAACGCAAGGGTGCCGCATCGCCTTGATGATGCGTTCCGTCATCGTCTCCCGGTCTTGGTTCATGGCGCTGTGCACCGACGCGACGACAATATCCAACCGGCGCAGCAGTTCGTCGTCGTAGTCCAGCGTGCCGTCGGGCAAGATGTCGACTTCCGCGCCGGCCAAAATCTGAAAGTTGTCCCACAGCCGGTTGAGGGCGCGGATCTCCTCAATCTGCTGGACCAGCCGCTCGGGCGACAGGCCGCGGGCAACCCCCAGCGACTTGGAATGGTCGGTGATGGCAATATACTCGTATCCTCTTGCCCGGGCCGCTTCCGCCATCTCCCGGATGGAGGCGCGCCCGTCGCTCCAGGTTGAATGGACGTGCAGGTCGCCCCGGATGTCGGACAGCTCCACCAGCCGCGGCAGCACTCCCGCCCGCGCCGCGCTAATTTCCGAGCCGTCCTCCCGCAGCTCCGGCGGGATGAACGGCAAGCCCAGGGCGCTGAAAATGTCCTCTTCCTCCAAAACCGGGATGGCCGCGCCCGTCGCTTCGTCCACGATGCCGTGCTCGCTGATGCGCAGGCCACGGGCACGCGCCAGCTCGCGCAAGGTGACGTTGTGCTCTTTGGAGCCGGTGAAATGGTGCAGCGCCGCGGCGAACTGTTCCTCGGGCACTACCAGCAAGTCGACTTGCAACCCTTGGGCCAGCAGGACGCTGGCCTTCTCTTGTCCGCGGGACAAGATGTGCTCAACGCCCGGCAGCGCCACAAACGCCTCGATCACCTGGTCGGGAGCCGAGCTGGCGACGAGGACGTCGATGTCGCCCACCGTTTCCCGCCCGCGCCGCAAACTACCGGCGTATGCGGCGCGCCGGACCGCAGGCAGCGCGGCCAACTCGGCCACGATGCCTTGGGCCAGCGGCAGCGCCACGCCGATGGGAGTTCGCGCCGCGAAGCGCCGCAGCCGCTCGATGCCGCGCAAGATGTTCTCCTCGGTCTTCGGGCCCAAGCCCTTGATGGTGCGCACCCGGCCCGCGCGGCAGGCTTCCTCCAGGTCCGCCAGGCTTTGCACGCCCAGCGCATCGTACAAGAGCTTCGCCGTCTTGGGCCCCACACCCGGCACGCGCACGACCTCCAGCAGCCCGCGCGGAATGCGCCTCTTCAACTCCTCGTGCGCGTCCATGACGCCCTCCGCCAGCCACTGCTCGATGCCGGCCGCGAGACCCTTGCCGACCCCTTCGATTTCTTGCAGGCGACCTTCCCGCCAGACGGTTTCGATGCTTTCCGGCAGCAGCTCGATGCTGCGCGCTGCCCGGCGGTACGCGCGGATGCGGAACGGATTTTCGCCGAGAATCTCCAGCAGGTCGGCGATTTCGTTCAGCGTGGCGGCCAGCTGCAAGTTTTTCACAGCGCCAGCACCTCCGCGAGCCACTCGGCCAGCGCAGGAAGCGCGCGGCGAAGGGAGCCGACGACGAACGAATCCGCGAAGGGAGGCTGGGACGCGCGACCCGCCCCCTCGGCCAAGAACACGAGGCCGACGGTCGCCACGAGTATTTCCGCGGCGCCCATCAGTCCGGCCGTCGCCTTGTCCCACGCGGCGGCTCGGCGCCGGGGCGGCGAGCTCGCCATCGTCCCGCTCAGCGCTTGCCCCAGCAGCACCGGCACGGCCCAAAGCAACACAAACGCCGATGGCCATGCGACCGCGTACGACCACCCCCGCACGCGCGCCCAGCCGGCCGCCGCGTCCGTGAAACGAACAGCGGCCCACAGACCGAGGGCCGCGCTCAGCAACTCGACCAGGACTCGCGCCGCACCCCGCCGGGAGCGAACAAGCCCCCACAGGACGGCCGTCGCCGCCAACAGGGCGTCCAGCCAGTTCAAACGCTCACTTGACCTCCTCCAGCAGTTTCGTCAGCTCGTCGGTTTCCCGGCGCAGCCGGTGAATCTCGTCGGCCAGGTGCATGGCCGTCAAGATGGCGACGCGATGGCGCGGCACGTTGGGATACGTGGCCTGCAGGCGGGAAAACGTCTCATCGACGATCTTGGCCACCTGCTGAATGTATTCGGGGGGCGCGTCTCCCCGCAGCACGTACTCTTCCCCGCCGATGACGACGCGCACGCGCGTCTTCTCCCGCTTCACGCCCTCTGCGTGGGCCATCCGGCTCCCTCCTGCCGTCGCAGCCTTCGCCCTCGGAACCTTCGCCCTTGTTTTCGAGCCGCCGGAAACGAACTCCTCCCCCGGCGGGGCGGCGTCAGACACGCCGCCGCACGCCCAGTTCGGAGGCTAGTCCTTCCTCGATGCGCGCCATGACCGCGTTGGCTTCCTCATCGGTCAGCGTCCGGTCCTTGGCGCGCAGCCGCAACGAGTACGCCAGGCTGCGACGATCCGCGGCCACCTGCGGTCCTTCGTAGACGTCGAACAGCCGCACCGACTCGACCAGCTCGCCGCCGTACCTGCGAATAGCATCTTCCACGACAGCCGCCGGCAGCGCCTTCGGCACCAGCAAGGCGATGTCGCGCTGGACGGACGGATACCGAGGCAGGGGCACGAAGCGGACTTGCGCCCGGCTTAACCGCTCCAGCGCTTCGGCGTCCAGCTCCGCCACGTACACGCGCCGCCCTTCCAGCTCAAAGGCCGCCGCGGTCAACGGATGCACTTCGCCCAGCACGCCCAACACCGCCTCGCCCGCCCGGACGGCCGCCTGCCGACCCGGGTGCAAGAACGGCTCATTGGAGGGGACGAACTCCGCGCGTACGCCCAAGCGCTCGAGCAGCTGCTCGACGACGCCTTTCAGCTCGTAGAACGAGACCGACGGGCGCTTGTCCCCCCACCAGCGCTCCGGCGCCGCACCCGTCATCAGCAAGCCGATGCGCCGCGGCTCGTCGGGCAGCTCGGCGACCGGCAGCCCCTTGGGCAGGAAGACTGCGCCGATCTCGAACAGATGGACGTCGGTCACCCG
>Ga0079224_100015937_pt1 | contig 10536 bp, 7 predicted proteins | sample Stecom2015_FD_80414 | JGI IMG/M metagenome (GOLD analysis project Ga0079224, IMG submission 80414) | Agricultural soil microbial communities from Utah to study Nitrogen management - Steer compost 2015 | ecosystem: Environmental > Terrestrial > Soil > Agricultural land | place: USA: Utah...
ATCCTAATTTCCTTATACTCGATGAACCATCTAACGATTTAGATATTGATACACTAAATGTCTTAGAAGAGTTTTTAGAAAATTTCGCCGGTGTTTTAGTTTTAGTATCTCATGACCGTTATTTGATAGATAAATTAACAGAACAACTTTTTATTTTCGAAGACAGCGGAAATCTCAAAATATACAACGGAAACTATGCAGATTACAAATCAGAACAAGAAAACATAATCCGCGAAGAAAAAGAAAAAGCGAAGCGTATTTCTCCAGTAAGAACTTCTTCTTCGGCAAAAGAAGAAAAGAAAAAACTCTCCTATAAAGAGTTGCTTGAATATAAAACATTAGAAGAGGCAATCACGGAATTAGAAAACGTCATCATACAAAAAACGGAAATATTAAATACCATTTCTGACCATACCGAAATCACATCAACAGCATTAGAAATAGAAAAACTACAAAAAGATCTTGATTATAAATCTGATCGTTGGTTAGAATTATCAGAATATATATAATACGTTTCACGTGAAACACTTTTTAAAATTTTTTTTTCACGTGGAACATTAGCAATAGAAAAGAATGTTTAATAAATATAATGTAATCGTAGTAGGAGGGGGGCACGCAGGGTGCGAAGCAGCCGCGGCCGCAGCAAATTTAGGTTCGTCTGTTTTATTGATTACAATGAATATGGGCGTTATCGCTCAAATGAGCTGTAATCCTGCAATAGGTGGAGTTGCGAAGGGTCAGATTGTAAGAGAACTTGATGCAATGGGCGGGTATACTGGCATCATTGCTGATAAAACTACATTACAATTTCGTATGCTCAATCGTTCAAAAGGTCCGGCTATGTGGAGCCCCCGTGCGCAAAATGACCGGATGCGTTTTGCAGAAGAATGGAGACTAACATTAGAGTCTCTTGCGAACGTAGATATGTGGCAAGACACTGTAAAGGAAATCATCGTCCAAAATGGCAGGGCCACAGGTGTGATCACATCGCTTGGTATCCGTATTGAAGCAGATGCCGTCGTACTCACAAACGGCACTTTTCTAAACGGGATCATACATATCGGAGAAAAGAAAATAGGAGGAGGGCGCACTGGCGAAAAAGCCGCTACTGGTTTAACCGAACAGCTCGTTAGCTTAGGTTTTGAATCCGGTAGGATGAAAACTGGAACGCCGCCCCGTGTTGATGGACGTTCCTTGGATTACGCTTTAATGGAAGAACAATGGGGAGACGAAAAACGTGGACGCTTCTCTCATATTGATGTTACTCTACCAACCGAACAACGTTGTTGTTGGATTACATATACCAATGATAAAGTACATGAAGTACTGAAAACTGGTTTCGAGAAATCTCCAATGTTTACCGGACGTATAAAAGGATTAGGTCCTCGATATTGCCCGTCTATTGAAGATAAAATAAATCGCTTTGCAGAAAGAGACAGACATCAAATATTTGTAGAACCAGAAGGATTTAATACGGTAGAAATATATGTTAACGGCTTCTCCACATCCCTCCCGGAAGATGTACAACTAAAAGCACTACGCTTAATTCCAGGTTTTCAAAATGCAAAAATGTACCGGCCGGGATATGCAATAGAATATGATTACTTTCCACCCATGCAACTCGACCTCACTTTAGAGACACTGAAAGTTAAACATCTATTTTTTGCGGGCCAGATTAATGGTACAACCGGTTACGAGGAAGCCGGAGCCCAAGGATTTATTGCAGGCGTGAACGCACATCAACGTATCCATGATAAACAGGAGCTGATATTAAAAAGATCGGAATCTTATATAGGCGTTCTAATAGATGATCTTGTAACAAAAGGTACCGAAGAACCATATCGTATGTTTACTTCAAGAGCTGAACACCGCCTCCTCCTTCGGCAAGATAATGCCGATATACGACTCACACCCTTGGCACATAAATTAGGATTAGTGGATGATCAACGTTTAGAAAAAGTCAATAAGAAGATTGCAGATTCTGATTTTCTTGTTCACTATATGACGAAAAATAGCATATCTTCGGAAGACATGAATCCTATATTAGCGAAAATAGGTTCTAGCCCACTTACACAAAAATCCAGGATGTTTAATATTTTAAGCAGGCCGCAAATCAATATTTCACATCTAGCAGAAGCTCAGCCATCGTTTTCGAGCCTTCTTCAACAATACGATGAAGAAACTATAGAACAAACAGAAATAAAAGTAAAGTATGATAGTTATTTTGCCAAAGAAATGGAAATCGTGAATAAAATGAAAAAGATGGAAGATAGGGAAATCAATCCGGATTTCGACTACCGATCCCTTTCTTCGCTTTCTATTGAAGCACGTGAAAAATTATTAAAAGTAAAACCGCGTACTTTAGGGCAAGCATCCAGAATTTCGGGCGTTTCGCCATCTGATATCAGTGTGCTTATGGTACATATGAGTTAATACCTTGAAAATCAGCGTATTAAATATAAAAAGAATAAAAGTAAAATAAGGCTATATAAGAGACTATTTTCAATTTTATGAGTCATACATCCAAAAAAGATAAAAATGCGCCAAAACGCTTTAAAATAATAAAATTGCAACATCTAGCTATTTCTTGTTTTATTTTATTAATACTTCTTAGTCTAAGTAGGTGTGCGAATATGCAGCGCCCCACCGGCGGGCCAAAAGACTCTATTCCACCACAGTTACTAGAGGAATCTACACCGAACTTCACCACAAACTTCACCGAAAAGAGAATTGTCCTTCGATTTGATGAGTTTATTAAACTCAATAATCAATACAAAGAGTTTAGCATTAGCCCCGACTTGGAAGAAATTGTAGATTATCGTGTCAGAAAGAGAGACCTCGTCATTACATTACCCGATTCCTTGGAAGAGAACACTACATATACCATTAATTTTGGGAAAGGACTTGTTGATTATAATGAAGGAAATCCATTTGTGGACTATAACTACGTCTTTGCAACTGGAGATGAGTTAGATTCGCTGTCTATAACAGGCTCTGTTATTAATGGCTTTACGAAAGAATTCGATCCAAAAAAAGACGAAAATATCAAAATATTACTCATTCCTACTTCCCAGGATTCCATTTTTGGTAAACGAAAAGCCAATATTTTCGCCAATGTAGACACGTCCGGGAACTTCAAATTCAACAACCTCCGCGAAGATTCTTACCGGATTTATGCGTTGAAAGAACAAAATAACGACCGTATTTTTAATGGAAACGACGAGTGGATCGGTTTTTTAGAAGACAGTTTATATTTAGATCAAGATATCGCAGATATACATTTAGAAATAACACAAGCATATCCAAAGGAATTCCGCACATTAGAGAAAAAATTCGAAAGTACAGGGCATATTCTCCTCACGTTCAGCAAGCCTCTGGAAGAGCCAAAAACAAAAATTATATTTCCCGCAGATCTGGACGAACGCAAAATAGAACAATATAGTTTTAAAAATGACTCTGCTAAAATATATATTCCGCAAACAGAACTCGATTCTATCAAAATAGAATTAATGGATGGAACAGAAATAATGGATACTATATTTATTCGAGTAAATAAAAATGCAAAATTTAATAGGGAGGTGAAACCTATCCTAAACATTACAAATAAGGTAGACCGTATACGCCATATTACCTTAACAAGTACAAGCCCTCTGGCTGATGTTGACAAATCCAAAATACTTATCTATGAAGATTCTGTTTCGAGAAGAAACTTCCAATTACAGCGGGATAGCATTGAGCAGAATTTATACCACATCCGGTATAATTGGCGTCCAAAAAGAGATTATGAATTAGTCATCGAAGAAAACGCCATGCGTACCGCATTTGATGATACCAACCTGGAATTAAAAACCAGATTTACGTTAGATGAATCTGACAATTACGGCAATATCAACTTCACCGTAAATGGTCTTGACTCCACAATGCACTACATTGTGGAACTTATCGATGAAGCGAAAGAAAAAGTATTTAATAGGAGGCCACTGCATGCCTCAAATCCAAAGATAACTTATAATAATTATCCTGGTGGAAAGTATTCCCTTCGGATAATTTATGATGAAAACAATAATGGCAGATGGGATCCGGCAGATGTATATGCAAAAAAACAAGCAGAAAATATCTGGTATTTGGACAAAACGTTTACTATACGTGCAAATTGGGACCAGAACGAAACAATTAACTTGAAATAGGGTTAGAATGGGTTAGAAAGTTAAAATGGTTAGAGAGTTAAAATGATTAAAACCACGAGCTATACAACACATAATTATGTGGTAGTTGCTTTAACATCGCTAATTGTTCTTCCGTTAATGGTTTTATCTTTCTTGCCGGAACACCGGCATATAGATACCCTGATTCACATAAGGTACCCTCTAACACAACGGTTCCGGCTGCGATTATAACGTTGGATTCTATGATTGATCTGTCCATCACAATAGCCCCCATCCCGATCAGTACATGGTTATGCACCACACAACCATGCACAATGGCGTTATGCCCAACATTTACATAGCTTCCGATATCCGTCCCGTTTTTATTGTAAGTACCATGTATAACCACTCCGTCTTGAATATTCGTATAATCACCAATGCGGATATAGTTCACATCTCCTCTAACTACAGCATTAAACCATATAGAACATTGCTTACCAATAGTCACATCTCCGACAATAGTTGCATTGGGCGCTACGAAGACTGTCTCGTCAATCCTAGGGTGTAATTCGTTTACGGGTAAAATAGTAGGCATCTTCTGAAAATAAATTATAAAATAGTGTCTGTTAAAGTTACTGATTTATCAGGAAAATCGGTTGTATAATGTAGCCCCCTACTCTCCTTCCTTTGCATAGCCGATTTCACAATCAAATAAGCAACCTGAATTACATTTCTTAACTCACATAACTTTACCGATAATTTTGTATTCTTATAGAATTCCTCCGTTTCCTCGTATAAAAATCCCAAACGTCTGATCGCTCGGTCCAATCTAAAATCTGAACGCACTATCCCCACGTAATCACTCATCAACTTCTGGACTTCACGTAAATTATGGGTAACTAAGATCTCCTCGTTCATTAGTTGTACTTTTGATTCGTCCCAAGCGGGAATATTCGTTGCATAATTTAAATCTCCAAATACCGATTTAGCGTGATCAAAAATTCGGTGGGCATACACGACCGCTTCAAGCAACGAGTTGGAAGCTAATCGATTAGCTCCGTGAAGACCTGTTGACGAACATTCCCCACAAGCATATAAATTTTGAATGGAAGTCCTCCCCATTTCATCCACCATTATTCCCCCACACAGATAATGTGCGGCGGGTGTAACGGGAATATAATCCTTTGTCATATCTAATCCTACAGACAAGCATTTTTCATAAATATTCGGAAAATGTGCTATTATATCTGCCTTTTTACGGTGGGTAACATCCAGATAAACAAAATCAAGTCCTGATTTCTTCATCTCGTTATCTATAGCTCTTGCCACAATATCACGAGGCGCCAACGATCCCCGTTCGTCATACTCTTCCATAAATGACTCACCGCCAACTCTTCTTAACTTCCCACCAAAACCACGCACTGCTTCAGAAATAAGAAACGAAGGCGATTCTTTTGGATTATACAAAGACGTAGGATGAAACTGCATAAATTCCATGTTTCTCACTTTGCCTTTTGCTCTATACACCATAGCAATTCCATCACCGGTAGCAATAGTGGGATTAGTCGTACTCCCGTATACGTGACCAGCACCTCCAGACGCCATCAATGTCACCTTACTCAAAAAAGTTTCAATCGTATTATTTCTTGTATTCAACGCATAGATGCCAAAACACTGAATGTATTTCGTACTCCGATCTACATGGATGCCTTGATGATGTTGGGTTATTAAATCAATAGCAAAATAATGTGTCAATATTTCTATATTCGGGTGTTGATGTACTTTTTCCAACAATGCCCGCTCAATTTCGTATCCTGTAATATCTTTATAATGAAGAATACGATGGTTGGAATGCCCTCCTTCTCTTGCCAGATCGTAATGCTCCTCGTCTACCTTGTCGAAATTGGTGCCGTATTCGATCAATTCCCTGATTCGATCCGGAGCCTCTGTTACCACGTTTTCCACAATGTCTACATGACACAATCCATCTCCAGCAATCTGTGTATCAGCAATATGCTTATCGAAGCTATCAGACTTATCCACAACTGCCGCCACGCCCCCCTGCGCATACTTTGTATTCGATTCATCCTCATTGGACTTTGTGACAATCAGCACTTTACCCAATTGGGCAGCTTTAAGTGCGAAACTCAGTCCAGCAATCCCCGAACCAATGACCAGAAAATCTACTTGTTTATGTACCATAAAGTGTATAAAGCGGTATGTTGTTTAATGATTATATTGAACAAACCTAAATAATTTCAATTTCATATACAATATCAGCACATCAACGTATAAAACGAAATGAAATTATTTCGCCCCCTCATCCGTCGCCGATTTTTTCTTCTTGACGGAATTAACAAAATATGTGGAAAACCTGTATAAAAACAGTGAACTAAAAATGAAAACTTTTAAAGTTTCCACAATACGGGTCAGATTCGCACGAATTAGGTTTATAAGTTAACCTAAAGTCACCCCAATATTAACAGAATGTAAACAATAAACATTCAACAAAAAAATATGGAAAAAGAAAACGATCAAAAATCACTTCATTGAAAATCAAGTACTAATAAATTCCGAGTTGTGGACAACCTGTGGAAAACATACGAATAAGCATTTTTCCAAATAATAAATCCCTCACTTATCCCCATTTTCCACAAGCTAATAAACAATAAGATTCTTTCTTTAAAAATAGATTATCATTTATTGAAAAAAGGGAATGTGGATTTCATTTGATTTTCTTTCTTTACTTTTGTATCGTTGTTTAGTCAAATAAATGACGTTACTAGAGAGAGAACCATAATGAATACGATTTTCGAAAAGGATCTGGAAGCAAAGGGGTATATAGATGAACCTATCGATCCGACCATAGATATTGTTACGGACATTCAGCGGCTCAAAAAAGAGAAAAATGCTGTTATTTTAGCACACTACTACCAAGAGGCCGAAATACAGGATATTGCCGATTATATCGGTGACAGTTTGGGCTTGTCTCAACAAGCTGCAAAAACCGATGCAGACGTTATCGTCTTTGCTGGTGTGCACTTCATGGCAGAAACGGCGAAGATTTTATCACCTTCCAAAAAAGTACTGTTGCCTGATTTGAAAGCAGGATGTTCACTCTCAGACAGCTGTCCTCCTCATTTGTTTGCTAAGTTCAAGGAAAAATATCCGGATCATGTTGTGATTACGTATGTGAATTGTACTGCGGAACTGAAAGCATTGTCAGACATTGTCTGTACATCCAGTAATGCGGTACAGATTGTAGAAAGTTTGCCAAAAGATCAAAAGATTATCTTCGGCCCTGATCGCAATCTAGGGGAATATGTGAAAAAGAAAACCGGTAGGGATCTGGTACTTTGGAACGGTGCGTGTATGGTTCACGAGATATTTTCGCAGGATAAGATCATGGATCTGAGGGCACAGTTTCCTCAAGCCAAATTTATTGCCCATCCGGAATGTGAAGATCATATTTTGGCTCAAGCAGATTATATCGGTTCTACGTCGGGTATGCTGAAGTTTACCATTGAAGATAGTGCCCAGCAGTATATCGTCGCAACAGAATCCGGTATTTTACATCAGATGCAGAAAGCGAGCCCAACGAAGACCTTTATACCGGCTCCGCCGAATAATATCTGCGCGTGTAATGATTGTCCGCACATGAAGCTGAACACCTTGGAAAAGCTATATAACTGTCTGTACTATGAGCTTCCAGAAGTCGATCTGCCCATGGACGTCGTGGAACGCGCCAGAAAACCCATCGAGCGGATGTTGGAAATATCAGAGAGATTAGGGCTTTAGGAAGAAGAAGTAAAGCTAGTTAAACAATCTATTTTTTCCGGACACAGAAGTTCTGATAATAGGTGTTTTTTGTGGTCTGGGTTTAAAGGGGATATGGATTTCAAAGTCGGCAATATCGAAGTTATTTATATTTCTTGTTACCAGCGGCTTTTTATTTGAATAGTCTATCTGCCAGAAAAGTTTGGACATTTGATTGGCACCAACTATTCCGTTGATTTCAAGACATTCCAGTTCTTTCACAGAAAAATCCATGACGATACATCCGATATCCTGAAACCGCACAGCGTCTACAAGCATTTCGGGAAGTATGGTGAATATCTGCCTTTTGCTTGTGTTTTGAGAATCGGTCACTTTACCTTTCAGATAGGGATTTAAGTTCAGTTCTTCATATATTTTTGGAGATATCACGGTAGGGGCACCTGTATCCAATAAGAAAACATACGTTTTACCTTGTATGGTAACGTGAACCAAGGGTAGGTTCTGTACGTAATTGATATTGATCTGTTGGATTTCTTTTTCAAATTCAACGGTACCGCTATTATACAGTTTTTTTGTTTTACAACTGCAAAAAACAGATAGTAGCAATAAAATGAGGTAGATGTTTTTGGCCATAGCATAAATATAAAAACAAATGGATGAAATTTATTGTAGAATGGATTCATTTATTTTTAATTTTGAAACAAAGCAATAACGAGGAAGGATAATAAAAAGAGCATGTTTGACAATAAAGATAAAACAGAAATAAATGAATTGGGGGAGTTTGGTCTAATAGACCATCTGACAAAGGCTATAGAGCTCGCGGAACCGTCAACGATAAAAGGTATTGGAGACGATGCAGCAGTATTGGATTTTTCAGATAAGAAAACCCTGATTTCAACGGATCTATTGCTGGAGGGCATACATTTTGATTTGCGTTATGTTCCGCTAAAACACCTCGGATACAAGGCTGTGCAAGTTAACTTAAGTGATATTTATGCCATGAATGGCAAAGCTTCCCAGATTACTTTTTCTATCGGACTATCTTCTAAATTTCCTTTGGAAGCCGTGGAGGAAATCTATGAAGGGGCATTGATAGCCTGTAAAAAATATCAGGTGGATCTCGTAGGTGGTGATACGTCGGCTTCTGCTCAGGGGCTGGTGATTTCTGTAACCAGTATCGGATATGCTGATACAGATAAAATAGCCTACCGTTCGGGTGCTAAAGAAGGTGATCTGTTATGTGTAAGTGGTGATTTAGGTGGAGCATATATCGGTTTGCAGTTGTTGGAACGTGAAAAACAGATTTTCCTGGAGAATCCACATATTCAGCCGGATCTGGAAGGGAAAGATTATATCGTGGAACGTCAGCTGAAACCGGAAGCCCGAAAAGATATTGTTGAATTATTTGAAACATATAGTATACGGCCGAATGCCATGATTGATGTTTCCGATGGGTTGGCATCGGAAATCTTACATATTTGCAAAGCGTCTAAAGTAGGGTGTAAACTATATGAAGATAAAATCCCTATTGATCCGATGACTTATGATACCGCTAGGGAGTTTGGATTAGATCCGACAATATGTGCATTGAATGGAGGAGAGGATTATGAACTGTTGTTTACTGTTCCACAAGATCAATATGATAAAATCAAGAATCAGCTCGATATCTCGATAATCGGTTATATTGCGGAGGAAGCTGTAGGCTGTGAAATGATTTCTAAATCCGGAAATGTGCACCCTATTAAAGCACAAGGATGGAATGCTTTTGTAAAAAAATAGAGCAGGTTTTTAGCCCGCTCTATTCTTTTATATTTAATATTCCAATACTTTGATTTCTGTTCTTCTGTTTTCCTGATGCTGTGATTCTGAACATTCTACGCCATTGCCACAGTGATTTATTAATCTTGTTTCTCCATATCCTCGAGCTACTAAACGATTTCTGGAAATACCGTTGGAAACCAGATAATCTACTGCGGAATCAGCCCGTCGCTGTGATAGTTTAAGGTTGTAGTCATCGTTGCCCCTACTATCCGTATGCGATGAAAGTTCTATACGTAATGTTGGATTTTGTTTCATGATAGAAACAACGTTATCTAAGATAATGGCGGCATCTGCACGGATATTGCTCTTATCAAAATCATAATGGATATTTTTTAGCACCCATTCACCATTTTCAACCAGTTCACATACACCCAGTTTTAAGGTTACATACAGAGTTTGACTACGATCCAATCCTTTTGTCGAAACGATTTCGGTTTGTGAATATCTTCCTTGTTGGTTGGCCACTACGCTGAAATCATGCTGTGCTTCGAGTTGATAAATAAATTTTCCTTCTGTATCTGAAGTTTGGTTGGCATTTACTTTTGATTGGGTGTTTGTCAATATAGTATTGATTCCCGACAGATTTTGGCCTGTAGCACAATCATACGTTTCACCGATAAGCGTAAATCTTGGATCATCGTGATAGATTTCTTTAAAGATAAGGGCACTTGATGTCTGAAAATCAGACTCAGTCAACGTCAATATTGGTGTTTTTATACCGTTTTTCTCACCGATTACCTGATATTGACCCGGTTTGATAGCCAGTACTTTCGTAGCTTTTCCTTCAGCATCG
>Ga0079224_100015938_pt1 | contig 10535 bp, 8 predicted proteins | sample Stecom2015_FD_80414 | JGI IMG/M metagenome (GOLD analysis project Ga0079224, IMG submission 80414) | Agricultural soil microbial communities from Utah to study Nitrogen management - Steer compost 2015 | ecosystem: Environmental > Terrestrial > Soil > Agricultural land | place: USA: Utah...
CATCGCCGCCGAGCAGGCGCTGTTCATCGAGCAGCAGCTCGAGCGAGTGCTCGGGCTGGTCGACGTCGCCGTCGAAGGGGAGCTCGGCGCGGACGGCAGCGCGCCCGCGGGGGCCGCGCTGCAGCTCGGGGGCGAGCAGCGCGGCAGCGCCCGCTCGGGGCTCTTCGCGGTGCTCGCGGTGCCGGTGCTGATCGGAGGGACGCTGGTCTTGTTCGGCCTGATGACGAGCACCGACGTCTCTGGAAAGCTGCAGGCCAAGGGCGAGCTCGGCACGTGGGCGTTCGAGCCGGATCACTGCGTCTCCGGGCAGCGCGAAGGCTTCGGCGGCGTCGTGCTGCAGAGCTCGTCAGCGGCCGGTCGCGTCGTCCGCGTCGTGCAGGATCCGGTGCGGGGCAGCCTGGTCGTCGTTCCGGTCTCTGGGAAGCCCAACCACGTGCTCAGCGCGGCGGGCTGCGCGCGCTTCAGCGCCAACGTGCGCCGCACCAGCACCAACATCAACGACATCTGGGCGGTCGACGGCAGCCTGAGCCTCGACTGCCCCGAGCTGTCCGGCACGGTGACCTTCGAGGGCTGTCACTGAGCGACGGGCGGGCGCCGAGCTCTCAGCCTGCAAACTTGCGCTTCAGCGCCTCACACACGTGGGGCGGCGCGTACCGGCCGATGTCTCCGCCGTGTTTGGCGATCTCCCGCACCAGCGAGGCGGAGATGAAGCCGTAGTTGCTGCGGGTCGGCAAGAAGATGGTGTCGAGCTCGGGCGCGAGATCGGCGTTGGCGTGCGCGATCTGCAGCTCGTAGTCGAAATCCGTCCCGACGCGCAGCCCGCGCACGATGACGCGCGCGCCGATGCGGCGCCCGTAGTCGACGAGCAAGCCGTCGAACCCGTCCACCTCCACGTTCGGGAAGGGCGCGCACATCTGCCGCAGCATGGCCATGCGTTCGTCGACCGAGAACAGCGGGGTGCGCGTGGGGTTCAGCCCGATGGCGACCACGACCTTCGGGAACAAGCGCGCGGCGCGCTCCACGAGATCGAGGTGGCCGTTCGTCGGGGGATCGAAGCTGCCGGCGTAGATCGCGAGTTGAGCGGCCGCCACCGCACCAGCCTAGCACCACTGCCCCGCGTCTTGGTACGCGCAGATCGCGGTCGCTCGACCCGCGACGTGACCGTCATCACCCGCGGCCCGGGCCCGAGCACCTCAGCGCGCCGGAGCGTTGCTCTTGGGCGCAGGGGGCGGCGGATTGCCAGCGGGCGCCGCCGACTTGGGGGCGGCGGGCGACGCCGGCGCCGCGGGGGTCGTGCCCGCCGCCGGCGGGGCCGCGGCGTCCGGGGCCTCCGAACCGAGCGGCGCCTCACCCTCCGAAGGCGCGGCGCGTTCGCTCGGGACGGCGCCCACGGCCTCCGGCGGCATGTCTTCGAGCCACATCGCCCGACCGCCGTCGATCAACGTGACGCGGAAGGCCGCGAGCAAGGTCGAGCCCGCGATGCCGTCCAGATCCATGTCGAGGCCCTTCTGGATCCGGTCGACCGGAGCGCCGTGCACGCCGGGCACCTGCGGCAGCTCGAACGCGCCGAGGCGCAGCATCGGGAGCACCCCGGTCTTCACGCCTTGCGCGTTCGGCACCGGCTTGAGCTCGTTCACGCCGAAGCCGACCTTTTTCCAGCCCTCGTCGTCGAGCGCCACGGCAAACTGCATCGACGTCTCGACCAGCAGCGACGCGCTCGGCGCCGCCTCCTCGATGCCGAGCGCAGCCTTCAACATCATGCCGCCGCCGCGCACGTAGCTGAGCGGCACCGTCGTGGCGTGCGGGGGCGGCGGCGGCTCGAAGGACCGCACCACGAACTGCCGCCCGGTGAAGTCCACCGTCGGGTTCAGGTGCCGCAGCAGGTTGACCCCGATCAAAAACTTGATCGGCGCGTTCACCTGACGAGAAATGCCGGACAGATCCTGCGCGAGCGCCGGGACGTCCTTGACCTCGAGCCGCTCGCCGAAGCGCAGCGACACCCAGGACGGCTGATCGCCCCCCGAGGAGTCGACCACCGCCTCCGGGACGCCCGTGGCGACCATGCCGAGCGCTGGCTCCCCGTTGAGCTCGAGCGGCACGATCATGGCCGTCGACTGCACCTGGGGCATCTCCGACACCGCCAACAGGCCGCCCGTCATCCGGAACGGGGTCCGACCCGCGCCGCGGCGCGCCAGCTTGGCCACCTCGGTCGCCCAGGCGTCGTGCACGTCCGGGTCGGCGAGCAACCGATCGAGCTCGTCCGCCGCCTCTTGAATGCGACCCGAGTACCAGAGCGCCCGGGCCCGCAGCGCGCGCGCTTCGCTGTCGGTCAGGGTACCGAGGTGCTGCACCGCGCGGTCGTACTCGAGCTGCGCGAGCGCGATGCGGGCGGCGAGACGCCGGATCTCCGGCCGCTCGGGATCCACGCGCAGGGCGTTCTGGACGGACACCTCCGCGTCTTCGAGATCCACCTGGCGGTAGCCCGCTTCCGCCCGGTCATACCAGCGCTTGGCGAGCGCCGGCCACTCCGGCTCGCTCTGGGTCGCCGCGCCGCAGGCCACCCCGAAGAGGACGAGCGCACACGCGCCCGCCCGCAGCCCCTTGCCTGCCCTGCTCCGCGCCATCACGAGGTTCGTTCGCACTGCTGTCACCAAAGCTCCTCGGCCGCGTCGCGGGCGGCGCGCGGACGCCTTACCCCAATGTGGCGCCGCGGTCGAGCGGGGCGCCGGTGTGAACCCTCGGCGCGCCGCGCGAGGTGGCCGATGTGCGCTGCGGCGATCGACGCGCGCTCTCCGACCACCTCTCGACCGCTGCGATCTCGTGCTAAGCTCGGGTGGTGGCGGCGAATTCGGCTTCGAGGTCGAACGGTTGCCGGAACGTTCTGGCCCAGCCCGTCCTGCTGCTCAACCGCCACTTCCTTCCGGTCAGCGTGACGAGCGCCCGGCGCGGCATCCTGCTTTTGTACGGCGGGGCGGCCACGGCGCTCGACGAGCAGGGGGAGATGCACCCGTTCGGCACCTGGAGGTCGCTGCCGGTGCGCGACACCGACGACGCCCTGCCGATCGTGGGCGGCACCCTGCGCCTGCCGCGGGTGCTGCACCTGCTGCGCTACGAGCGCTCGCCCAGCCACAACGTGCGCCTCACCCGGAAGAACCTGATGCTGCGCGACCAGCACCAATGCCAGTACTGCGGCGCTTGCCCGGCGCTGCGCGAGTTGAACATCGATCACGTCCTGCCGCGCTCCCGCGGCGGGGCCGATAGCTGGGAAAACCTCGTGATTTCCTGCCGGAGCTGCAACCTGCGCAAGGGCCGCCGCACGCCGGACGAAGCGGGCATGCACCTGTTGCGGCGCCCCCAGCGCCCGCGCTGGTCGATGAGCGCCCAAATCGTCATGGCCATGCGCGAGCCCTTCGAAGAGTGGCAGCCCTTCTTGAAGGCGGGTTGACCCAAATTCCCCGTGCCCGGGGGCGCCTTCTCACGCCGGGCAAACGGTGTAAACTGCCGCCCATGCAGATCTGCAGCTACGCGAGCCTGGGCGCGGCCCTCACCCTCGGGGTTGCGCTCGCCTTCTCGGCCTGTGCGTCGCAACCGACCCCGGAGCCCGCCAGCGCCGCGGAACCCGCCGACGCATTCGACGAATCGGCGGCCGACATGCCGGAGGAGCCGGTCGATGAGGCGGCCCAGGCGAGCGGCGACAGCGAGTCGATGGCGGTGGAGGAGGGCGCCGAGGCAGGACCCGCCGACGAAGGCGGCGACACCGGCCGGAGCCTCGCCGAGATCCAGCAGATCGTCAAAGCCCACCGCCAGCCCGTGCGCGATTGCTACGAGAAGGCCGAAAAGGAGCTGCCCGGGCTCAAGGGGGATCTGACCATCAACTTCGTGATCAAGCCCGACGGGAGCGTGAAGGAGGCGAGCGTCAACCAAGAGCGCACGACGCTGAAGTCTCCGGCCGTCTCCAGCTGCGCGATCGACGTCATCAAGGGCCTGAAGTTCCCTGCCGACGAGCGCGGCATGGAGACGACCGTCAACTACCCGTACAACTTCAATCCCTGACCGCCGCGTCATGGCGCGCGTGACGGGTGGTTCACGCGCGCCCGCGGAGCGACGAGCGCGCCGAGGGCCACCCGCGCTTCGAGAAGCTCCTGGACGTCTCTTTTTTTGGGTGGACCTCTGGGCGGAAACGCTGGCGGGCCGGGCGGCTCCAAGCGGGCTCCCCGCCGTGCTCGATCGGAGGTTGTGCGCTATCCCTGCACGGGCGTGCCTGCTCGCGGGGGCGTCGCCGCGCCCGTTGGTACGGCGGATGCTAGCGTCCGCCGGCAAACACGAGCCCCCACCAGCCCCTGATGCGTCGAACGTTCCTTCATCACCTGCTGCAGCGCCTCGCGCGCGTTCAGACCGAGCGGCCCTGGTTGGTCGTGCTGCTGGTCGCGCTCACCCTGCTGCCCGCCGGCTACGCCGCGTCGCGCCTGGAGCTCCGCACCGCCTTCAGCGAGCTCTTGCCGACCGAGAAGCCGAGTGTCGTCGAATTGCAACGTGTGAAGGAGCGGCTCTCCGCGGCGTCCACACTGACCGTCACGGCGGAGGGACGCGACGCCGAGTCGCTCAAGCGCTTCGTGGACGCCGTGGCGCCTCGGCTCCGAGCGCTCCCGCCCGAGCTGGTCACCTCGGTGGACGACGGCACGCGCGAGGTGCAGCGGTTCTTCGAGCAGAACAAACACCTGTACGCGGATCTCGAGGACATCCGCGCGCTGCATTCGGAGGTGCTGGCGCGCTACGATCATGAGGTCGGCAAGGCGGCCGGCTTCGACCTGGGGCTCGATCTCGAAGACGAACAGGAGGCCCCGCCAGAGCTGACGGCCGAGTCGCTGGAGCAGCGTTTCGCCAAGAAGATCGAAGAGGCCAAGCGCATGACGCCTGGCCTCGACGGCTACTACATCGGCGAAAACGGCAAGTTTGCCGCCATCCTGGTGCGCACACCGCTCAGCAGCGCCGCCCAAGAAGCCTTCGAGCTGAAGCAGCGCATCGAGGCGATCGTCGACGAGGTGAACCCGAAGAGCTGGGACCCGACGCTCACCGTCGGCTACACCGGCAACCTCATCACCAGCGCCGAGCAACACCGCGCCATCACCCAGGACCTGATGGAGGTCGGGATGTGGGGCGTCGGGATGATCTTGGGCGTGGTGTTCTTGTTCTTTTTGCGAGTCCGCACGCTGTTCGCGATGGCCATCACGATCGCCGTCGGGTGCTTGTGGTCGTTCGCGTTCGCCGAGCTGACGGTCGGCTACCTCAACACCGCGACCGGATTTCTGGTCAGCATCATCGCGGGCAACGGCATCAACTTCGGCATCATCTACATGGCCCGCTTCATCGAGGCGCGCCGCGAGGAGCGCCTGCCGGTCCGCGACGCCATCCGGGTGGCGCACGCCGACACCCACACCGCGACGCTCGCCGCGGCGGGCGCCGCGATGGTGGCGTACGGCTCGCTCGCGATCACCGACTTCCACGGCTTCAAGCACTTCGGCATCATCGGCGGCACCGGCATGATGCTCTGCTGGGCGGCCACCTACCTCACGCTGCCCGCCGTGCTGGTGATCAGCGAGCGCTACCTGCCGATGTTCCGCCGTGAGTCGGGCTGGCGCTACAAGCTCCGGGGGCTCTACGGCTATCCGTTCGCGCTCCTGGCGCGGCGCTTCCCCAAGGTGGTGGCGATCGTGGGTGTCCTGACCGGCGTCGCGGCCGCGGCGCTGACCGTGCGCTACTTCGCCGACGATCCAATGGACTACGATCTGGCGAACGTCCGCAACGAGCGCCTCGATCCCACCTCCGCGGGGCTGCTCTCCACGCGCGTCGACAAGATCGTCGGCCGGCTCGGCCAGGACGGTCGCGCCATCCTCACCGACCGCCTGGACCAGGTGAAGCCGCTGGTCGCCGAGCTCGAAAAGCGGCGTGACGAGGCCCCGCCCGATCGCAAGCCCTTTCAGAGGGTCGTCAGCATCTACGACCTGCTCCCCCAGCAGCAGACCGAGAAGCTCGAGCTCTTGGCCGAGATCCAGGACCGGCTCGAGCGTGCGCGCGAGCGCGGTTTCGTCACCGCCGAGCAGTACCGGAAGATCGAGCCCCACCTGCCGGAGAAGCTCGGGCCGATCGAGATCGCCGATCTGCCCGAGCAGGTGGCGCGCGCGTTCACCGAAAAAGACGGGACCCGCGGGCGCATCCTGTACATCGTGCCGACCGAGGGGCGCAGCATGTACGATGCGCGCTACCTCCTGGACTGGGCCGACAGCTTCCGCGAGGTGACCCTCCCGAACGGCGAGCTGATCCGCGGCACCGGTGATCCGGTGATCTTTGCCGACATGCTGATCAACGTGGCCGAGGACGCGCCGCAGGCGATCCTCGTGAGCCTGCTCGGCACGATCGCGGTGGTCCTGGCCGCCTTCCGCGGGCGCGCCGCGGGCTGGGCGGCGCTCGCCACCCTGCTGCTCGGGATGGTTTGGCTGGTGGCGTTCTTGGCGCTGTTCGACATCAAGCTGAACTTTCTGAACTTCGTCGTCTTGCCCATCGGCATCGGCATCGGCGCCGACTACATCATCAACGTCCTGAAGCGCCGGCAGATCGCCGGTGACCAGCAGTTGTTCCGCGTCCTGGTCGAGACGGGCGGCGCGGTGGTGCTCTGCTCGCTCACCACGGTGGTTGGCTACCTGGCGCTGCTCATGTCGATCAACCGCGCCGTGAAGAGCTTCGGCCTGGCGGCGGCGGTCTCCGAGCTGACGACCGTGTTGGCGGCCGTCCTGGTGCTGCCCGCGGTGTTGTTCTGGATGGCCAAGAAGCCGCCGCGCCCTCGCGCGGAGTCGGCCGTCGATCTGCGCACCTACGAGCGGCTGACGCCGCCGCCCCCCGCCGACCCCGTGCCAGCGCCTCCGCCGAGCACGCCGCCAGCGGCCTGAAGCTTCCCGCGCGCCGTCTGACACGCCGCCCCAGCGAGCAAATCGGCCGCCGCCCGGGCACGATCGAGCGTGGCGTCCGGCGCGGGCGCCCCGCGCGCGCCCGGAGCCTTTCGTGTAAGACTTCCGGCCCATGACCGACAGCCTCGGTGCCCGGCGCGCGTCCGAGAGCCGCGCGCCCCAGAGGTCCCCCTCCGGCGAGCAGGACGCCTACAGCGCGCTGCTCAGCCGCACGCGGGGGCTGTTGCCCGAGGAGCGAGCGGCCCGCGACGCCTGGTTTCACCGGCTCGAGCTCGAAGGCAAGGACGACACCCTGTTCGAGCTCGAGGTGCTGCTGAAGGCAGCGGCCTGCTTCGCCAACCCGCGCAATCACACCGGCGCCGCGCGGCGCGCCAATCGGGTGGCGCTCGACTTCAAGCCGGCCGCGACGGCGTTCCGCGACGGCATCGAGCGGGCGATCTCGCTGTGCCAGCAGCTGCTCGGCGAGCGGGATCGCGCCTTCACCTTCCACCGCTACCTCGAGACCGTGCTGCCCGAGGACAGCGCGCGCCATCGCCTGTTGCGCGAGGCGGACGCACAGAGCGGTCCGGAGGAGAGCCTGATGATGCTCCGGCACGCCTTCACGAGCACGCTCGAGGTCGTCGAAGGCGTGCTCCGGGCGCCACGGGTGCCGTTTCGGACGTTCTATGCCGTGCTCTCGCTGGTGCAGCGCGAGGTGGGCCGCAACGTCTACTTCAACCCGCTCACGGCGCTCGAGTTTCGCCCGGAGTTCGACCGCATCAAGTCGGCGCAGGTGCTCGAGCTCATCCGCGCCGTGCCCGGTGACGAGACCCACCGGCTGGTGGCGCTCACCTTCCTGTCGCTGTTTCGGATGTTGCGGTACCTGAAGCTGCTCGAGCGCATCGCCGCCGAGGGGGGCCCACGGCGCGGCCGCAGCGTGGGCCCCGGCCACCTGGTGCTCAGCGTGCTGCGCTCGGACGCGCGCGCCCTGAGCACCCACTTGAGCGGCCAGGCCGGCGCGCGCCTTGCGGCCAGCTTCACGCGCGACGTGCTCGACGTCCCGGCGTCTCGAATCCGCGAGCGGGCGCCGTCGCTGCGCGCCGCGGGTCACCGGCTGGTGGGCGTGCGGAGCGCCCTGGAGGGCGTGGCGGGCAACCTGCGGCTCGAGATGCGTCGCGCCTTCGAGCACGATTTGCCGCCGCTCGAGGGCCGCGGCAGCGACGCGCAGTTTCGCATCGCGGTCGCCAACGTGGTGCGCAACCTGCGCCCGGCGCTGCAAAACTCCGTGCTGTTCTTGGGCCGCTCGCTGGGAGCGCGCCTGGACGAAGGCGGCGTCTTCGACGATCAGGCCGCGCGCCGCGAGACGAGCGATCGGCTGCGGCGGGATGTCTGGATGTTCGCTCAGATCGTGCGCGCCTTCTCCACCAAGGCGCAGCACTCACCGGCCGAGGACACCTGGACGGCGGTCTACAGCTTCCAGTATGTGCGCGAGTTTCTCGCGTACTTTCGATCGATGGGCTACCCGCTGCTGCGGGCCACCGACTACCCCCGCTTCGACGCCTTCATCAGCGCGATGGCGCGCCTGCAGGACACCGACCTGGTCGATCCGCAGCGGCTGGAGGACGCGATCGACGAGTGCGTCGCCTTCCACGGCTTTCTGCTGCAGCTCTTCGACGACATTTCGAGCCGCGAAGAGCTCTCGGGCGTGCCGTTCGACCGCCGCGCGGCGGCGCTGGCGCTGCGGCTGTATCTGGGTGACTGAGCCGCGCCAGGCCCAAGGACGCGAAGATCACTTCGGCGGCGGCCTGGCGGGTGAGCGAGCGGTCGGACGGCCGAAATGGCTTCGGCGGGCACCGAGGCCCGCCGAAACGTCGAACTTTCGCGGAGGCCGCTCGGAACCGCGGCGCCCGCCTTTCGGGATCAGGCCTTCTTGGCGGCCTTCTTGCGGCCACCGCGCTTGGCGACCTTCTTCTTGGCGGCCTTCTTCTTGGTCCCGCGCTTGGCGGCCTTCTTCTTGGTTCCGCGCTTGGTGGTGCGCTTCTTGGCAACCTTGGGCGCCTTCTTGGCGGCGGGCTTCCGTGCTGACTTCGTCTTGGTCTTCTTAGCGGCCATTTGCATGCCTCCATGAGTCGGAATCGGACATCGAAGCCCATCCCGATGGTATGTTGCAAGACGTATATTGCCACCTATTGTGATGTGTCAACGAAAAAAGTGCAGGCCCTTTTTTTCCCCTGCCGCCAGACCGATGGATCGCTTCGCAACAGGTGCGGACGGGGCACCTGTTTAGTACCGGCTGGCCTCTCTGAGGCGCCACGCCGGGGTGGGACTCGGCGGCAGCCAGAAAACCGCGTAAGCACGCGGACTTGACGCGGGGCGAAGGAGCGGAGATAGCGGTTTTCGAGGGCCCCCGCGGGCCCGGGCAGGAAACCAGATGCAACAGAAGTCTCTGGGCGGCCCTTGGCGCCGCCGGTTCTCACTTTTGGCGATCCTGGCCGCAGGCGGCTGCGGCTACTCCCAAGAGGAGTGGGATCAAAAGACGCGCGAGAACGAGGCGCTGCGGAGCCGCCTCGCGGCCCAGCAGCAGCTGCACAAGAAGTGCGAGTCGGACTACTCCGACGCGCTGGCGGAGATCGACGACCTCAAATCCAAGCTGCGCGAGCGCGGGGTCAACCTCGAGAACCTCAACGCAAGCCTCGCTCAGCAGAAGCAAGCGCTGGAGGAGTACCGCCGGCGCGCCGAGCAGCTCGATCAGATCCGCAAGCGCTTCGACGCGCTGCGCACGAAGCTGCAGAAGCTGACCCAGCTCGGCCTCAAGGTCGACGTCCGCGACAACCGCATGGTGATCCAGCTGCCCGGCGATGTCCTCTTCGACTCGGGGCGCGATCAGCTCAAGAAGGAAGGCTTGGAGATCCTGCGCCAGGTGGCGGACGTCGTCCGCAACGATCCCGACCTGCGGGCGCGCGAGTTCCAGGTCGCCGGCCACACGGACGCCAAGCCGCTCAAGGGCGGGCCCTTCAAGGACAACTGGGGGCTATCGGCGATGCGCGCGCGCTCGGTGTTGTTGATGCTGACGAGCCCGGAGGACGACGGCGGCGGCGGGCTGGATCCGAACAACTGGAGCGCCGCCGGCTACGCCGACACCGATCCGGTCGCGAGCAACGACACCGCCGAGGGGCGGCAGCGCAATCGGCGCGTCGAGCTGGTGGTGCAGCCCAACGTCGAAGAGATGCTCAACCTGAACAGCCTCGCGAGCCCCTAGAGCGCCGATCCGTTTGCCAGACCGGAGAACGCCGGTGCGTTCGGGGCCCCACCGAGTGAGGGCCCCGCACTCACTCATCGGGAGACCCTCTCGCTTGCTCACGGATCGGTGCCGCCCTAGGGGCGTTTCCCCCAAGATTTGCGCCCGTGTCCGTGCCCGCAACCCTGCCCGTGCCCGCAACCATGCCCCCGCCCGCGCAGGGGGCTCTCGCTTGACCGAGCGGGTGGCTGCCATCGACATCGGGACCAACACGGTGCTGATGTTGGTCGCCGACGCCACGCCGCGCGGCCTGGAGCCGGTTCAGGAGCGCTTCGAGATCACCCGTCTGGGTGAAG